>Ga0065711_1036200_pt1 | contig 21313 bp, 16 predicted proteins | sample Hoacrofraction12_FD_59098 | JGI IMG/M metagenome (GOLD analysis project Ga0065711, IMG submission 59098) | Hoatzin crop microbial communities from Cojedes, Venezuela - Epithelial fraction 12 v2 (version 2) | ecosystem: Host-associated > Birds > Digestive system > Esophagus > Crop | place... | reverse complement strand
GAAAGGCTGAGGGAGCTGGGCTTGTTCAGCCTGGAGAAGAGAAGGCTGAGAGGGGACCTTATCAATGCTTATAAATATCTGCAGGGTGGGTGTCAGGAGGATGGGGCCACACTCTTTTCAGTGGTGCCCAGTGACAGGACAAGGGACAACGGGCACAAACTGAAGCAGAGGAAGCTCCAGCTGAATATGAGGAAGAGCTTCTTCCCTCTGAGGGTGATGGAGCCCTGGCCCAGGCTGCCCAGGGAGGCTGTGGAGTCTTCTTCTCTGGAGATATTCAAACCCTGCCTGGACGCAGTCCTGTGCAGCCTGTTCTGGGTGACCCTGCTTTGGCAGGGGGTTGGACTGGATGATCCCCAGAGGTCCCTTCCAACCCCTGCCATGCTGGGATTCTGGGATTCTGTAATATTGGATCAGTGTTCTGACAAAAGTACCAGCCTTTTGGAAAATGGCAAACCCAAGATTTTTCTTGCCTGCAATCATCAAAAATCCCTGATTCCCTGTGAAAGAAGAACATCAGTCCAGGTGTTGTAGCCAAATCCCAGTATGATCATTACATTTCTTACCTAAATTCTCTGCTCTCATTTCAATTAGACAAGGTTTTCCCCACTTCTGTCTGAAGATGTCTGTGTTACTGGTGTCCTCCCTTCAGACAGCTGGTGACCTACACTTCAGGGGTGACTGCAGTTCAGAACGGCAGAGGCAGATCCTGTAAACAGCGCGTGCCTTGTAACTGCTTTGTGAAACTTCCCTTTGTGTCTGCCCTGTAGAAACGAAAGCAATGGAAAGGTGAGATCGTGCTATTACGAACAGACAGTAGCATGGTAGTGGAGGCTAGTAAGGGATCAGTTCACAGGATAATATTCAGTAGTATGATAGCATTCAGTTTTCTAAATATGACAAGGTAACAGGAATACACTGAAAGGCAACAAAAGCCTAATGAAGAGCAGCCAATATGCAGACATCTTAACTTGCAGGAGACTGACCATCAAAACCTATAAGTCAGTTCCAACAAGTTTTGACTAGTGAGCTATTTGGCTTGCCGGCGAGGAGATAATGAATAAAATCTAGCCAGTTCAACCTTCTCTGCCCCTGCTCGAGGGCTTGGCTGCTGCTGAGGAACGTCTGTTGTGTTACAAAGCTATTACGATTCACAGTTCTTAGACAGAACAAAGAGCATGGAGTATACTAGGTTGAATTAAATGAGTTCTGCCACAGATCCATTTGATTCACTCTGTCTGATGATCAGTGCTGTCATATGAGGGTCTCATCCAAGTTCAGGCATTGGCTCTAGATTTTTGTTAGGCTGCTCTATCCTTGATTCAACAAATGCTGTAGCTGCTTCCCTGTAATATGACATTCATGAGGAAAGCTGCAGTCCTAGGTGAAGCAATAGAAAAGAATGATTTTTCGTGTTTCTGAATTCTAGCATTGTGGGTCAAGAACAGCATAGCATTTTCAAGGTGTTTTGTGTTTTTTTCTTCTTGTTTTCACTTGTTTCATATTCTTGCAGTCACCAGGGAAAAGCTCTTAATGTCTAGGTGTGTTGGATTGGAGCATTTTCTGATTCGTACATTCCTGAGAAGCTTGTCACGTTTGATGCTGTGTCTGTAACTCTTACGATGCTGTCACCATACCATGAACCAGTCATCTTGCACAGCACATTGGCCACAGATATCAGTTATCTCTGCACAGAAAAAGACTATTATGCTTGCCTTTACTGGCTGAACCAAAGCCGTGGAGAGCTGTAGGCTAGCTCACGTTGCTGCTTTTGTCAACAAAAAAGATTTTATTATCCTAATCAGGAATCCTTCAGTAATAGGAGGTATTCTTTCAATTGCTGGTTTCTAGTAAAGAGGTTTCACTGCTAGGAGAATTTCTGTGTTAAACTGGAGATGGCTAAAGCAAGGTTCTCCAGTCTTTTCAATATTCTAGGCTAGATGCCACTTTCAGAGCATGTCTCTGAGCTACTCTTCGCTTAAGCCACGTGATGACAGACTTCCTCTGGTGTGAATCCGTGAGTCTAGGTAGCATGGCATGCACTGCATTCTAGATGTTCAGCATGTACGTGCACTTCCCGATGCAACTAAAAGCTGCCTGAGCCTCGCTAGAATTATGTCACTAAGCAGATCTGGCCTTCAGCTCACCAGCTATTTTGGCCTAGGTGCCAGTGCTCTCAGGCTTTTCTCCCTGCGTGCTGACTAGCTCACTGCTCTCTTCCCTACAGCAATAGTCCTCTCGCTTAGGCACTAGTGTCTCTGCAGTTCCAATATCACTTGCTGGCACAGAACGAGAGTTTGTTTCTACAAAATATTCGCAGAGCTATAGCTTCTTGCACTCTCAATGCCCTTACTACTACTTTGCAATTCCCCAATTACAATCCCACTATGTATACCCACAAATCTGCCTTTCTGGCAGCAGACTTTCTGTGATAGTTTGTGGATTCTTTTCTGAGTAATCCCAGTGACTTCATGCTTACAAAACTGTTCCTAGTGAAAGAAAACAAAACCTGTTTTTCAGATGGAGAAGACTGAGGCACAGATGCCTACTGCTGTACCGAAGCTTCCATATAAGAAATAAGTGGCAGAGGAAATGAAACTGAGATTTCGTGACAGCTCTTAACTGTTAATGGTTGAAGGACTTTTTCCTGTTATATATTCCTGCTAGTTTATGGCTGATTCGTAAGGGAACATGATCAATAACAGAGGTTGAATCTCAACTGCTTTATCAGCTTTCCAGAATGTATTGTGGCAGCTGACCTTTGAATGAGTTTGCAAAACTTACCAAGAAGCCAAAGGTAAAGAGCTGAGGAAAGACCTCAGGGCTGAGAGCACAGTCTCTGTGTTCCAGGTTTCCATCTTTACCGTATGTTTAAATGTAAAACTCACTATACGCAACATAAGGTTTTAGGGGGAAGAACAGTCATAGAAGAAGTTGGGAAGAGTTCCAGTGGTGGGCAAAGACGAGTCCCTTTTTTCGCTTTTATTGTTTTCTATGAGTAATGAATTTTCAGCTTTGAATTTTCTGACGCTACATTTAACAAAAAAAAAAAAGAAAACCAATATTCCTGTCAGAAGCAAAATTTGGAGGACAGCATTTCTGGGGTGTGATGAAACATTAGTTGAGAGATTAACCAGAAAAAAAAGCAAAATAAAAAGTAAAATTAGTATTTTAAAAAACTATAAGTAGTAAAAATAAAAGTAAAATTAAGTCTGGGAGGAATGGAAGGGTGGAGGGAAGACGTTTTTAAGATTTGGTTTTATTTCTCATTATCCTTCTCCAATTTGTTTGGTAACAAATTAAACTAATTTCCCCACTTTCAGTTGGTTTGGCCTGTGATGGCAATAGGTGAGTGACGTCTCTCTGCCCTTATCTGGACCCTGGAGCCTTTCATGGTATTTTTTCTACCCTGTCCAGCTGAGGATGGGGAGTGACAGGGCAGCTTTGGTAGGCACCTGGCATCCAGGCAGGCGAAACCACCACAGGAAGATACGCTGAGACAGAGGAGGATGGTTTCCAACTTCGCTGAAGTGAGGATGAACACACAGTCTGGGTTATGGGGAATTTTGAAAAGCAATCCATATTCCACTCAGTCATACTGGATAATACTCTGAGAAGAAATAGTTGCTTTCATTTTGCATCACAGGCTTAATATGGAAGAATCTCGAAAGGAGATCAGGACCAAATAAATAAACAAAATTCCAATTAACATAACAGAAGGCCTATCTTTGCGTACACACAGCTGCTCTATCGGGGTTCAGGGTTCTAAACCATCAACAGGAAGGCCACAAGGGTAATTACGAAGCAATTCAGTTCTTACCCATAACAAACGACCAAATATCGCAGTTGATTGCACTAATCTTATTATACTCAAAAAGATATATAGTGAGGACTACAGAATGTGAATCTCTCTGTTCTTCTGTACTTACCACCGTTGTTTGGAAAATCTGAAGTAACTTGGAAGCTTTTTTCCTATAGAGCTCAATTAAAACCTAGAGCTTAGCTGAGACGGATGACTGTCAAGCCTGGAGCATGCTGTTACCAACGCAGTGAGCAGCAGCAGCTTTCTTATCAAATGCCTTGTCTCCGATTACTGCACCACCCCTGGCTGGATACCCCGAGGGCTTATTCCCCTGTCACCAGCGCAGGAAACAGCTCTGTCTGGAGTCAGGCGAAGGAAAAGGTAAAGAAGTCTCACTATCCTCTGTTAGAAAAGAGCAGAGCAAGAAAGGAAGAAAGGCAGAAGTAAGTTGTTACAGTGCAGTTCTGGTTCAGGAAGCTCAAAGGCAAACGGAGTGATCCCCATAGCGGTACCTGCCTTGCTTGCTTCCTTTCCTAGTCAGATAGGGATAATTCGTAGTCATCCCTTCTGTAATTTCACTGAGGTTCAAGGGAGCTTTAGGTGGAGACTCTCACATACAATATATTCCCCATGCAGCTTGCTCAGGATTGCACGGTGTAAATACGATATAGTAGCACGCTTGTAGTAGCAGGGTTTTAATAGTAGCAAGAGGTTTAGCGAGTCATAGGATCTCTTTCTGTGACACAGAGTATTGGTGGTTCGTGACAGGTTTGACATACAGAAACAAAATAAGAATTTTGCTGGCCTTTTCATGAGAACTAACTTTGGGTCTGAAGCAGATGATAGATTTAATGATGCCCCCCTCTTCACCTTCCCAGTCCAAAAAACTTGTTTTATTTTCTTTTGTGTGTACATTCCAAACATGTAAACAAAACCCAAGATATATAAAAGATTCCGCAAAGTAGAAAAGTTACTGACTTTGTGCTTTTGAGGTTGGCCTCAACTACAAACAAGTTCAGGGACTGCTTTTGATTCCCTGTATCTTGACACCTCAGTGACATCTCTAGAAGAGGAAGTCTAAAGTTTAGGAAACCAAAAGATACATTACTCTCATTGAAATCTTGTCCCTACAAAGCCTTCATTCTAGTTTTTTTTATGGCTTATTATTTATTTCAGTGTCTAAGTGCCTGTGACAGAAGTTCTCCAAGAGTTATCCTGAAATTTGCCTGGCTCCCTCATAGAAGACAAAAAACTAATGTGAAGTTTTCGCCACAAAATGCGGAAGCCATCTCTAACTTTCCTCAACACAGTTTATTCTCATACTACAAAACGATCGAGTCATTTGAGCCTGCTGGAAATGGTCAGACTGATTGTTACTCTCGAACTCTGACAGCTCCTAAAAACTGTCCTGAGCAGTGCTACATACGAACTTAAAACAGAAATACTGGGTAAACCAGATACTGGTATGACTGGAGCCAAGTGGCGAATTCTGGTCCTCTCCTGCCTCATTGGAGAACAGCACCATTTGTACATCTGGAGGGGTTTTTTTTCTGTACCTTGTAAGTACAAGTTTCAGTTTCACTCCTAATCAAGGAGATCATACTTAAAAATTACAGTTCTGCTGTATTTTGGTAGAAAACAATATTTCAGGAAAGTAGATACGCGTGTTAATTTCTCTTTGAATTAAAAGTTAGTTGGGTGGCACTCTTCAGAGATTATTGCATGTAATCATTGTTACGGATTTTACTAATAAAAAAATTATAGAATAGTATAGGTTGGGAGGCACCTCTGGAGGTCTGTGGTACATTCAAGTTACACGGGGCTTGTCCAATAAAGCTATTAATCTCTCCAACATAGAGATTTCACAACCTCTCTGAGTCCGTGTTTGGACATTTGACCACCTCATGGTGAAAAATACATCTCCTCATATGTCGTCCGAATGTCCTTTCTGCAGCCTATGCCTCTGTCCTTTCACTCATCCTCCTAGAAGAGACTGATTCTGTCTTCTCGATACTTTTGACACAACAGTTTAATTTATTTACAAAAATTCAGCATCCTCAGATCTTGAGATGAGGAACATCTCAGACAAGTTTCATTCAAATGGAGAGTGTACATTTCTGATAATCTGATTTTATGTGTAATCACTAAGATTAATGGATATTGTAAATATTTTCTATTTTCAACCATAAGAAGTTGGTGGTAATGTCTAACATAAGATGATAATTTCTTGCTTTGCAAAACTGAAGAGCTTGGTCATTATAATACTTATTTTTAAAGAAGAGCATTGCCCCCAGGCTGTAACTGCATATTAGTTAATATTTTTTAATTTTATCTTGAAATACAGTATTTAGTACTACCAGGGAAGATACCAACTGTGCATAATGAAGATCAGTTACACATGGAACCTGTCTCCAGGGTGTCGGAGTCCTGGCTGCACTGACGGGCATTCATCACTCTGACCAGCATGCCCCGGGGCCTCCACCCATGCCCTGGCCGGCTGGTCCAGGAGCCCTGCTTCAGCTCAGGCCTGGGAGCTCCCTGCGAGGGGCAGCAGGAGATGGACAAGCTGCCTGTGACCCAGGCACATGTGCAGCATGGCAGAAGGAAGGACTGGGGGGCCCAGGGCTGGGCTGGAAAGGGCTCTGGGGGCAACAGGCGTGTTGTGTGGATGGAAGCCCCAGCTGAGCCGAGTCTGCTCACCTAAGGCCTCTTGGTGTCCTTGGGGCACTGACAGTCGCTATACTGTAGGCAGAAGGTAAAAAAGCCTTTCTGAAGTACCTTGCCACAGTTAATCTCCTGAGTGGGTAAAATGATAGGTAAGGCAAACTGCTCTGACACAAGTGGAGCCTACATGGCGATCACCAGATTGGGATTGTGACCTGTGTGCTTGGCTTTGGTCTTCTTCCTAATGCACCGTTCTCTGCGGGCCATCTATCTACTGAGGAAGGGTCACTGTGTGAGTGGCTCACAGCGCTGCAGGTTTTGTGCTAAAAAGCGAGAACAGATGTTCTGATCTGAAACATAAGACTTCTTTGGCTGCTTTCCCATACACTGCCTCATCCTGCTCACGTATGCAATACTCTTCCTTCAAGGAAGCATCAGCCACTCCAGTGCAGATGAATACGTAAAAGAAAAGCAACAAGACTAATTTACTACCCAGTCTCTGAATATAGACAGCGGAAAGGTCAGTTACTACCCTTGCAACTTCATCCTCTGCGGGATGTTGTTCAGCACTCTGCTGCCCACCTTACATGGGTCAGACACTGTTTCGCTAACTATTTCTGACACAGTATCACGCATTAACTCCTAATAGTGTGCAATTAGAAGGTAAGCATCTGGGGCTTACCATTCCCAGCAATAAGCTGAATTTTTGATCTTCAAGGCATACCTTAAGCCTCCATCTTCTCATCCAGCGTCTGCTAGAGATTTCCAAAGGTAGGCTAGCTAGTCTTGTGACTCTAGCATCTCCAATACCTAGTTCTTCTGACTAAAACAAACCTGAAGACTTGCATAGCACACTGCTTTTCCTGTGCGCAATTGCTATATTTGCTGGAGTGTTGTTGTAAGTTCACAAAATGTAGATTTTTGAAGTTGTGAATGGAAGAATTCCTAGAAGACTTTCACATTAGAATATCAGATGTCTTGGAAATCTTGTTTCTGTTTAATATGGGAAACTTGTAGCATCTTGGAAGAATGCATGCATAAGGTCCAAGATAAACCTCACAGTCAGAAATTTATTTTTTTCTTCCCCTCACATCCTGCATTTGGGACAAATCGAGCACCCTGCGGTGATGTCCTCTTTCTTTGCTTTGGTTTGGTGTAAGCCTTTGGTGTCCTGGAAGCCTTTACCAGAATGTAAACGTTTCAGGGTCAACTCAACTTCTAAGGCACAAAGGTCAATGTTCATGGCTTGTTATCTTCCTTCTGTCTTTCTTCATCCTTGTGCACAGGTCCGCACGGGGTCAGAAGCATCCTGGACAGCACTGCGCAAGGTGTGCGCAGGTACACACGGCGTTACAACCTGGGGCAGCTCCTGTGGGGAGCCACTAGAGGCTGCTCAGTAAGCGCAGCCCAGAGCCTCAGCACTGCGGGAGGGCGGGCAGGACCCTGCGTACGGCTGGGGAGAAGCATCGCCCGGGCATCTGCCCGAGAGACAACAGCTTCTTCCTGGCTGGGAGAGTGAGGAATTAGGAGAACAGAAGTTAAAAAAAAAAAAAAAAAAAAAAAAAGAAAAAAAAGAAAGTGGAGATCTCCGATTTCTGGGTCATTTTATTTGCTGGTTTGAAGCGTTAACAGTTGTAGGCAAGATCTTGCTGACTGATGCTGTTTCTGTTACACATAGGCCGTTTTGTTCAATGGAATTGAGGGGAAAACAAAAAGATGTATGCACAAAAACCACTTGGAACTCCAGAAAAAATGTCCAGGGATTTCATCCTTAGCCATCCTCTGAATAACTGCTTGGGGAAAAGAGTGTGTGTATGTTTCCTCGCATAACATACATTTTAAATGTATATGTGTGCATATACAAATATATATGCACAATGTTGAGGAAGGGGTTCCTAACAAATCTGCTGATCCTTCCGTGCTCTTGCTTCCATCATCCACTGAAATTTCTGGTTAAGTTCAGATGAGAAAGAGAAATTGTTTCCCGTTCCCTGGAATTGCTGTCTCTTCAGTGGCTCTACCAACAGAAGACATTATTTTGGTGTTTAATAAGGTCACACAAGGAATCGCTGTTGGTATTGCACTAAACCTGGAATCCCTAAACTTAATATTAACTAGGAACTTTACAGCTAAGAAGAACAAAAGCTATATAGATATTCTAAGTTCTGATGACCAGAATGAACTACATCACAAAAATAATTGCATTTACCACACTCTAGAGACAGACTCTAAGGAAAAAGAGGTAAGAAAGTATCAAAGGCAAATGTGGGCTCTAGAATGGCCTCCCAAAAGGGAAGTCATCTGAGTCCTGACACATTCGTCAGTCAATTTGGTACTGTGGGACTGAAAGGACAGTAGAGGCAGAAGCTTACTGGTAGCTCAGTGCTGATTCATCGGAGGTGTTAAATGTTGCATTAGTTAAGCAACAACAATTGGGAAAGTGGTTTCCTGGAGATTCACAGGTGCTGGGGAAGGCTAGATGGCCTGAGGCTGCTTTTCCTTTGAAAAGGTGGGATTGGGAAGAAAAAAGCTGGCTGCATGGTATTTATTCATGAGCAAAGCTGGTTAACAAACAGGGACAGGATGTTTCTAAAATGACTATTCCAGCTATCAGATTGGAGTCCCTTCTTGAAAACCTGACTCACTTTGTAGCAGACTAATGTTATGCTTAAAGAACGCAACTGCTCAAAAGGGCATGTGTGTGCATACTGCTATAGGTGCATGTGCAGAGCTACCTAAAGGGAACACTCAAAATACTCGAAATGCTTGTGCATCCGACGAGTTGAAAACATCTGTCCTCATACCATCAGGTTTTTGTGATATTCTGGGAAACAAACACTGACGTTCTTGTCCAAGGTGCGTTTCTGTCTCATACATTGATGGTATAAAAAGTTGAAGGATAGTGCTGTACTATTCTTTTTCCTCAGCTGTTACATCTGTGTTTTAGCTACCACTCTAAAAAAAATTTGCAAATGTGAAATTTCAAAAGCAATTTGAAAGACAGAGGCTGAAACTGTTGCTGCGGATATTTTAAAATACTGCTAAGTAGCTGTGAGTGCATGACCCATTAATTGATGAAGAGTTTGGCTACTTACTGTTTAATCTCACTTTATTGCTTTGTCTCCTTCTGTACATGCATCTGAAGTAAGTAACTGTGATGAGCAATATGGTCCGTACTAAACTTATTAGGATGTATGCCATAACGTTTTTTATGACACCTGAAGGAATTCTGTCCTTATGTCACCTCTCATACTAAAATTGTATTTGTCTGAAGGACCCTGTAAGGGCATAATGTCATGATCGTTCTTCTCTGCGGCAGTACTTGCTAAAGCAGCTTATAGTTAAAACAGCATTTCCAGCCTCGGCCAACCCCAAAAAGAAAAAGGTTGTGAAACTGCAACTTAATTTAACTAAAGGATAGTTAGAGAGTCAAGGATTCTCAAAATTCCCTGAAAAATTTACTTGCCAAAACAAGTTTTGATCTCCTGGTTACAAACAAAAAAACAGCTTTTTACAGTGCGTAGGTAACGAGAGGGATGTTGCCTCACAGCTCTGGCCAGTCTTCTGGCTTGCTGAAGAGAGGAGAGTCTTTACTCTCACTCCTGACCGTATGCCCCTCTGCCTAGGCTCTGGCAGTACCAGATTCTGTGCAGAACAAAGTCAGCCTGGTGACTACAAGGTGTTTTAGCAGTGAATTAACAGGTTGCCTTGGCTTCGCTAATGGCTGGCTGACCGCAGCCACAGCAGGTACAAAGCGACGGAATACATGAAGCTGGGAAAGAGAAGAGTGGGGAAACAAGAAGGGCCTCCCACTTCTGGCAATGGCAAGCTGTCAAACCAGCTTAACTACAGTATTTAACTTTAAAAAATTGTGTTTGGAAGTTTTGCTTGAAAAGGCAAGCATCATGTTAAAGATTTTTTGGAACAGTTTAAGTTCAAAACTCAATTCAAAGTTGCAGGTGGTCATGTGAGCCTGTCTGATAACTATCCAAACCAGTAAAGTTCTAGACCTAGGTATCATCTCTATCTTAAAGTTTTAAAAATTTCCCTTGGTAATACCATGCAATGAAACAAAACACGTAGAGGCTTAAACGCCCTCAGCCAGTTTTGCAGCAGTCTTACCATGCCCACTAAGATGAGGTGGCAGAGCGATGGATCAGTTTGATTTTAGCATTTGCTCAAGCTCTAGCCCAGCATTCTCTTCGCACCGCTGCTGGGACTATTGAATAGACTGTCACCCATACCCAGCTGGTTTTCTCCTGTCGCCTGGAGCAGTGCTGAGCAGTTCCGGCAGCAGAAAGGACCGTATGAATGCTCCCTAGCACTCTGTGGGGGAAAGGATCCCCAGTGTCACCAGATGTCTTTGTTGGCTGTTCAGGCTGAAGCAGATGACTTTGAATGAAATGAGACAGCGTGTACTTGCCTTTTCTGAGAGTAGACCCAAGCTGGCGGCACCTTCTGCTGTAGAAGCTCTGACAAGTAAATGGGATGCGTTCTTCTTTTCAGCTGACAAAGCTGCTCACACGGTAAACTTTGCCCGTACCAGGTGTGGAAACATATTCCTTACTCTGAGGCTGAATAGATGTTTGAAATGCGTTTGGCAGGCCAACTATTCATGCATATACTTCTGTGTTAACTAGTTACAATTCATGCAAAACATGAAAAATGATTAGCTGTAGGCCACGTGAGAGCTGAATGAAGTGGTGAATTGTGTTTGCCTTCTGTATCATAGCTCGACTACCCTGATCTGTGTAGTAGAAAATGTTCAAGCAGAGGATGCTGTTTTACTCAGCTCTAAGGGTTAATGATGAAAGCTAAACTGAGCAAATAAATGGGCATTTAACATACGTGATGCAGTGCTTCTTTTAACAAACACTGCTACTGCTGAATGTTCCTATGGACTGTAAATTTTCCTCTTGTATTTTTGGAGCCCCATTTCATGACACAAGACTGGGAGTTTTTTTCTAACAAACTTTCTCCTCCTGCCTGTTAAGACAAGCTGTGCAGCAGTGCAACTGCAACAGCAGTATGTTTGTCCTCTTGTCTTGGGTGTGTTGCGCATTCACGGCATAAGAACATTTTCAAAGGTGACCTAATTCTGGGTGGGCTATAAAGAAAAATGCCTGCTTAAAAAGGGGAAGGGAAGGAATATCCATGGACTCTTCAAGGCTTCTGTCTATCACCTCATTATGAAAGTTTTGTATCTGATTCCCACAGGTCGTTATTATATGTGTATAAACATAGATATTTTATATTTAAAATTGGATGTGTCTATTAGCCTGTGGTTTTCTTTGTAGTGCATATGAAGTGTGAGACTTATTACTGTTTGAACATGCCTCCTATATTTTTTAGATACATCTAGTTGTTTTGATACTCTTCTTCAGGATAAAAAATTCAAATTGGTCCAGAGAACACACAAACCTTGGGGGAAAGTCTAATCATTGGGTAGAATTTGACTGTCATCTTCCCAAGATATTAAGGAGAATTATTCAAATTAATCTGAAGGAAGCAAAGAGAAAGAGAAGGCAAAAGATGTTCTGCAACTGTTGAGCAGAGATTTGTTCTATAATGCTTTGTAAAACAAACAAAAGCAAGAATCTTTTCATGTCATGTGAGTAACTGAAGACTGACTTTGCAAGTCTGCATGGTGTTTGATCAGCACAGTGCTCCAACCATAGAAGTAGTCTAGGTACAGCTTAATGTTGCATCCTTCTTCTATTCCTGAATAACATACAAATTAATATGGATTGTTGTTTGCACGAGTCCACAGGAGAAAATCCATGATAAGATGTTGGTTTAGCTGATAGCACTTACCATCTGATTTGAAGGTAAGACACTGATATGGGATACCTTGCCACTACCATCTTCCAGAGCACTTCTTATAAGAGGTTCATAGTTTCATGGCCAAACACAAATGCATCATGATATTCCGTCTACTTAAAAGCCTCCCAGACTAATTTTAGCTTTTTAGAGCAAACTTCACTGCATGCCTAAGCCAATCTGTGGTCTTGCAGAGATTAAATGACAGCTATCTTCTATTAATATAATTGTGCCCTTTAGCCATCGGCAAAGGTCACAGTTTGGGAATTTTCAAAATGAAAATGAAGGCAAGTATAACAAATAACCTTAAAACCTGTATTCACTGTGTATCTTACCGTGGTGGAATAAAATGCATCCAAATTGTGCAAAGGAGGAGCAAGACACTGGCAATGCATTCTTTATTCAGAATGGATCCAGAGTTAAGGAGACTGTGACTAATTTATATAAAAACAATGGCAATAAAGTTTGTCCTTTCCTCCTTTAACTTTCAACAGGAATTCACCCATGTACTATTGAGGATGAGTAAAAGAATCTATACAAGGCCTACTGGAGTCTTTTATCTGCTGACTTCTATTGGATCTGCATAGCAGGAAGCAATAGTTGGACTTGAATGCAACAAGTTAGCTCTGTGCTGAATGCAGCTTTCACAACTGACATCTATCATGTCACAATGGAACTTCTTGAGAAACTGCACAAATAGTGAGAAATACAAGATCTTTTGCAGGAATGTGGGTTACATCACATCTGGGAGCTTTGCGTGGCCTGGGAGAAATTCAGTCATGATCCAGCTTTGGACTGAAGCCTGCCAATGGAGTTGACTTGACATACACAGAGTTCTCTTCTTCTACGTTCTTCATCAATGGAAGCATGTCCTCGTCCCCTTCCAAAGGCCCTGTCAAGCAGTTGTCTTTTGAATTGTGGCTAAAATATAATTTCACGCTACTTTCAAGTAGGAGCAGATGTCCTGAGTTTCTAACTCCTGACAGAGAAGTCTGCCAGTCATGCCTTATTTACATCAAGGATATCAATTTGAGGCACATGGACTGCAACTGTGGCCATGCTTTGGCATGTATGTACACAGAGAAAGAAGTAATGAGAGAAGAAGATCAGAAATTATACACCCATTCTATGTAGTACTTGTAGTTCATAATCAACAGATGAGAAAAATAAATTGTTTTGAGTCAAGCAGTTCATAAATAGTCCTTGCTATACTGACATGAACTTCATTTTATTATATTTTTAAGGAGCAGCCTTCTGCAGAGTATGTGGCAACAGCCTAATCCAGATGAAAAGTAATTATTTCATAGAACAGGGCTACACAAGGAGCAACAGTTGCATAGGTGTAGTATCTTCAAGTGAAGCCGCTTTAACATGAAGGCATTGCTGGGAGGGGTGGAGGAAAGGTAGCTTAAGGAAGCATTTATGTGGAAGGAGCACGTCTCTCCTAGGAAGCACTTCTTTTTAAAAGAAGTGTCCTGCGTACTGCTGGTAGAAAAGTGAGAGTTGTGTTCAAATAAAATGTAGAAATATTCAGTGGATAATGGCATTTGAGCAGGTATGAATTTCACCCTGTTAAGGCAGTTTGTCTTTGAAGCGTAACTTCCTTTCATTGTGGGGAAGGGGGAGACAGTAATGACTGTATGTCCTGAATGATGTGTTAAATGATACATATTCCATTTATACTTGTAATACTGTTGTGGGAACCTTGTGATTTCTACAGACGTTTGATCATTCTGTGTTGCTATATACTCAGCTAAAATTCTGCATTTTCAGATACTTGAACGAAAGTATAGAAAAATATAAACTAAGGGAAAATTGTAGGAAGCCAGAAATGCTAAGAGGGAACAAATGAAGTGTCTGCCCAAGCTTGAAAACTCTGACGGAGCACAAAGGTGAGGAATGAAAATGAATATATAACAAAGGATCTGTGTATATGTGCATATAGGTAAACACATGCATTTGTCCGTAATACAGGGTCATGTATTTTGGTGAGCTTGCTAGCCAACATTAATGTTACCTTAGTTGAAATAAGATGTATTTTGCCCTAGGAAATAGATTAGGAAAAGGAACTATTATATTTTTATCTTTGAAATTTGGTGTTGAAATCATTGAAGTGTTTCAAGCATTATGTAAGTTAGCTTTGTATAACTCTTTATCTTCTAAAGGGCTAAAGAAATTAAACCAACAGATCCCTGAGCTCTGATTTTCCTTCGTGCGTAAACAACGTGCTTGAAAATACAGTGTTTTGTCTCATTTAAGGACAGTAGATCAAATAAACTCCTCAATATTTCACCCCCATACAAATCTTTCTTGATACATGCTGAAGTTTTTGTTTCACATTAAAATTGAAGGCGGCAACTGAGGCTTTATGAGTTTGCGAGCATTCTGAGACACGTCCTTTGCCTCAGTATTCCTCAACCATTGTGCAAACCAGCATGCCCGATGCTGACCTAAGTTTCCTGTTGACACGTGACAAACGTTTTTTGTCATCTAGCCTTGACTGTGTTGTGGAAAAACAAACGAAGACTGAAGAGCAAATTTTATATTAAATAGCAGCACTTGACAATCAATATTTGTTGCCAGAGGAACAAGGAACTCTGGGCCTAACTTGCAGAACTGTTGGCTTAATTATGCCTTTTCCTGAAACAGATTTAACACTTATTGTCAGTGATCATATGATTTTTTTTCTCAGCTGAGACAGTATAATCCTACCTACCTAACCTGTGTATTACCAGTCCCCTGGGATTCTTCTAAGAAAGGGATGTTTTCTATTCTACATGAGAGAAAAAAAAGTCTATCTTATTCAGGATATTGTCCATACAACAATGAAGAAGCCACTCTGTGACTCTGAGTGTGTGTATATAGTGGCTTTGTAAATCCCTTGGAGCCTAGTCCTGAGAAAGGCAACTAATCCCAGTGAAAGGGTGTTGCTTCGTATGAAATCTCTGCAGAGCTGTGGAATCATTCCTCCACCCCAGCTGCCCAGGCTGTTTGCATACTGGGGCTTTGGTTGCTGCTGTAGATAAACTGCACAAATAAATGAATCAGGCTGTTATTTTACACCCACTAGTTTTGTTTCATTACGTATATGCTCACGGCCTCCTTCTTCCCACCCAGCCTGTGACCCCCCCTCCAGCAGTATGTTGTGACTGTCTGTTGTGGAGACTGTTGTTCCTCTGAAGCAGTGAAGAAGCATCCTCAGACTCATTGTCTCTCTTCTCTACGGCTTTGAGGCCTGTGCAGCCAGGTTCTAACTCTTAAAGTACGAATCCTTTCCTGTTGCATTGGAGCCTACATCATCCCAATGTGTACTGCAGATTTCATTCTCAGAAGAGCAAAAGTAACAATGAAGTAACTGATTCAAAATTTTTAATTTTCTATAGTTGTCTGCCTGTAAATATTTTCCTCTTTAAAGAAATCCTGGAGGAAACCTGCATTAAAATGCTGTTGATTTTTGGCCCTTTCTTTAAATTGTTGTGATTTACAAAATACTTTCATGCTCATGAGCTGGAGGATTCTGATGAAGTTCCCAAAGAATAGAATTACTCACACCTACTCCACCTTACTGCTGTGCTAGTAACTCTAGCTAATTAGTCATCCTTACTATCCACCCAAGCCTTAGAAGCTACTATAATTTGTAACAAAATTTGTCACAAAAACTGTAAGAAATGCTTACTAGTAACCTGAAGTCCCAGTCTTTTACACTACATTAAGTGTTCTTTGCTGCTGCACAAACTCTACCACTACTGCCCATCTGCAGTATGCAGTGGCAATAAAACAAAAGATGGTTTTGTATCCTGAATCAGAGGGAAGGATGAAGGTGGAAATCAGTGAAACTATGGGAATGATTCATCCCTCAGAAGGTTTCTAATATGAATGTTTGGTGTGCTTTAGGCATTTTCAGGCAGCTTAAAGTTCAGCACTGCGTTCTGTGCTTTGATTTTTTATAGTACTGAATGTGTGTGTCTAAAAATTGCTTCTTTATGCTGTGTTAAAAAAACCCCACAAACAACAAACACAACAACTTCCTGAGATTCATATAAATGTTGAGCATTGACCGGGCTGACAAATATTTTTTATATAATAATTTAAATTACAGATGAACCAGAAAAAGGAGGATGCAAGTGATCTAGCAATTATATGATGATGCTGCCTCAGAGCACAGAAAGGGTTGTTTACATGTAATGAACCCTTATCCTATCTGCTGGAACTCCCAGTCAGCTTACCGCTGCTCTAACACAGCATATCTATCAGCCCAGAGGTATCTGAGAGGAACCCACTGATCCATTTTCTTCTAGTCACAAAGCAGCCACCAGCAGAAGAGCTGGATTCAAACCGAAGGAAGGGTAGGAAGCATCTTATCAACATCCTAAGCATCAAATACTTCTGAAAAATACATTTCAAGGTAAATGCTTCCGCAAAACTTTTTGTGAACTATTTGCTTCCCCAAAACTTTTTGTGAACTATTTAAACAGAGCACAAAGACCGGTGACGTGCACTGGCTTTGCCAGGCAGCCAAGATCTGCAGATCTAGCTGTCCGTGCTTTTTACCTCCAGCTCTCCAGGCTGCGCTCTGCGGGAAGCGCTAGGTGTGCTCGGAAAGGTGTGGCTTAGCTCCCTGGCAATGCCATGGTAACAGGGGTGTAGTGAACTAGCCTTAAGTAAAACAAACAGGCTTTGTGGAAGTCGCAAGGTGAGAATGCAAGCTGCTCACATCTCTTGGACTGAAGCAGCTGATCTTTGATTGCAGGTGGTGGGCTCCACCTTGTCTCCCTACAGCCAACAGGTTCACAAGGACAGGATAGACCAAGTCTTGTGCTTTCAACACCAATACAAAGCAATGTTTTTTGAAGTCATTTTTGTAAGATGTGCTGTGAGAAAAAGAGATTAAATTTACACATTATTTTATTGCAAACATAATGTCAAATAAGAAGAAAAGCCCTGTATCATTTATTAAAAATCTCATCATCCCGTACAGAGTGGCTCATCCTACACTGAGAAGCACAGAGCAGAACACATAATACTGAAAAAAATCTCTGCCCTTTGTTATTGAGTCCTTTTGCCTTGTCTTCCCCAAGGGAAATTATATGTTCTTACCAGTTGACCAGCACAAGTTCAGCTCTTACACAAGGTACTTTTACCTGGCTAGCAAGAATTTAATTTATAGACAATGTTCCCTTCTCCAGGAATCTACACGGCAAAAGCATGCTTTTTTCCTACTGTAGATACACTCTGAGACAGGGATTCCTGCAGAGACAGAAAGTAATCCAGAGATCTGAAGAGACAAGAAGACTTGATCTTCACAGTCATATAACTTACAAAGTCTGTAAAAAGCAGGTGCAAACTGCCACCCGAGGTGACTCCTGTCCGTGCCAGTGATGGCCAGCCTGGCTGCCTTGGCGGGCAGCTGCAGGTGTGCAGCAGTAACTGCCCGTAGAAAAGCTTGCTGTGCCCTGCAGCCGTGGATTCGTGACGCTGCAAGGCAGCAGGACCCCTCTTGTTTCCCTGTTCCCAGGAGTCATTGTCTTCTTTTCACCAGGATAACTGTCTGTGGGACCAAGCTCTGAACCAAACGAGGGAATGGATCTATCTTAAGCAACACCCTACCAAAATGAGGTGGTGTGGTGTTCCGTTTGGGTTTAAGTAAATCAGATCCAGCTTTCTGAAACTGGATGAGTATTTCAAAGCTAAGTCACAGTGTATCACAGAATCACAGAATCACGGAATGGTAGGGGTTGGAAGGGACCTCTGTGGGTCATCTAATCCAACCCTCCTGCCAAAGCAGGGTCACCTACAGCAGGCTGTAGAGGGCCTTGTCCAGGCGGGTCTGGAATATCTCCAGAGAAGGAGACTCCACAGCCTCCCTGGGCAGCCTGGGCCGGGGCTCCATCACCCTCAGAGGGAAGAAGTTCTTCCTCATGTTCAGACGGAACTTCCTCTGCTTCAGTTTGTGCCCACAGACAATAGTGCTGAAGAATCAGAGGGGACAATGAGCCAAGGGTGGGCTGAAAATGAATAGCTGAGGCTGGGTGAACAAGGTATGTCTGAAATGTATATTTGTGTCATAAGTATTTTATTATGAAACATACACCTTCAGGGTGCGGTTTGTCCTACATGGCCGGCCCAACCAATTCCGAACTATCCCCATTTCTTCAGTGGGGTTATGTTTGTTTATAGTGCATACTAGGATTTAATCTATCTGAAAAATAATGGAGTAGATCGGTCTCCTCTGCCGCCCTGCTTACATGAAGCGAAACACTAGAGAATGGAAAGAAGTGGTTGAAAGATGGTAAGTTGAAGTCATGTCCTAGACATCCACTGCACCCAAAGCGTTATCAGTGTGTTCACTCTACTCACTGTGTAGCCACTCCCAGGATGCGCCAGGCAGCTTTCTCTTGTGTATGCCCCAGGGCTCTTCTCCTTTTCCTCACCACCATGTATTTCAGTGTAGAAAAGCCAAAATCTTGATGTATGTTAACAGTGTCACACTATGATTGAAATAATTACTGGGGAAAACCAAGGAATGATTGAAGACAAGGTGACATTTCCTGCCAAGCAAGGGTGTGTCACACCAGCAGAGGGTTGTGGAAAGGAGGTGTGGTAGTGCTGGGACTTATCCACCAGCTCTGTTGTGGTACGTTATCACAACTCCAGCTTATTGGGAAGGGAAAGGGCAAAACTCATTGCACCTGCTTGCCATGTGCTTAGTTATTATCTGTGTTTATAAAGCAATTCTGAGGCTATTAAGTGATAAAACGCACTGAATTGCATCATACAGCATCTTAAATTTAAAATTTCTGCAGTGTGCCGAAGGGAAGAATCTAGGTAGAGCTGTCCTTTTTTGCAATTTTCATTTTTCACTTGAAGACATTTACTGACTGTGCAATATGTTTCTTTGAGAATGTTTCTTCTCAGGAATTCATATCACTCCTTAGTATCAGCCAGATGTATCAGTAAGGACACTACTTCTACCTTACTTCCACCGTATATACCACAGCATATAAAATCCATCATCAGGCCAAAGGAAGAAGGAGATTTGCTCAACCGTGCTCAGAGGTTAAAGTGAGGAGAAGGTTTGTTGAATAGGACGGGAAAATTTGAGTGAGAATCTGTTGACTCTCCTGACATAACTGTAACTTTATAATACAGTTCAGTGTAAACTAGAGTCTTCTATGCAAGCAATTGCATCTAGAGGTGCTGTAGAAAAAAATGAGATGTCTGCAAAAACTGTAGTTGTCTTATCAAGTTCCAAATGGTAGAGTAGAAAATAAACTCATCTAACCTTCCTAGAAATTTGCATATTAGCTCTGCTAGAGTCTGGTAGTAATGAGTCAGACAAGACTTTTTAAAGACTATGTGCTTTCAAGACAAAGAGCGAAAACAAAACCACAGAAGTTGTATCAAAGGCCTGATTCTCTGGGGAAATTGTTCCATCCTCGTAACTGGGGACACAGAGCATGTTTGAAATCCCCCTGTCAGAGCCGAAGTATGTAATAATTGGTGGCAGAAGTGAAGTGGAGCAAAATAAACATAGTCAAGATGCAAGAACAAGAAAGCATTGAATGATGGGTCTCCTATCCTGTCTATTTTGGATGCACAGAATTGCATTCATTAGTTTACAAAATACTTCAGTTAAATGTTTTTAAAGCCTAAGTACTTCAACAGGTGGTTAAGTTTTGCTTAATTTTTGCATTTATATTTTACTTCTATTTATACTGTGGTGAGAAAAAGATGTGCATTAGCATATCTGTATGTGGAATAAGTTTAATTAGATTATAATGAAGAAACAGGTTAAATATCAGAGCAGCTAAATCAAGTGGGAATTAAATATTGTGGGAACACACCCTGATTTTTTCTGAGGGTTTTAAAGTCACCTGAGAGCTTGTGGTACAATCTGAATAAAAAGCCAGAGCTTAGAAATTTCTGCCAAGATACACTCATGAGGCCAGTATCAGCCAGTTGTTAGTAAAGCTTGAGAAAATGTAACTTACATAAATTAATCGTTCATTGTGTAATTCGTACAGTTGTTTTTCATTGAGCAGTTTAGACTTCCAGTACAGAGTCTTCTGTATTCACTTGCTGATCAGTTCTGCTACACTGCAGAATTGATGATCGGCTCCCAGTAAGTGAGACTGGTGTATAGCGCGTAGATCTTTTGATGTAGGTAGTGGCATTTACATTTCTTATGTTGTCTAATTGGTTTTTATGTTTGCATGCAAGATGACTGGAGTTGGATATCCGAAATTCCAGATGGCTTTGGCTGTCTCACCTTGAAACATCAGTGATTTTGTGTTTCAATGAACTTCTGAGAACTTTCTAGATCTACAGTGTGAATGCATTGATGTTTGGGAGTATGGTGGGCTGCAGATCATCAATTCATTGAAGGAGTGAATACAAAAATTATTTTGTAAAAAAGTTGAAAGACTGCTGATTTCCTGTCTCGCCATTCCTATGACTGGAAGCCTCTGAGCTGGTCTGTTAAATACAAAGTATAAAATGGCCCAAACTAAATGCTTCGTGTAGACGTCAGATCATTCTCATTTTCTGTTATGAGGAATTAACCACTCAATCTTTTCACAAGAGGATATAAAGTTTATCCCGTTGAACTTTAAACAGGTGAAGTAATTTTAAATTTCATTGTTTATAAAGTTAACAAGATGAGTCGGTTTAATTGCATTCTAATAGCAGCAAATGAAAACCAGCTTTTTGGCTTTTAGCTATTGCACTGAATTGTATTATCAATTTATGTATTTACTTTCTTTGCTAAAGTGTGGTAGTGGTGGTAGCAAGGATAGTAGTAGTGGGTTTTTTCCTTTACAGCTGATGTAACAAACAACTCATTGTATTAAACCTCATCATTAAAAAGCAAATTTGTTACTGTTGGATATGCAGTCCCACTGACAGACTTGTAAACTGCTATATCCTTTCAATGGACAAAGACAGGATGGGTTACAGAATCACAGAATCACAGAATAGTAGGGGTTGGAAGGGACCTCTGTGGGTCATCTAGTCCAACCCCCCCGCCGAAGC
>Ga0065711_1036204_pt1 | contig 21314 bp, 6 predicted proteins | sample Hoacrofraction12_FD_59098 | JGI IMG/M metagenome (GOLD analysis project Ga0065711, IMG submission 59098) | Hoatzin crop microbial communities from Cojedes, Venezuela - Epithelial fraction 12 v2 (version 2) | ecosystem: Host-associated > Birds > Digestive system > Esophagus > Crop | place... | reverse complement strand
AGGACCTTGTCCAGGCGGGTCTTGAATATCTCCAGAGAAGGAGACTCCACATCCTCCCTGGGCAGCCTGTTCCAGTGCTCCGTCACCCTCAGAGGGAAGAAGTTCTTCCTCATGTTCAGACAGAACTTCCTCTGTTTCCATTTGTGCCCACTGCCCCTTGTCCTGTCGCTTGGCAACACTGAAAAGAGTCTGGCCCCATCCTCTTCACACCCACCCTTGAGAGATATTTATAAGCATTTATTAGGCCCCCTCTCAGCCTTCTCTTCTTCGGGCTGAACAAGCCCAGCTCCCTCAGCCTCTCTTCATAGGAGAGATGCTCCAGTGCCCTCATCATCCTCGTAGCCCCTCATCATCCTCGTAACCCATGTGATGGTGCAAACCAATGAGCAGTTCCACAGGCTTTTTCTCCTTTAGGATTTTTTTCTTTTAATGGTTCATACAACTCACTTATGCCCAATGGGATGTTTCTGTCATTGGAGCCAGCATTGCATGTGATGTGTCTCCTGTAGGCTTAGTCCATTGCACTACACCAGCTCCTCTTTTCTCTTTTAGTTCTTACTCCTTTGCATCAGGGTCTCTGTGTGTCCCTTATTCTCCACTCTCCAATCTAATTTTCTTCTATTTTCCCCCTCAAGCAGGTGTGCTTTGTGCCTGTCACTCAGATGACTTCAAACCTCTGTTCCCCCACTCCTGCTTTCTCCTCTTGTTGTTTGCGTCTTCCCAGTGAAAATGTACTTATAGGCCATTCCCCTTTTCACCTCCCCGAAGGATAGATATCTTTGTCTGTCAAGTTTCCCCATCCTCACAGTACCAATTCATGTTGCTCCTAAACTGCCCTATGTTTACAGTCACTTTTTCATTCCAGTCCCCACCATATTTTTTGTTTATTTTAAAACTCCTTAGGAAATTATGAACAATTTTAGGTGATACTAGGAAGAAGAATAAAAGTGAATCTGTAAGTGTTCACAGGAAAAAATGTAACCGATGATTTTTCTTTTAAATAAACACAGAATTGACAGTATCCAATGGCTACCACTTGAACAGTAATAAATTTAAAGAAAAAAATAGAAAAATTTAAAAATAAAATTATAGTGGCAGTGCTAAACTCTGTAGGGTCGGCAATTTAAAAAGATATTGTTTCCTTCTCCTTTTTCTTTCCTCCTCCTCCTCTTTCTCCTCGTCCTTCTCCTTTTATCCTTCTCCTTCTGCTTTGTTTAATATCAATTCTGTTGCCATGAAAAATTAACTCAAAGCTGCATGACCTGATTCTATGTTCTATAGAACATTGTACTGCATGACTGCAATAGGCTCCTTACATCATAAGCCGTGTAAAGGTTTATAACAGAGGGTGATTTTGATGGCTGCCATGAATGGTTTCTTTGACTGTTACAAGGCTGTTGAAGATGGTGGACCTACTAAAACGATGTGAGATTCTTTGTGTCCCTCATCCAGAGTACAGCTTTTCCCCTAAGCCCATTGACAAGTCAGATCAAATGGAAGAAGAACTAAAATGAAGCAGAATTCTTTGTCGTAACTTTTTTTACTAATCATGATGTCTTGTTTTCTAAAATATCCCATGTAATAAAAATAGTGGAAAGACTTAATTATCTAAAGTTCTGTTCACCGTTATTCTCATGAATGTTTTATCAACGTTAATTAGAATTATATTTCAATATTACTTGGGAACCTCAGTCATACCTCAGGATCAGATGTATGGACATCTAGAGTACAGTACTCTTTTCAGTTAGTCAGGCATTTTTTGTATGCTACCCTGACGGAAGCAGAAGGAGCCACCAGTTTTCACAACTATTAGCAATGCGAGAAATAACTGGAAGAAAATCCTTTCATTTGGAGTAAGAATGGTAATTTCCTGACAGTAAGCGCCACTAGGATTGAAAATAGTTGGACTAAAAATACTATCATATCTCCCTCCTCTAAGGAGCTCAAAACTGAGGTGGAACAAGCCCAGAACAACCTAGGGGGAGAACTCCACCCTGATGAGAGACTGAGAGCAACTCAGCAGATGCTCTCCTCCTCTACTCTGTATGGCTAATTGTCAGTGATAACATGGATTATTTCTGATAGTCTGTTGTACCAATAGTGAACAGAAAATTTTGTTATAGAAATTTGACTTCTCTGTATTTCCTTGCCATTCTGAGTAAGAGGAATATTATCTTTCAAACTCTTTCATTCTTACAGCACTCCTGCTAAGCTTTCTATCTCTGCCTGAAAAGGTCCTCTTCAGTTTTACTGTAATAATTACTTTTCCTTCAAAGTGTCTTCAATGACTTGACTTCAATGACCAGACAATGTTTTAAACGTGTAACAGGTTGGTCCCTTCGCAGTGAGTTAGGGATTTACTTAGATCCAAAGGCTCTAGAACAAAAGCATCTGAATCCGGGTGGTTAAGGTTGATCTAGTTTTATCACATGCTCAGAAATGGGTATTCCCTTTGCTTCAAAGACCAGTTGTAAATGACTATTGAATTTATTAAGGCTTCTTGAACAATACAGTCTTTTCTCTTTCTCCAGCACGGATATTTTTGAAGTTGATGGGAATACAGGATATCAGACAAAGAAAATATTTCAGGGTTTTAAAGGAACCCAAGGAACTTTGGTCTTTACTTATTTGATAGTTACTCTCTAACTTTTTCTGAAACCAGTCACTAGCCAGATCTGATTTTTCGTGTCTCACAGTCTTAAGGATTTTGCTTGAAGGCTAAACTTAAAAATTATACCAGTCATCAATAATGTATGGACTGTGATCTCTAACACAAAAAACACAGCTGGAAGATGTGTTGAGAAACTAAGAAGTCCATCTTCAAGGACTCAAGTCTACTTCCTCAAGAAAAGATTGGTTCTATCCACATCATTTCTGACAAATGTTAAGAATTTCTTGCAGACCTCCAGTGATGAAGAGCCTACAGTTTTCATTCACTAATAATCTCAAACCTCAGTAGTTATCTCAGGGATTTCTCTCTTCCTTTTCTTTTTCATAAAGTGTCTCTGTCCTCTTCTGTTCCTTCTGTGATGAATAGATAATTTCCTTCCTTCTTAGAGATTAAAATTACAGCTAGAATTTTACTACTTCTGAGTGTCTCTAGCAAGTGTTTATATGTTCACAGAAAGTGAAGTCAAAAGGACCGCAAACAAAAATCACTTTGGAAATTGCTTTGTAATTCAACTGAATATTCAGGGTCTTCTCCTGTCTCAACTAAATTTTTCTACAAAAAATATTTTTGTTTATGAAAGATGTAATATAAAACCCAGCAAATTTTCTTGTTTCTTCTCTCTTTCCAGGTTTTTGTATAATAAGCAAAAACTCCCGAATAAATAATTAACAAAAAATGACTTGTTTATAATCAGAGATATTTGGCTTCCAGATGGTACAGAGTATATATTCATATAATAGGATCTTGAGTATGGTTTTAACTCTGCGGGAACAAACAGCAGAATATTAATAAAATGTCAATTAGTTTAATTTATTCTCATATCTATTGAATATATATATTGGCACCTACATGTTTTTAATTTCATTTTGGGACTCCAGCTGCTATTGAAAGCAGAAAACTTTTAAACTTGTAAATTTAAAAGATTGCAAAGACAAATAAATATGTCAAAGGAAGGAAAAAAATAATTTTAAATGAAACTGACAAGATACTTTACTAGGGATGTAAGAACCTTTGTGCATCTGCATTGTTAATGTCCTTGATTGGTTTCTTTGTGACATCAAAATGAAAGTCTTAATTCAAAATAATTTTCACTATCAGCATGATTCTGAAATGTTACCAAGGTCGGTGTTTTCCCCCCTCTCCTCTCACTGTTTTCAGACTCATAAATTTTTTTGATGCATGGGTAGATTTGTGTATACTTTATGCAAATTTATGTTCCTCAGACTTTGTTAACTCCTCTGAAATCCATTCTTAGCTCCTAGATTGAAAGTAACTCTTTTACGCGTTTTCCTGAATTGCATTAGTGTTAAAAGCATCTCAAAGAAGTTATTATGACTCATTATAATAAGTAACAAGCTGCTTGTGAGTTAGTCACAAGATTGGATTTGACCCTCGCTTCAACACAAGTTATTTGAAAGGTCAGGCTGAGAGTGGGTGGTGTGGGCAAATATATTGAACTGAAATTTAGCTTCAGCTGTGGCACTGCATCTGTCTGCGATTGAAATAACTTTCTTCACACCAGCCTGTATTCTGTTATGTTTTGGATTTGTAACTAAAACAGTATTAGTAACACAACAATGTCTTACCTGCTGCTGAAACAGTGTTTGCCATGTCAGGTTTTCTCTGTTTTGCACTCTGCCCCTTGGCAGTGAGAAGGCTAGGGGTGGGCAAGAAACTGGGAGGGGCACAGCTGGGACAGTCAACACAAACTAATCAAAGGGATATTGCATACCGTACCACATCATGCAACAATAAAAACTAGAGTGGGTGTGGGTGTTGTCTTCCAAGTTAGCTGTTGTTTGAAGACTGGCAGGGCATCAGTCTGACTGTGGGAGGTGTCAATTGCCTTTGTATCTCTTGGGTTTTCCCCTCCTTCCTTCTCTTGAATCATCAGTTTTCTTGCCTTTGCTTATCCTCTTTTCTCCTCTGTCCCTAGGCAGGACAGAGGAGCAAAGAGGAGCAGCTTAGGACAGGAGTGAGCGACAATCTGGGTGGGTGCTTAAATGCTGGCTGTGATCTGCTCACCACAGATGCTCACCCGTTGCAGTAAAGGCTGCAAAATCCAGCTGGGAAGGGAGTCAGTGCTTGATGACTAGCCAGGGCTGAGCTCAATGTTATTGTAAAAGTACTGTAAGTACCAGAGCCTATTGGGCTGTGTCTACCTACAGCACTAATAAAGAGTTATGTATGTTGAGTCTCAAGATGTTTTTGTTTTCTGACACATGCTGGCTGTCATCAGTCTGCAGCCTGGGATTGATAAATCCATATTGATCCTAGAAGAGTAAAGACGGAGATGCCTGATGCAGGGCCAAGATGTTGTAAGCCAGGCTTTGTTTATTCCTATTCTGATCAGAGTTCATGGTACATGGACGGGTCTGATTTTAGGGTTTGGAATAATCTAGATTTTCACCCAAGTTCCAAAACTTATACTGAGGTGCCCTAGTTTCACTGAGGTGAGAGTCAATGGTGACTGACCTCTGAATTAAGAATAAGCTCGGATCAGTGCTTAAATTACAACGTAGTCTTAAGCTTAAACTTAAAACTAGAGATGTCTACATAGGTAGGTGTCAGAAGTGACTACATTAAAGAAAAACCTTTATTTCAGGATGACTTAACTTTCTGTCTGTGCTGCAGCGTGAAGTTCAAGCCCTGTATTTCTCTGAGAGTTCAGCGGTGAACACCCACAACTGTGTCCTATGTAGGAAAACTCCCACATTTCAACTTAAAGTGTTGTGCTAGGAGCGTCTCCTGTCCTGTCCTCGTAGTGCTTGATGTTGGAGTTCTGTAGATAGCTCTCTCTTTCCAGGGTCCATCTTTTATTTTCACCCTTTTCCATGAGGACAAAATATACAATTTCACACTCTCTGGATATAGTAATTTACTTTAGTGAAGGACAAAGTACTAGGGTGAACACAGCTACCACTGCATTATCTGAGGCAAAAGCATGCACAGTATGTAGGTAGGTGCTGTCAGAAGGGGTTCTTGGTCCCCTCCTTTCCTCTATCTCTTTTACCAAATAGAAATCCATCCCTGTCTTTCACACATAATGTGCTTTTTGAACACCAGACTGCTCCATTTAATTTCTTTTTTTTCTTGGAACTCATGTATTTTACTCCTAGATAAAAGCCCATGTTCTTTTACTTTCATACACTATTATAGCCTACATTTATATAATAACCAGGACCCAGCTTTTTGCAGTGCTGCATTGCACTGGAATTGCCGATGCCATTTAAATCCTGTCTTGACAGGGGATAGTTTTGTCCATTTCTATGGTCTAGATACTGCATATAACCCAGAACTGTCACCAACCCTACTGACTGCAGAAAGGTAGATTAATATTATCTCTGACATGTGGATCTTGGAGGTTTGTTTCAATTATTATTTGTGGGATGTTCCAAGACAGAATAGAGCCCCTTTGCACTTGGGGCTGTATAAACACACAGCAAGGGGTGCTACTTACTCTGAAGAGTCTACAATATAAATAGACAACAGAGTGGTAAGAGAAATCTTGCTCAGAGGCTTGCTTAATGTCACACTGCAGGGAAGAGCTGGGAATAGTATCGTGGTCTCTTGATCCCCTCAAGTGTGTTACTTTATTCACTAGGCCGTGTTGTCTCCCTCTGTTTAATTCCCTTGTCCTTTTCTTAGTTCTGTTGGATGAAATTCATCAGCATAGGTTCCTATATGCAGATATATATTCATTTAAGGGGGAAAAAACCCCACAAAAAACAACTGTCTGGAAGAACACCCTTCTAAAGATATGTTACAGTGCTTTTTAAATAAGGTAACATCAACATTCATGACTTTGCCTCTGGGATATTTGTATCAGGAAGTCGAATGCATTTTAATTTGCAGTCTTTGAAGGAGTAGTAAGCTTAAGATGATATGCAGCTTGGCCTGTATGGTATATGTGTTATGTTTACTAGGATTTTCTCATCTGTCGGATAGAGGAAAAGAGTGGCATTGGGGTGAGAAGAGAAAAAAAAAAAAAGTCTTTCAATATGTCTTGTGATTTCTAGTGCACGCCCAAAACCACTTCAGTTCAAAGCTAATTGTCATGGTATCCCCAGACATCCCCTGGCATTGTTTTAAACTCTGATGGAAATGTATTTTTTTTTTTTTTTCAAGACAAGATGAAGATTTAAACAAGCCTTAAGTGAAATTTCTCAGTCACATGACACATGTTTGACTGGTGGGCATTCCTCATAACTCCCATGCCTCATTTAATGATCTACACAAGTTTAAATAAAATCTCTGTAATGCATTTTTGATTTCATAAAGTGTGACTGTTGTACACTAGTGAGCACAGACGTCTGTAAATCAGGCTTCTTGGATTGTCCTCACTGTAGAAAGCTTTGTTGATGATCTTTGCAGAGGATGTTTAAGGTGGTATTTTTAATATGCAAAATAGAAACAAGGCCTCTTTGTGACATTTTGAGTTCTTCTGAAATCTGCAAAAGAAACCTTAATGTGAGTAAAGCCACTTCAGAGTGTCGTCCTTAAAGCACTTTCCTAGGAGGTGCTGATCATCCACATAAGGAGGCCTGTGCTGTGATCATTGCTAGCAGTGAGCTTCCTTCCCCTTTGACACAAGTCCCATGATTTGCAAGAGAGGGTCCATAAACACCATTGAATGCTATACCCCTAAACTGAGTTTGAATGATATATCTCAGAGAGGACTGTTGTGAGGCATCAGGAGTGAAATCTTTCTATGGACTCAGGTATATGTGTGTGAGAAAAATACTACAGGTATTTACTCTACATGGAAAAGCTACCTATTGATCAGAAACAGGATTTCACAGCTAGATCATTCATTATCTGTGTTCAGTCCTGAATCTTCCCATAGATCAGTTGTGTTACCTGGGACAAGTCAGCTTCCCAGTCATACAGCATCTCTGTTCCCCGTTGCAAAATAGCGAATAACAACTATCCTTTGCCTTGTTTGCTTGAACAGAAAGTTCTGCAGGCAAGACAGAATTCTTTGTTATGCATATGAACAACATCTTGCCTAGTGTGCCAGGTGAACAAATCATTTATTTATGTAATTAGTTAAAACGTGAGCTAAACTGTGATGACAAATACTTGTAGACACTCTTAGTCTGGGGTAAATAGAAAGTAAGCAGAGTAAATTCTCTTTTAAAAGCTGAGTGCATGTTACATTATATTTGCTACAGGCTAAATACATGCGAGTTGTCCCAGATGAGCTGGCACAAGATCATTTGTTACTCCTTCTTGTTCACATATTTGAGCTTTTACACACCTGACTGTAATGTGGTTAGGAAGGTAAGGGAAGTTTACAGTGTTAGTTGTACTAGACTTGACTTTGGAGTATAATTAAAGCTTCTCACTCTTGCTTAGGCAAAGTCTGTTATTACATCCAGGATACTTCAGGGACAAGGAAATTGCAGGAAACTCAGTTCCTCCAGAGGAGATTTTGCTCTCTGATCAATTAAATGTCGATGGAATAGGCAGAAATTTGGGGAAGTAAGAGCTGACAATCAATGCAATGACTACTTTTTCTGCAATAATAAATGGGTGTGTGTTTGCTTATCTTCTGATCCAAAGCAAAGTCAAGCAGGTTATTTCAAACCATCTGTGCTTCTCATTAACTTGTTTGTCTTCAAATTCTAATGGGACCGGAAAGACAAGATTTTACATCCAGCCACAGTTCTCAGTTGAGATCTAGCAACAAAAAACATAATTTTCCAGAGATTACAGTGCTTGATGTATTTCAGCTCAGAGGTGTGTGTGCTGTAGATATAGCACGTAACAAAACAAGTTAGACAAGAACCAGGCAAACCCAGGACAAACACAAGGTATGCAGAACTGTTTTGATTTTTCCAGACAGTTAGTAGGATAAGTAATTATATCATCTCAGACACCTCTGCGTCAAATTCTGCTCTTGAGTAGATGATATAAATCTAGAGGACTACACTAAATTCTCTGGATTCACACCAGCAAAATGGTTGATTATGTGACATCAACCACAAGTGCTTAGTAAGAGCAGTAAATACTTTTTTTCTTTCTACAAATGCAGTAGTAGCAAATCCTTACTGTGTGTATCTTTTCTTCCCCTTTATCTTCTCTAATTCAGATTAAGTACACCTTTAATGAAATTATTTTTCTCTTGTACTTCCTTTTTCCCATGTGGGTAAGCCTTACAGTGGTGTTCAGGTTATTTTTCCTTGATTTTTTTTAATTTGTTTTGACTTTGCAAACCAACATTAAGTGGGACTGACTTTTCTTTGTATTTTTACTGACAAATCTATATTAATAACAACATCAATACTGTATTAAACCTGAACTGTAGGAATAATTTGTAACCACACTGAAATTCGTAATGTCGCATATCCCATGGTGAGTCAGAGAGTATGCCAAGCAGAACTACTGTTAGCTTGGGTTATTATTACCTTATTATGGCCATTTAAATAGGCTGTAATTCTGGGAATCTAAAGGTCATTTTAATTTATCCATTTTAGTTTGTTATGTGTTTGGAAAACTAATTAAAGAACAAACAACATTGTTGTATCATTCTTAATGGCAAATATATGCGAAGGGGCTAATCATTCTGAAACCAAACAGAATAATGACCATTGTAATAATTTTGAATATTCAACATTATTTCATCTCAAAAATAATTAATTTTCCCATGCATTAAAATAGTTTTATGCAATTTTGCTCTTCATATTTTGAAAAAGATATCCTATGAGTATCTCCCTCCAGGCCTCGAAGACTGAATATTCTCTGGTTAGTTTGAGCTTTCAGAAAAATGACAAAAAAAAAATATGGAGAAAACAAGAACCATTGAAATAGCCTGTAATCCTCATGACTGACCTACAATTTGTTCACAAATTGGTGACTGTCAATTGTGTAATGTGTCCACAAAGCCTTACCCTGTGATGGTAATTCTTCTTCACTGCCTATTCAATGAAGTTACTAAGCTTATACTCATGCTCAAAAAAAAAATGCGGAGGTGCCTTTAGCATCAAGAATCTTGAGCACCTATAAAACTGTAAGCCAGGTTTAAACACTTTGCTGAATAGGGAAGGATGTTTACTCTTTATCAAGTGTTTTGCAGAGTTGGACCTGTGAACTATACTGTTTAATCAGGCTCTGATTTGAAACCTGCTCTAAAATGGACAGTGACAAATATTGACCCACAGACAACATGGCATGGCTATGTAGGAGGGAGCACGTGCAGAGGGAGACGAAGATTGCAGACAGATTATAGAATCATAGAATCATAGAATGGTAAGAGTTGGAAGGGACCTTAAAGATCATCTGGGTCCAAACCCCCTGCCATAAGCAGGGACATCTTCCACGAGACTAGGTTGCTCAGAGCTCCATCCAGCCTGGCCTTGAACACATCCAGGGAGGGGGCAGCCACAGCTTCTCTGGGCAACCTGTTCCAGTGTTTCACCACTGTCATGGCAAAGAATTTCTTCCTCATATCTAATCTAAATCTGACCTCTTTTAGTTTACAGCCATTCCCCCTTGTCATATCACTACACACCCTTGTGATAAGTCCTTCTCCAGCCTTCCTGTAGGCCCCTTCAGGTACTGGCTTGCTGCTCTAAGGTCACCCTGGAGCCTTCTCTTCTCCAAGCTGAACAGCCCCAACTTCCTCAGCCTGTCCTCAGAGCAGATGTATCATCTTTGTGGCCAGCCTCTGGACCCGTTCCAACATATTAATGTCCTTCTTATGTTGTGGGCTCCACAGCTGGGTGCAGTACTCCAGGTGGGGCCTCACAAGAGCGGAGTAAAGGGGGAGAATCCATTCCCTCGACCTGCTGGCCACGCTTCTCTTGGTGCAGCCCAGGATACGGTTGGCTTTCTGGGCTGCAAGTGCACATTGCTGGCTCATGTTGAGCTTCTCATCCACCAATACCCCCAAGTCCTTCTCCTCAGGGCTGCTCTTGAGCCACTCTCCTCCCAGCCTGTACTTGTGTTTGGGGTTGCCCCTACCCACATGCAGGACCTTGCACTTGGCCATGTTGAACTTCATGCAGTTCATGCAGGCCCACCTCTCCAGCCTGTCAAAGTCCCTCTGGATGACATCCCTTCCCTCCAGCGTGTCAACCACACCACACAGCTTGGTGTCATCTGGAAACTTGGTGAGGGTGCACTCAGTCCCATTTTCCACGTTGCCGACAAAGATATTGAACAGCACCAGCCCCAGTACTGACCCCTGAGACACACCACTCATCACTGGTCTCCACCTGGACATCGAGCCATTGACTGTAACTCTTTGTGTGTGTTCATTAAGCCAGTTCCTTATCCAATGAGTTGTCCATCTGTCAAATCCATGTCCTTCCAATTCAGAGACAAGGACGTCATGTGCGACAGTGTTGAATGCCTTGCACAAGTCCAGGCAGATGATGTCAGTTGCCCGTCCTTTGTCCACCAACACTGTAACTCCATCATAGAAAGATACCAAGTTTATCAGGCACGATTTGCCCTTGGTGAAGCCATGTTGTCTGTCCCCAGTCACCTCCTTGTTATCAATGTGCCTTAGCATGGTTTCGAGGAGGATCTGCTTCATCATCTTGCCAGGCACAGAGACCAGGCTGACTGGCCTATAGTTCCCTGGGTCTTCCTTTTTTCCCTTTTAAAAATGGGGTTGATGTTGCCCCTTCTCCAGTTGGTGGGGACCTCCCCAGACCCCCATGAGCTCTCAAAGATGATGGAGAGTGTTTTGGCAACTTTTTCCGCCAGTATACTCAGGACTTGCAGGTGCATCTCATCAGGCCCCGTGGACTTGGGCACCTTCAGGTTCCTTAGGCAGTTTCGAACCTGGTCTTCTCCTACAGTGGGCGGTTCTTCATTCTTCCAGTCCCCACCTTTACGTTTTGCAACCTGGGTGGTGTGGCAAAAAAAGTCGTTAAGCACCTCAACTTTCTCCACATCCCCGGTAACCAGGTCTCCATCTTCCTTCCAGAGAGGGCCCACATTTTCCCTAGTCTGCCTTGTATCACTGACATACCTATAGAAGGTTTGCTTGTTCCCTTTGACATCCCTGGCCAGATTTAATTCTGTCAGGGCTTTAGCTTTCCTAACTTGCTCCCTGGCTACTCAGATGATTTCTCTGTAAATGAAACTTATGGGAGGGATTTTTATCTAATAAGTACAGAATTCCCAAAGAAATTAGTGTAACCATGACAAGAAAATTAATGTCCTCGTTTTACATTTAAAAAGTCATTTTTCTTTTGGCCATCAGTGGCAAAATGCACCCGTTTCTCTAGTTCAAATCTTACATTACAATACTTTACTCCTACCTCTTTTTGCATATGAATGCTACTTTCTTTACTATATTGCATTAACACGAAAGCCTTCTGTCTGAAAGGAGCCAAATGGACAAGAAAAAGTGTGTTAATCCTATACTTTCCTAAGAAGTAGCATTCCTGATAATATCAATCAACATTTTTATTTTGTGGTTTTGGTTTAAAACTGAATATATCCATTTGGAAATTTCCCCCCCTGGCTCTGGAGCCCTGTGGAATTCAAAGGTCGTGTGTCTTTTTCAAAAAATAAAAGAAAAAAAATAATAATTCAAGATCCTATATATTCTTTTAAAAAAAATTAGTTATGTATTTTTGGGTTATCTTCGTGTTGAGTCAACTCATTTTCTACTTAACCATAAGGGGTCTTCTGGACTCATAGATATTAAAGCTGCAAATGGTTAGTCACAGAATCACAGAATCACAGAATCACAGAATCACAGAATGGTAGGGGTTGGAAGGGACCTCTGTGGGTCATCTAGTCCAACCCTTCTGCCGAAGCAGGGTCAAATACATGTCAATGTATGTCATTACAATAAATCTTCCTGCAAAGGTATGGTCGTTATCCAGTATAAGCCCATTAAACAACATTTAATTAATGTTAAATTTAACATTAAACAACACCTGATGCAAACTTAGTCAAATACTGATGCAAACTTCCATTTCCTTCTGGCTAGGGACAAGCAAAGGCAGTCTTCATGTGGAGAGATATGGAATATCTGGCAAAGATGTCAAGTCAGCCTTTTATCCAAATAAAATTACAAGAGTCTAGCTGAGCAGCTAAATCCATTCTAGTTTTGCCAGAGCCAGAAAACCTCTTGTTAACACATGTGATTATTCAATATCTTATCTAGACGCTGATGTTTCTACAAAACTCAAGATTCTGGCACTGGTGCCAGACATAATTGGAAGGGGAGAAGTGGATGCCACTTGTGTATCATCAGCAGAATTTCTCCATGAAGTTGGGGTATGGTACTATAGCTGTTATTCAAAAAGCAACCCTCCCAGCTTGTCCAGGGAGAACTGACAAGGTTATCACCAGAGGCGGGCTGCTAGAGGCCCCAGCTGACAACAAAAGTGAGGGCATGTGAATGTAAATATCCAAAAAGACAGCTACCTGCTGGAAGCACTTGCCTGGAAGAGGTACAGGAGACTGAGGGGAGTGTGTGTATTAGTATTGCCCTCTCCTTGTCCCATTCCAGGAAGTTTTGAGGCCAGCCCAAATCTGTAGTAGCTGGGACCTAAAAAGTAATGACAGGATTGTCCTTTTGTTATTGTGCCCTTAACACATTCTCTGCATGGAGACTTCTTGACCCTGGCTGTTGCTTCTATGTCTGCTTATATGCAAGATCTCTGCCAGCAAATCAGTCCTTACCTTGTAATCTCACTCACTTCATGACATACGTTTGGCTTACTGCACTACTACTATTTGTTCTGTTTGGAACATCACACAGGGATGTGATGTGTAAGAAAATCTAACAAAGAAGCTAATTGATATGCACAAAGGACAGATACAGCAGGCTGTGCAACAGGGTGAAGCGGGGAAAGACTCAATTGCCCTTAGTGGTCTATGATGTACTGAAGTTATTCAACGCTGGTTTAAAATAAAAGTAAATAGAGATGATAGTTTCTGAGGTCACTATATCTTTCATAAATGCTGCTCTTTATTTTGCTCTTTGTTGATGTGCCATTGGCTTTGTTTGTTCATCCTCTTTATCCCCTTTTTCCTTAACGAAATCCTTCAGGTCTACCAAATAGTGGGTTAAGGAGCAGACTGCAGTCCTGAAGAACCATGGGGGAAGGGATTTGACTGCTGACTAGATAACACCACAGGGCACTGTCCTGGGTAAAACTTTGCACACAAGGTTTCCTGACCCAGAAAGCACTGACCCTCAGGCACACTTCCCTGAAACATGGTCTTGCCAATGTTTCTTGCCTGATCTGTGGAGGAGCAAATGGAAGAGGAGAGACTTTGTATTGGGAAAAGAGAAGACAACCACCCATCTAGTTCAGCTCCAAACCAGCAGTACAGATGAATACTCTCATTTCTCTCTGCTCCTTCAGTTCAACTGCTGCCTCTGGATGTCTCAGAGAGGAAGAGCAGCAGTTTTGCAGCACTCTGGGTTCAAAGATTTGCGCTTGTCTGAAGGTCTGAAACCATCACTCTTCCTCCTCTCTCCACCATTCCAGAACCAAAACAGTGAAGGGGGAACCTTTAAGCAGGATTTTATTTTATTTTATTTTATTTTATTTTATTTTATTTTATTTTATTTTATTTTATTTTATATGACTCCTGGCATGAGATTGGACTGTGAATCTGGACTCCATTGTTTGACCCTGAATATTTTTGTGCAACGAGTTTAGCTGAGGTAGTGCAGAGCTCCAGGAATGTCCAGCCTGGCCATGGGATTGTTCATACAACAAAAGGCACTGAAATACAGAGGAATATTGGAAGAAGTGTGGAACTAATAACAGAAATCTCAGTTCAGTGCTCATTTACATGCAAATATTTTCTTAAATAAAAGGGGAGGAGCAGAGCACACATCTGAAAAGTCCCTTCTGTCAAAACTTTAAGGCTAGACGCTCTGCCCAGTTCCTAGAAATTATGAGCTGTTCCTCCTTCTGTTTACATCTCACCATAACGTCAGTATAATTCTTTCTTGCAAACCAGGATTCAGTTGCATATGCACTGTACAAAACTTTCTTATACATGGAAAAAGAAAACAGAGCTAGCCCTTGCCTGGCACCTATAAAAATTTGGAGTAGAGGTATAAGGCCTACTCCTTATGAGGTGACCTTGCAGGAAATACACCTTTTACTCTTTTTAATTTCTTTTTCTTCAAGTCAAGAAAAAAAAAAAAAAAGAAAAAAATCCATCAATCAACCAAACAACCAAAGAACCCAAAACACCAAAAAATAAAAAAAACCACCCTTGTATGAACAAAGGTTGAAATCAGCATACCAGGATCACCTTTATGTGAGGATGTCCAATATGGCACAAATGAGAGGTGTATTCAGAGAGCAGAATCTCCTCTCTGGTCCTCTGTTCTGATCGTGATCTATTCTTTTCCCAACGTGAAGCTATGGCTTGCCCCCTGCCCCTTTAGTACCTAGGCTTGACTTCTTTCCTGCACCAGAACCAGAGTTCATGCTACCTCTGACTGTAGCTGAATGATGCCAGATGACATCTGATCGTACAGGCCACCAGGGCTGTTTTTCTGATACTTTAAGTTACAGCTCCAGATATCCTTACAATTTTTTTATTTTTATTTTTTCCTGTGGGTAGAAGTGAAAAAAACAGTGCTTTCAACATGAGTTAACCAAGCCCAAGCCAACTTCAACTTGTGGGTTCTGTGGCTGTTTTATGGTGGCATTACACTTTCAGCAGTGCTGCAGAACAGCTAATAAGCCGTGTTAATGCATCTCCACCTCATCCAGGAAGCTCAAAGGACAGAGAGGGTAAGTTCCCATCTGTCTGCAAAAGGCTGTGTAGATATCCACCAACACACGAGCTGGACATTGTTAATGTGTAATGAAATTAATTAAAACCTCTCCATTCCCCCAGTATTGGCTAAATATTATGACTCACCTGGTTGCCTTCTCAGCATAACAAAACTTGACAGGGTTGGAGGAGGGGGGGGACACAGAGGAAGGAGGGAAAGTGAAATGCTTCTTCCTCTTTGTGTCTTTTTGGCTTTTCAGTGCAAAGTCACATTCTGTCATGTTACCCACACACCAAAATATTTAGAAACACACAGGGCAAAGATCAGCTTGCAAGCGTGAGTTCATAAACTCTGCCAGCTCACATATCTCTCTGCCAGAGCATCACAGCATCCCATAGGCAAGTCAAATGAAAACAGTCAGAATAATACATTCAGGTAACAGGAAGGGCAATTGTACGGCCAGGACTGATCCTGAACAGAATACATTTTGGCATGTATTGAGACCTTGACTAAAGGTAGCCTCCAAGGCTACAAGCAGAGTGGATTTAGTTTTTTATCTACCTTTTTATTACTTTTTTTTAAAGGAGAAGGAGTGTTTAATTATCAGTTCTCAAGCAAAGGGTTGTTCGGCAAAATATCAGATCTCCAGCTGAGACACCACCAGCTTGTACTTGGGATTGTGTGCCAGGCAGCTGTATGGACAGGCGAAGACCTCCCACTGTTCACTGAATGAATTTCCACTCGTGCTTCTCGACATTGATTGAAAGCGAAGGCTGCTGTTGGAGCCCTGAGGCTGTCTTAAGAAATCCATCCTTCCCCATGCTAGATCTTCATGAGTGTAACTCCAGCTTCAAGAGAAACCGGGCAAAATGGGAGGAATTTAACCCTTCTGGCCCCTCGAAGCAAAGGTTTGGATCGATATTCAAAGCAAAAGAAAAGAAAAGAAAGGAAAGAGACGAACAAAAGAAGAAGAGGCCTAGAAATATTCTTTTTTCTTTCTTTCTTTCTTTTTCCTCTGTAAGATATAAAAGACATCAGCACAGAATCCATTGCAAGATGTTGTTTTGTTTTGTAAGTTTAAGGTAGAACTTCTTTCCTGGATTGGTTTTAATATCAGAACAAAAAAGAAGGGGAAAAGCAAGCCCATTAATTTGGGGTGGAGAATAAACTACAGTCTTTGCTGACAGAAGGCCAGTAGGATGACATACAGATCGGTCTAAATGTCTCTCAGAGTTCACTATGGTAGTGGTGCTTGAACTATTTGCACTCACTGAGAGTAGAATTTATGTGATTCACTGGCAATGTAACTCTAATTGTGAAACACCAAGTTTGAGTTACATAGCGTGCCACAAGGTTAATGCATGTTCTATTAGAAATGCCTGACAGCCAGATCCTATAGAGGCATAAATGGGCGCTGTCCCAGTAGCGCTACACCAATCCATTTTTTGCACGAATGTCGCCCACGAAATGTAGCAAAAGTGTTTGTTCTTCGAAAGCAACATTTAGATTTTCTTTTATCTCTTTCTGTGGCATTTCTCCTAGAACTTAGTCCTGCACATTGGATTTTTAATATGGCAAATGAATTGCCATGAGATGTAACGGAAACTGCGGTCTATCATATCAACCAACTAATTTTGTACATTGTCCTTTTTGTTTTCTTCGGCTTGGACTGTTTTGTTTGTTTTTGTGTTCCCCTCTCCATATTCTCCTGCCTCATATTTCAGGGGCCATATTTTGATTCAATAGTTGTAGATCATGTAGCACAATGGGGTTCTGATACGTCTCTTGGAAATATTACAGTAACAGCACTAACAACTGCAGACAAACCAAGAAAGTCACTGCAACCGTAGACCATGGACATATCAGGCAGAAAAAAACAGTGAACCATTAAGCAAAAATTCCCCCAGACAGTAAAGACAAAAAACATACTTCATTAACAAATTGTATTAAAAAAAAAGAGAGAAAAACCCACAGTATTTACACATCTGTCTCACTGCTAAAGCTAATCAAATCCAACATTGATTATCATGGGATTTTGCTTAAAATTTTCCCCTAAATTCCTGACATAAGCATTCCTTTCTGAACAAAACTGCATAAAAGTCTTTTCTTCTGTGCCGTTAGATTTTGGTAAAAATGTTTCATATAATAAAATGCCATTTTACTTTCATCTACACCTACAATACAAAAAATACACTGTTAAAAAAAATAGAGCAGGAAAGCAAGTAAGTTAATTTGCTGTGTATTGTTTTGCTCTTTAGATTTCATTAAATTTCACAAAAGTTCTTATTTTTTTAAAGTATAAGTTTTATTTGTCTCCCCTTTCCCCAACAGAAACTCAGGAAAGTTATGTAAAAGTGAACATTTTAATTCAAAGGGGAATGTCATCTATGCAAACAGCCTTTCAGTAGAACACCAAAGCTTCCCCACTTACTTCACTGGGAGATAGATACTAACTCTAATTAATGTTCTTGCAACATGTGAGGCTTAAACTACTCCCTACTGAATTGAATGAAATGCCTGCTATTGAGTTTAGCACATGCTAGATTGGTCCCTAAAATGAATTGACGAAAAGAGGAGTGAATCTAGCCTTGGTTTCTGCTCTGGACATCCCTGAAATCATTGAAAAGTCTGATATTAACTTCAGCCTCTGGACCAGCAGTTTCTGCTCATCTGTTAAAGTCAGTTAGCTTCACCAAAATAGAGCTACTTGTGTGGATGGCACAAAGAAACATTTGTGTCGCTATCCAGCAGTGGAAGACTGTCTTCAAATGTCTAAAATCACTGAACTTTCCTCTCTGACCAGAAGGTTCACCCTTAGTTGTGCTCTCCTCTGCCACATCAGACAAGGCCAGGACAGTAGGCAGACAGATCACTCATCCTTCTGACACTATTCTGGAAATATCTGACTGCTCTCCCACATCCTAGTCTCCTGCAAGGGAAACAATTGTAATGCTTTCTTTCCGCCCCTGGGGTGCCCACCCTGCATAACCCAAGTGGTTGTTTCTGGATCTACTTGCTACCCCAGAATTTCTTCACTTTCCCATCTGAATTGCAAAATACGTCCACAGCCTTAGGAACCAGAGGTCTCCCCTGGAAGCATTCTGTGCTTTCCATGTGCAAACCTTCTGCCCAGGAACCCTCACAGCACAGTCCAAGGAGCGGGGAGATGCACACTGTCAGTGTAGACGAATGGAGATTTTCAGCTTCCGGAGAATATCACAGCCAGTGGGAGATCAGAACAGAGGTGTGTGATAAAACACCCCTCGCCTCCCCTAAAAGAAGTGACCCATATGCGTTTAATTCAGAGAAGAGATATATGCGACTCCCCTTGATGAGGGGTTCTGGCTACCAGATAACAGATGATTGAAGACAGCAACTTGCAGTCCTGATGAGGAGTCTGAGCTCAACATACTGCCAAGATTTTGTGACAAACTCCAGTATTCAGTAAGGGGTTTGTTTTTTTTTTCCTGTCTCTTCCTTGACTTTTATTTGCGAAAACACTCCTTGAGATGACTTACTCTTTTATTTCACTGTACAGAACACCGGAGGTGCCCTAGAGGTCCCATAGCATATTTTTTGAGGCAAGGACTGCTAAGTTACCACGTCTTTTTTATCGGCATCTTGTACATTATATGATTTAAATGGCAGGTAAAAGGACACTGTTATCAGGCTAGTACCTGAGAGTAATTACTACGCACAAGTATTTGGAATTTGTTTAAGGAAATAACATTTATTGTAACTGCAACTCACACTTTGTACTGCTTTTTCCTCTGCAGCTGGCAAATATGAAATACTTAATCTTGCATAAGCCCCACCAGAACACCTCTTTCAAAGGATTTCTTTGGTATTTTTCTTTGAGAAATTAATTTATGAGTTAAAAAAAAAAAAAGGACAAGAAGGAACCAGTAAATTCATTGTGGGTGTTTGTTCGCACGCTTAGGAAACCAGGCTATATTCATTACAACATAAATCTCTGTATTTGCTGCCTGTGACCATCAAAATCACCACACCATCTAGGACATGTAAAGGAAGATCTCGTTCAGACACATACTTCAGCTCATGTGGAAAATTTACCATGTGAATTTTCCTCTGCTGAAAATAGGATTCAGCAATGTTGAAGTAAAAAAATAGACATGCAAAGTCTGCTTCCATGTTCAATGCTGAATATATTGAAGCACCCTGTCTGGTTGGATTGGGAAGTAAATGCATCGTATCCACATGATTGCCTGCTAGGAAGTTACGGACAGGCAAGGTGAGATGGCAGGAAGCTGTATAAACATGCAAACTTCTGAGCTCGAGTTTATAGACGGGTGGTAGCTAAGGCGGTTTCTTTTCTCCTGGTTTAGAGATGGCCTGTGCCCTCTGGCTCGAGTATGGTTTCCAAAGTATAATGAAGAAATATGTCTAGAAGTAGTCCTGTAAATGCAAACTCCTGTTGTATGTTTACTCACATCAACAACATTATTCCTATAAATAGCTGTAGATGAGACAAATGTGGTCTAAAGTTACAATAAAAGCTCTGTGAATGCTCACTTAACTAAGTTCTATCACTGCACAGATTTTTAGAAGCCTGTAAAAAGGTCAGAGAAAAGGAATTTGAAAGATAAAGACACAAGGTTTCTTCCTTAGACTTAATGGATGAGCCTACAGCGCTCATTCTGGAAAAAGGAGTTTTAGCAACTTCAGAAGAAATTTGGCACTGTAATGTGTTAAGTCAAATGGAGCCCTGTCTTTCCTGCTTATGAGAGACACTTTTGCTTCTTAAGGGACCGCAGGAATATTTCAGTGAGCTCATGAAAAGTTTTTTGAGGCTTCCATTGTAAATAAGTGGTACTGATGCGTGTGACATGCTATTAGAAATTGAAAATTGTTGTCCAGTACAGAAGATCTCGTGTTGTAGTGGTCTGCACACAACACATTTTTCTTCACAAAGTTTAAGCTGGAACACAAAGAAGAAATTGTAGCAGACAAATCAGTACTTAGACTGAGGGAACCCCATTGCTAACTTTGCATTTCTTAGTTTGGGGCCCCTCTTTTTCTCCTGGCCCTTGTCTGCTGTGTCTATTTAGCTCAGCAGTTATTAAGCATGGAGAAAGGAAAGAATCTGAAAGTGAAGATGAATACTCTATCCTAATGAAGAAACAGAGAGAACGATGTTTAACTTCTGTCTGTTTTCCCTCATTTTTTCATTGGACACCTCCAAGAATAAACTGACTCCTTATATTTGTAAGTACCTATAAAGAAGTCAAAGACAGACAAAAAAGTATCACCTCAGTCATCTTCTCTCTAAGGTGAACAGACTCATCTCTATCAGCCTCTCTGTGTTGTTCTCCAGATCCTTGAACATCTTGATGGCCTTTTTCTAAACTCTGTCCCATGCATCCATGTCTCTCGTATACTGGGAAACAGAGCACTCCAGATGTGTTGCAGCAGTATTAAGTAGAGGGAAAGGATCACCTCCCTCAACCTTCTGGCAGTGCTTTGCCTAATGCAGCCCAGGAGGCTGCTGGTCTTCTTTGCTGCCAGGACAAGTTGTTGTCTCATGGTCAATCAATCAATCAGGACCATCCCAGGTACTTGTTTCACAAAGCTGTGTCCAACTCCCCACTCAAATAAAATAATGACTATAATAATAGGAAAAGCATACTGAGTTGTTCTCGTTTCGGGTGCCACCGGCAACAAAAGTGCCACATGGCCACCCCTCCCCCTGCCATGGTGCGGAGGAGAAAGGAAAGAAACAGGCAGAAAATGGTGTGTCGGGATAAGAGCAGTTTAACAGAACAGCAAACAAAAGGGAACAGGAACAACAACGATACAGATGAGGAGAAAACACGACATGAACCGCACGACCCACAGAGCCGTTATTCCGGATAGGACCAGCGCCGCACGCTCCCGAGCCGCGAGTGAGTTCCCGCCGCACCG
>Ga0065711_1006136_pt1 | contig 21314 bp, 15 predicted proteins | sample Hoacrofraction12_FD_59098 | JGI IMG/M metagenome (GOLD analysis project Ga0065711, IMG submission 59098) | Hoatzin crop microbial communities from Cojedes, Venezuela - Epithelial fraction 12 v2 (version 2) | ecosystem: Host-associated > Birds > Digestive system > Esophagus > Crop | place... | reverse complement strand
CCCCAAACGCAACCATTTCCACCCCAAAAATCGCCGCGGAGGAGTGTGTCACCCCCGGTGCCGGTTTGCAGCAGCGCGGGGGGCGGCCCCTGCGGCAGCGCTGCCCGCCCGGCTGCAGGTGCGGGGCGGGGTGGCCGGTGCGGAGGGAGGGAGCGAGCGAGCGCCGCGGATTTTTTATCCTTTTTTTTTTCTCCCCCTTTTCGCCGTTTTTGTTTTCTTTTTTTTTCCCCATCCCCTGCGGCAGGTGTGGCCGGGGGCTGCGGCAGGAGCGGCGGGCAGCGCCTTCCCGCCCCGGCGCGGTGCCATCTTCCGCAGCCGCCCTCGGGAAGGGGGGGGAGGCGAGGGGCAGCTGGAATTAAAATAGATAAATTAATCAATAATGGAAAACCATGAGGAGAAGGCCTTTCAGAAAACGGAGCTGTCCACGCCCAGCCCGAAATTTTGGGGGTGGCAAGCGTTTTTGGGGTCTCGGTGCCCCGGAGTTGCCTTGCTTTGTTGCATCCCCCAGATGCCCGGCCAAGGGATTCCAATATTAACGTTAATGGCGCGGCCACCCAAGGTGGGTTCCCGGGATGTTAAACCCCGGGTGTTTGCCAGCCGGGCTGGGGATGCTGGTGCCGAGCCCCGGGGGTTTGGGGCTGGGTTGGTGTTGCTTGGCGTAACTGGTGTCGGCCGTCCCTGGATGCACCTCGCAGGCGGCCCTGTCTTGTGCTGAAATCGCCCCCTTATCGCTTTCATTAGCATCTTTCCCCTTATCCCTTTCCTTAGCCGCTTCCATGCTGCCCATTTGTTCTTGTCCTAAAATCGCACCAGGCGGCGCGTGGGGCTAGCCCCCTTCCTGAGGTTTGCCTTTTTTTCCTTTAGCTGCTGGATATTTCTTTGTTTTTAAGTCTAACTTCACAGGTGTGAAAGGGGAAGTTTGCTTGCCAGGTCTTTCCAGGCGGGCTGCGCGGCACGCCTGCCCTCCTGGCTGGGAGCAGTTCAACTCATAAGGAGCAGAAAGAGCTTACTTCACGTGAGGGATGGAGATTTCTGCCTGCATCCCTCTCTGCAGTGTTAGCACAAGGGAGGATTCGGTTAGGGAAGACAATTTTTTTTTTTTAACACCTAGAAATGCAGTCCTGTTGTTCGTTCACAGAGGGCAGCTGCCGTCACTTTAAAGGGAGTTTCTCCTTCCATTTGCTGGTGGTACCACCACACGAGGTGCAACTCCATTTGCAGCGAGAGGCTGGTCTTGCTTAGAGACGGGCTCGCTGGAACGAGCAGCTGAGATGAGCTAAGCTGTCACTTCAGCAATTTGTATGCAGCGTGTTCCTGAGCTGCCCTGCGTTTGTCTGCATGGATCTGGGCAGATGTCGAACGTGTGTCTGAATGAGTGGAACAAAATTCACTACCGAGAATCGCTAATTTGTTCTGTCGAGCAATGGCTGCCTTCTTACATCCGATGAAGGGTTTTTACCTTTGCTGCCAATACTTCAAATTTGGAATGTTTAATGGTTTTCCTTGTGCAGTTCAGATTTTTTTGCATTTTTTTTCTCAGGGTGTTCAGGCAAAAAAGCTCTCAATTGGGCGTTTACAGGCTGCTCTTGAGAGAAGGCATGTTAAAATCTTATTCTCGCTAGAGATGAGAATCTAACCCAGTTACACTTTGTTCCATTTTGACATGCAAAATGCTGGTTTTTTTCCCCTAAGATGTGCAGCAAAGGAGAAAAGCAAGGTGCTGGATGGCTTAACTGTAGTGCATGGAGGTTTTCCAGGCAGAGAATTTGCACCTGATAGTACTGCATGCTCTTAATCTTGCTCTAGATAGAATAATGGTGATTGGAAGGAGATGTATGGCTGTGGCATGCTTCCCTGTGCCATCTTCCAGTGCTAGCAGAGGTAGCTCATGCTGTTGAACACCCTTGGAAGTGAAGGCTTGTGTTCAGGGCTTTGGAATTAAAATGCAGGTGGGATTTGTTGGGTTTTTTTTTTTTTTGAGACCCAGCTCTTGTGCTCTGGGAAAATGTAATGCCTGTCCCACAGGTTGCTTGCTTGGGTCTCCATCCTCTGTAAGGCTTGATTGCAGCATGAGAGGATATTAAGACAGTTGAGTCTTGAACACATAGAGCTTAAAATGAAAGACCTGGTGAGCTCTGTTTGATTTAAAATGTTATTAGGCCGTTAGTGTGTGCATGGAGGTGTCTGGTGCTGTGGGTGTGTCTTCATCTTGCACACCAAGATGGCCAGAAGTTGACCCTTGAGAAACTTGAACTAGATCAGCTCTGCCTGGTTTAATGAGTGAAAGTGTGGAGCATGGTTGCCACTGTTTGAAGCCTTTAGATGAAAGCTCTGTTTCTTTCTCAAAGAGGACCATTTGTTCAGCCCTGCTCTGGAGCAGCTCACCACCGATCCGCAGCTTTCAGGTGAAAAGGTTGCAACTGACACAAAGTCGAGATCCATCAAGATGCTGTGGTCTCTGCCTGGCAGAGCAAGGCTGTTATCTGCTCTGGAAGGCGCAGGTGGCATCACAGATGAGATATGGACAGTTATCCTTCATCAGCTGGGATTATCTGGGATGAGGACAGAAGGGATAGGACCGCCGTGCCCTGTGCCGAGCTCCTGTGGAGGGGAGATGAGTCCAGTCCTTCAGGTGACAAGTGCAATAGTATGGGTTTTGTGTCTCTCCCTCTCTCATTGCTTGCCCATTTTTAGTACCATTTTAAGTGTAAAGAAGCTCAGGCTTCCAACTTGGTTTTCCTCACCCTGCATCAGTTTCTCCGGATCACCTTGCTGCCCTCTGCTTCCAGCCTCTTCCTTCCCAAGGTGTTACATTCGAACTGTCCCATTCCCTCTGTGCTTAATACACTGCAGTTTCAGCAGGACCCAGCTGGACCAAGTAAACTTATTTATCTGTCCTGAACAAGTAGTGCTGCAGCTTTCTCATTTTCTTCCCAAAAGCCGTGGGGAAGAAGTCTGCTCCCCTGGCCAGGAGAGGAGTCCACATAAGATAATAAAGAGGGAGATGTGACACTGCAACTCCTCTTTCCACACTGAGGCTGAGCCCGGTGTATCTAGTTAGGGACACTTGTAGCATGCCAGTAAGGTGTGTGTCTTAATCTGCTGCTTTTCATGCTCCTCTGCTTCATTTTGAAGAACAGTGTTCTTCGTTGAATACTTACTGATCTATGTTACATCGTTGTCTTTTTTCAGGGTTCTGCCAGCCACAGGATTTGGAAGTGTTTGGGTACCCCCTTGCTCCTTCCATATGTGCTGGGGTTTAGCTGAGCAGTTCTTGCTATGTAGTAGCGGGGAGTGGAGCAAATTGCTCCTTGATGACGTTTATATCCTCATTGAAAGTAGAGCTTTGCAGCACTGTGGAGCTGTTTGAAACGGCTGGGGAAAGCCACGTTGAAAATGCTTTTGAGATGGTGTCTTTGCTGTTCCTTCTGAAAGCCTGTGTTCATCAACATGGGAGCAGGAAATTGTCCGGACACTTACAGCAACACAACTGTAATGGCTCTGCCTGTCGGAGTGTCTGTGTGTGCCTCTACGGGCGCTTGACATTGCTGTTGGAGATGCCAGGGTGTGTCCATGTCCAGACTTTCAGACAAATCCCTTTTGGTTTGCAAAGCATTGAAAATGGGATCATGAAGCAGTGTCTGAGGGGAAGTGCTGAGGGTGGCCCTTTCCTGTTTTCCCAGTAGGAACGTTATTCAAAAGCTGGAAGCTGTAGGTTTGAGTTTGTCTTAAGCAGAATAAGCTTATTTTGCCAGCCCAGTGTGCCGATAAGGCTTGGTTTTTGTCTCTGCATCTTTTGAGGGAGCGCTGCTAATTTAGCTGTAGCAGTGCTCTGACAATTGATGCATTAGTCAAGAAAGAATCAGGGCGCTGGCTTCTGCCCATCTCCCAGTAATTTCCAGTTTGTTTAGTCTGCTGGTGGATGGGGTCAGCTGGCTAGCAGGTTGGCTTACTGCTTGTTGGGCTGTGCGCTGGCTGCATGTAGGTGTGGAGCAGGACTGGAAGCTCATAGTGAAGTGCCCTGGACTCATGACAGGCTCGTGGGTCCGTTGTCTGGATGATGTTGAGAAGGTGTGTGGCGTGTCAGGGCTGTCTCTGGAGCTGCTGGAACACGGCGCGGGTTTGGGAGGGTTGTGGCTCTGTATTCAGGTAAAGGAGCCAGCTCCCAAACAACAGCATCGCGTGTTATGCTTTCTGGTATATGGCTTGCTCTAAGGTCTGCAGACCTGTGTGGTGTGTGAAAAAGCACTGTGAGCCCTTTCTTGCAAAATGAAAATGGTCTTCATTTAGCTTTATCAGAACAGCTGAGACTGCTAAACAAAATCAGAATTGATTGCTTGTTTCCCTGGTGTGCCTGCCCCATAGCCAGGCAGAGGGGGAACCCCAGCCTCGGCATCTTGGCTGTTCTCAGCCCGTTCAGGGAAGCACCAGCTGATGTGCTGGGAGAAGGACAGCAGCTCTCGGGGGTTCTTTCACTAGTACTGCAGTCGCATCGGAGCTGTGCTGGCTTTCTAGGTTTTTCTGCCCATGCAGTGTATTCTCTGCTTTCCACTTGTGAGCTTTGCTTGCTTAGCAGTGGTGTTCAGAGTCTGGAGGTGAGCTGGCACGGTGTCTGGGGCTCACCCCGAGGACGTGTCCTTGCAGTTGGGTGTGCTCATCAATAGAGTAGACAGTGCTGGGACGCATGGGTTGCCGGCAGGGCTCTGCCTACCTGTGGAGATAGAAAAGGAAGGAGGTAATTGCAGAAGTAACTTGAGCTGGATTGCTGTTCCTTACAGAGTAGTGCAGAGATGTTTCCACTCATCTCGGACCAGTACGGGAAGAGAATTAGGGTGGGTAGTTCTGGGCAGAGTTCGGTGGGCTGTATGGTGGCAGGCAGCCCAGCCAGAGCCTGGCAGAGCACCGGGCTGGCTCTGCCTTGCCAGAGGTGCAGCCCTTGCTGATTTGGACCACCTCTCCTTGGAGATGTGGAAGCAATGGAGCATCTAGTCAGTGCAGCATTGCTCCTGCTTGGCTTTTAAGCGTGAACAGCCTTCAATCTCAAGCTGTCTTTGCAGATCACCCCGAGGTGAAGTGGATATAGCAGAGAATTGTGGCCCTTTAAGTAACCTCTTGTGTCATTTTTAAGGTGGGCACAACTCTGCTGTGAGGGACTGAATGACTCTGAATCTTATCTTGCAGCGAGATGGATCTCCTCCATCTGCTAGTTGGAGCTTTGTTTTGCACTGAAATCTGCTGGTTGTAGGCTGGGTTTTTTTTTCTAAAGTTCCTGTAGAAAGCATATGCACTTTGCACTGGAGTCTGGAGGAGATGTATCTATGCCATTAGACTTGAGTGGATTTTCTATGCAAGTCTAATGAGCCCTTCATGCTCCTCAGAAGTAAATGCACTGATTTTCCCTTTCCCTTCCAAGTATTCCGATTAGTAAAGGCAATCGTTATGTGCAGGCATGGCTCCTGTATTCATTGTCTTCCCTTTGAATATCCAAGGAATGGGAGCACTGGGGGATACCTTCTGTTAAGGTAAAAGGATTATCACTGCAGTTTGGCTAATTATTTCCATCTTTACAGCCTCCCCACTGTACCTGCCTTGACCTTTCTTCCTAGAGTAGATCCGGTATCACTACCTTGCCTCTGTACCCTGCCTCAGTGCTCTTCTGGAGTTGCTGCGGAGCGCTTGGTGGGGTTGCACCGATTGTGCCCCTGGAAGGCAGGCAGATTTGGCCCTGATCTGTCGTGTTCAGCTGATTGGTGTGTGTGTTGCTGCAAGAGAGCTGTGGCTTGGCTGTTTGTGATGATGCTCTAAGGCACACGGGAAGGATGAAGGCTGATGTGGGTTATTATAGGATGAGGTGCAGTCTTAAGGGACAGACTGTACACGTCCATAGGAAGAAGGGCTGTATTAAACTCTGATGTTCGTGGAGAAACTCAGCACTTACAAGAGAGATGATGAAACCACTCGTAGTCAAGGTTTTGGATAGGGCGCATGTGACTCTGTATGCCCTGTGATAGAGTTGAAGCTCTTTCTGCCGCTTGTATGCATTTCACTTTATGGCTCCCCATCAGCTCCTGTCCCAGGCTGTCTGCCTGGAAGTGCCTGATGTAATTTCAAATGGATTTCATCAGTGTGTCAGGTCACTTGCTGCAGAATGAAATTCCTTTAGGTGTTTGCAAATGGCTCACAAAATCGAAAGGAGCCTCTCCCATGATCCTTGAACATGTCCAGCTCAGCAATATGCATGTTTGTGCTGGCCTGGAGACCCATTTTTGAGATAAATCGACTCTGCATTGGAAAGAAGTGTTTACTGGGATGCCCTTCTGGAGTTGAAATTGGAGAAGTAGAGGGCTGTTCAGAGTGGTTAAATTCTTCCCTGTGTAAGAAACATTTCATCTTTTATTTGATCAAAGCTTGACTTAGCTCCAAGATGCATTGGCTTGGTCTTGCCATGAAGGTGTGTGTGTCTTGGTCACAAGCATCTCAGCTCCTTTCTCTCAAATATCACTTCACGTGAGGGTCCTGGTGCAGGGAACACATCTGGCCAGCTGTGCACATTGTCAGTTGAGGGCAGAGCAGGTCTGTCAGAGTCAAAGTGATGGGGAAGCAATGTTTATCTTGGCTGACTGCTGTGGCTGCACAGATCCAGGTAGCAGGGTGAGTCTTTGGCAGAGGATGAAGGGTTTATTCCCCAGTGGTGTGTGGTGAGTGCAGCGACGACGTGAGCTCTCATCGGGCTGAGATGCAGCCCGACAAGAAGGCCAAAGAGATGTAGTAAAGCTAACTAAGGGCTGAGGGGATATGCACATACTGTCTTCTCCCTGGGTCCTTGTCCTGGGCAGGGGCTCTTGGACCTCATTGACCAGAGGTACGGTAGTGGGGGGGCTTTGGGAGTGGCGATCTGCAACATGTCTGCACAGCAGTGTCAGAGCTGTGTGTCCAGTCTGAAGGCTTGCTTGCACTGGCCTTACAGGTAACAACATGTTTCTCTCATGGTTTGCAGGGCTCAGGGTGAGTGCTTTCGTTGTGTGGTAGTTTGAGGACATAGCAATGATGGAAGGGGTCTGCCGAAAGAGACTTTCCCAAAAGAAGGGGTAATCCAGCGGGATGAGATTCCTGCAGGGTGGTTTGTAGCTCTAGTCTTTTGTGAACTTGCAGGGTTATGTGTCAGCGCAGGCTGGCCAGAGGAGCCTCTGTATGAAAATGCAGCTTTTGCCCGAAAGCGTACTTCACTTTGGTATGGTCAGAAGTAAAGGAAACCTAAGAGATGTAACTGTCTCGTGTTCCTTTCCTAATGCTGACCCACCTTGTACAAAGTGCTGACTAGCTGCGTGCAGGTACTGAGTATTTTATTACCCTCCCACTGCAGATCCTGGATGTGATGGGCTAAGAGTTACTGGGACTGAATTACCTTTGTGGTCCAAGGTGAGACCTGCGATGAAGCTGGCTTGTGTGGTTGTGCTACAGAAGTGGAGCTTCACGTGCTCTCTGCCAGTAGCTGCAGCTTGCGGTGTCACTGAGCTCAAGGCTGGGATTTAACCTGAAGTCAGAATTGCCTGTTGTGGTTCATTTTCAGTTCCCACTTACTTTGAATTCAAGGGCAGACTTTACCCTAAGCAAATTCTGCCCTCTGAAGTTACTTCTTTGTATGTGGTTTTACCTACTGCCTCATCAGCATGACAAACGATGCTGCCCTGGAGCTAGCTGGAGGGGTTTGTAGAAGTAGCTTTTAACAATGGGCATCTCCAAATTGGACAGAAAACTACATGCTTTTCCCTTGGCATCTTCGGGTGCAATAATGGAGAGCCTGGCAGGCATGTATAAGCGGAAGTAATAAATGTTGCTGTTGGGTATAAAAAGGAAAGTTGGTAAAAAATCCAGCTAAAGATCTACTGCTCAAGTTGTGGTGTTGCTTACAGTCACTGCCCATCAGAAAGCAAGAGAACAGATTCAGAAAGGATGGGACTGAAATGGGGGAGTGACTCGGGCTTGTGGAGACTTTCAGGGTTTTTGGTGGTGGATGGGTGATCTCAAAAGGGTAGCTGTGAGCTGGAGAAAGGAGTCTACTGCGATGCTCCCAGATTTGTTCCCATCCTGAGCAGTGTATGCATCTTGGGCACCTGCCAAATCCAAGCGCCACGTGCACACGTGGGCATGCTGTCCTATCTCCTTTCCTTTCTCATCGGTCTTGCCTGTTCCTCTCTTCTTTACCTTCCATTTTGAATCTTCCCAGCAGACCCAGGTCCATGTTCTTCTGCAGTGCCCCTAGCAGCCTCTTCGCCAAGGCAGCCAGTGCTGGCCTGGCCCTTGCCTTGGGCAAGAGCTCAGCAATGGGACTTGCTGAGAGCAGGATGGGTACCAGTTCTCTGCAGGACGTACCGGGCTTCCAACACTGGGGATGTCTTACCTGCAGCACTGCTGAGCTGTCATCACTGCATCCTTATTTTGTGGTTTTGTAGCCTACTTTGCATGAGTTTTGCATTGCTCCTATTTTAGTGTTAGCTGAGTTACCTTGCCAGCTTCTCCCTTCCCCCAGGTTCCTCCAGGCGAGAGGGAAAGAGAGTCATGAATACTGTTTAATGCGAAGGCATTTATTAATCCTTAATCTCTCAAATATGTCACTGCTTTTGTTGTGTCTAATAATAGGGTTTATTGTCACGGCTGTCTGAGGTCCATGTTCAGCTCCAAAGGACGTTTCATGAGTTATTGTTGCTCATGTACTGTGCTTATGGAGGAGTTTTTGACTCCATGGGTTTTTTTGCTCTGTTAACACCCAAGAGGCTCTTGGTGCTGAAGTTCTTAACGGGAGAATCCTGTGCTGTGGTTGTGGCAGTGTTTGTGTGCAGATGAAAAGCACCTTACCAATGCTTGTGGCAAATAGCTTGAAATAGCCTGGGTGAAATACTGGAAAGTCCTCATCAGCAAGAGGGAGCTGGGCATACCTGAGGGATGCTGAAGGGAGATCAGCGTATGTAAAAGGAGTTTTGGAACCGAATAAGGATCGCTAGGCACTAAAATCCTGTTGTCTGTGGAGAGGGAAATGTGCTGAATGCTTCCCATCTGTGAAAATGGGCGATTCTGTAAGATGGATAAAGCTGTCGGGCTGCGGTGGGGTTTGCTTTGCTGCTGCCTCATCTCAGTCTCAGAACAGAAGCCAGCATCTCCCACCAGCGGTAAACTGCTCTCTGCCTTCCTCGATAAGGAATGACAAAGCGCTGTGGCTCTAGGTGTGGTCAGAGCCTCTTCAAATAGTCTGTCTCTATTCATACACTGCAATAAAAAGAAGCGCTACTGAAATACCAGCAACGCTGTTTATTCCAACCTTTGTATTAGTGATTTAGAGAGAGCCTGTGACCTTACTGAGCATGAATGGATCCCTCGTAACCTGAGACCAGGAGCAATATTATTTTAAGCAAGATGTAAGGCTCTGAAGCAGGCTGTCATTTTATACATATCATACGTGTGACAGCAGAGCTGCATTTAGAGCTGAAAGGGGATAAAATCCCTGAGGAGACTGATTGCATCTCATTTATTTTTAACAAATGTACTGGGGAAGATAGAGCCTGAATTCCTAGACTTGGGGCAGCCTTAGATTCAGAGAGTTTCTGCTCTTCATCTCTGTGGAAAGGAAGATGGGCACCAGCTAGGCTCCCAACTAATTCTTGTGGAGGGTTAAATGCACATAGATTCTGATTTTTAAACTTGCTCCTCCTTTAACCTTTGGGTTGGGAGGGCAAATAATGGTTTTACAACTCTTTGGCTGAATTTATGGTCTGAGTTCCCATGTGGATTGCCACTATTCACGCTGCCAGCATCTGCTTTTGTTGCAAATCTGCTCATCAGCTCAATAAAACTAGAATCAAGACAAAACAGACTGCTACCTGACTGTCATCCCGAGTGGCCCAAACTGGGCGAAGACCAGCTGGAGAGAGACATCCGAGTGCTCAGTAGGGATGTGTTTTGTATATAAAGGTTTTTATTTGTTGTTCATCCTTACTTGAAAATCCTTGTCTTGTGCCTCAGCACGGTTCAAACTGTGCTCCCTTGTTATGAAAAATAAAGGTAGAAATACAGCTTATTTTTTAAGTTTTATTGTTTTAGAAGCAAGAGCTCTGACTGTCAAGTTCTGTTAAGTTGTGCTGGGTATTGGGAGACACGACCGTCTCCCACCGCACCTCTCACTTGGTGTTTGTGGCATGGTGTGTAAAACTTGGAGCCAAAACAGGCACCAGCACCCTTGGCTGAAGGGTGGCAGCGCATGGACAGTGTGATCAGCTGCTCTCTGTGCCTGGGGCAGCAGCTTCCCCGTTCTCGGTGGGGTGTGAGCTGGTTGGGGTGCCCACCCATTACCCCATCGCTCGCTGACTTGGTTGGCGTGTCCCAGTCCCTGCCCTCTCTGTCAGGAGTTGAACCACGTATTCATGCCTGCGCTGTGCCCTCCTGATGTGTTTTTTTTTTTCCTTGAGCTCCTCCGGATTAGAGTTTTTTTCTGCATTTATCTTATTACTGCCCCTCCTGATACAGATTTAATAAAAAAATGCTGCTTTTAGTTTTTAATAAATTCTGTTGCAAACATTTTGAGGGAACAGTGTTTTTTCTGCTGTTATGCAGTAACATGACAAGGGAGATGTAAGTGTACCAGAAATGCTGGATGAGTGTCCTATTGTTTGTGTCTTTTGGCCTTAAAAAAAGACATTCAGGAAACACACTCTGACTTTTGACCTCAGCTGAAGTGCCTCTTAGTCATGAAAAGCAAAAATAATGCAGAAAAGCTAGGCAGAAGCTAGAATCGCCTTCTCTGAGCCCTGTCTTGTAGCGTAGAGACTGCTGAGGTGAGGACATGTCCTGCTACAGCCCTGAAAGCTTGCGAGATCAGGCGTGTTTGTTTCTTTCTAGGGCAAGAAACCAGTGTGTCAAGAATGCATGACTCCTGCCCCTGTACTTACAGAGAGACTGTCCTGATAAGCCATCCTGCTGCCTTCCAGTGCTGTCAGGTGTCTTTGGGATGCTGGAACTGGACACTACGGGGCCAGAGGGTGTTTGGTGCCTGATTTGGGTGTCAAGTGGTTGAAAGTAGTGGCTTGGTGGAATAAGCACTGTGGGCAAACTGCAAGGATGGTTTGTCACAGGAGTGCATAGAGACCTGTGGTGCTACCGCAGTGGTAAGCTGTGATTTTTCAGGCAAGCTGGTAACGCCTGTTCCTGCACGTGTGTGTCCGAGATGCTTACCCTGGGCTTCTCGCCGCTGCTGAGGGCAGTGAGCATTGCTGCTTAACCTGACTGCCTGGGTGCCCTGTCCCCTTCCTCCGTGCTGCTTGTGGCAGTACCGAAAGCCTCTCTGCATCCGCAGCCTTTGCAGCCGGGAGCTCTGCAGGCTTGGGTCCTGTAGCAGTGAATTAGTGCTCCATAGGAAAACTCCCCTGACTTGGCTTCTTCCCTAGGACAGACTTTCTGTCACTGCCAGAGCGATGCCAGCCACGATGGTGTGGCAGTAGCTGGAGCAGATGGTGCCGTTGTCATCATTTTAATTTCTATCCATGTGTTGAAACAGCTCAAAATAACTTAAGAAATGAAGGCCCAATGTGAGAAGATACCTTGAATGTTTTCCTTGCCCTGAGAAAATCTCTTGCAGCGTTAGTGTCCACAGCACTCTCCTGGTTCTGTCACATCCACTCTGACTAGGACCACTCGCATTTGTAGGCTAGAGCTGTGGCGTGAAGAATCTTTTATATATAATATCTTCATTACTGTGGCAGCATTGAATATTCACAGAACTTCTGCATAGGCTGTTCTGTCAGGGTGCAGCAAATGTTGTCAGCACTGTGAAATCAAAGAAAGAGGAGCAACTGAGATCAAAGTAAGCAATAAACACATAGCTTGTGTCTTGACAGTGTCTTTTTCAAGCTGGCGGCAAAACCTGGAGGAGCTCAAGGTGTAGCTTGATGGTGACTGGTGCTGGCATGGGCTGCTTTGCCTCCTATGCTTTCCCCCTCTGCTGTGTTGGTGCTCCAAAGCCAGGGTGAGATGACCCTTAGCACTACTGTCACACACATCTTCTGCTTGTGAGCCGTTCAGTTTCTGCTGGTTTAGTGCCTTGAACCAGCTCCAGTGGGATGTTGGAGCAGTGCGGCTGCTGTAAGGAGTAAGGACCAAGCATTGTGGTCTAAACCTGGCTTGTCGAATTGCAGCCTTGCTCTGCCCAGTTCTGAGGTAGGGGCCTTGCTCTTTGGATCTTCCCACAATCAAAGCATTGTTGCTCGGAGGCCAAGGGTTCTATGTTTTTCACCACATATTTTGGGCCCTTCCTGTGGTGCTGCACTGCATCCACACGTTACCATCTTGGTTGAGGTGGAAGGCATTAGGATGTATACACATCTTCAAGTCCTTTTACAGATGTAAATAAAGTTTCCTTCTAATTAAGTTCTTTTTATTTGTGAGGCTTCTGGTTGCGCATGGATCTCTTCTTTTCAGTGTCAGCATCCTTTGAGCCTAGCACCAAACACAGCAGCGTCGTCTGCCTGTGCACGTTGAGAGGTAGGGGAAGGAAGCTGGTGTGCAGCCTGCTCTGTGCTTGCACTGAGGCCAGCTGGCCAGGGCAGCTGCTGCAGGGTGCAGGATGTGGCCCTTCCCGGCGCAGGAAGGCTTCGACCTGCTGCAGTGTCCCTGGGGACCTGGGCAAGACAGCAAAGGTGGACGGTGGCTGTTTTCTCCTGCAGCAAAGAAATAAAAGGTTCATGGGGCTGGGAGGAAGGCAGCTAAGTACTGCAGGGGGTTTCCTTGCGACAGACTCTGCAATTTTTGCACTTAACTGCAGAACATTTAACTTAAACTCTTCAGTGCAGGGTGTGCCGATGGTGTGTGTGCTCTGCAGGTGGCTCAGGGCTTGTATTTGATCCCATGTTCACATCAGGTTTCAGACATTTCTCTAGCCTGTGGTGCCGATGCACCAAATGGATGCTGTAGTACGTGTGCCACTACAAAAGCCTGCGGAGAAAGGAAATTAGCAGAGCTTTGGTTCTCGCACTGGCAGTCGTCTCTGCTGGGTCCTACAGCACACGGCTGCGCTGCAGAGTAGTGGGTTGTAAAATGGAGATGGTGCTGGAGAGCTTGCGTGAAGATGAACAGCAGAGCTGCTTTCAACCAGCTAGAAATGCCTTTATCTGGCACTTCGGTCGATCACGTCCCACACCTGCTAGGTGGAGTGAGTGCCCGTCTGAGAGCTCAGCTCCACGCTCTCGCGTCAGCCAGCATGGGTGTGCTCACCCTCCTGCTTGTTTGAGGGTGTTTGATGTCTGGCTGGTTAGTAAAGAGCGAGTTTTGGGATATTTTTCAGCTCTTCGGTTGACAGAATTGCATTTCAGGAGCTCTGTCTGGGAACCCAAGAAGGCAGTGACAGTGCTCAGCGCCCTCCCACACTGGCTGTGTTCAGGGAAATGGGGGTGATCCTGTGTCTGTCAGCCTTTCCCATCCCTGGGATGTGTTGTGGTACCCGCTGGAGCATGAAATAAGTCCTGTCAGTTTGTTTCTGACCTCATATTAATGAAGAAAATTGTGATAACCAGGAGAAACTGCTGGCCACACTAATAGTCCTGCTTGTGGTAGATTGCAGGCATCCGCAGACCAGATGAGCCCTGCCAGACTCCTCTTACCACTGACTGCTGTGTGAAAGGGCCCTTCCTCGGCTGCTTGTCGGGGGAACATCCTTTATAGTTCTTCCATGTCAGTGACAGAGGAGTGCGGCAGCCGTCAGTTATTGGGGATGGATGTCTGTTTTTCTTTCTTCAGGCGGTGCAATCTCTCAGGAAAGCAATTTCTTGCTCCTCACGGTGTAATTTGCTAGCCAAGGTAAAGGAGACTTTGATGGGGCAGAACGGTGTCATGCGATTGACTGTCCTTGTTTGTTAAGACTCCAGCAGCATTTTTGGGAACTTTTCCTTCCTCTTTTCCCTCTCCCCGTGCAGGCACACCTTAGCATTACTTTTCTGCTGTTGCTGGGAGGTAAAATGCTAAGAACACGATGACTTCTGTTTCCTTCCCTGCTGGATTCTTTCTGGTGGCAGCAGGCAGGCTGGGGCAGCAGCTCCTCCTAGCAGCTGGTGACTGGCTGAGGACGTTGCCGTACTGCCAGGCATAGCAGTTCAGACACATCGCAGCGTTTGAAAGGCAGCACAGGGGAAATATTAGGCTCCCACCATTTTCTGTTAAGTGAATAATGACTGGCATGAGCCTGAATGCTAGTGAGCCTGCCCTAAAACCTGCAGCAGCAGGGAAGATGCTCTGATTTCCAGCGGGTTGGGCTGAGCCTGAGATGGGAAGAGTCAAAGAGAATTAGCTGGTAAATAAGATCTCCTGCCTTCTCTTTGATCCGCTCTACATGTTCAACTGCTTAAAGGCTTCTCAAGCAAGCAGGGTTTTGGGGGAGGAAGAATTTATCCACCATCTCGTGGCTCTGTGAAACGCGCAACTGCAAGATATTCTAGCAGGGGGCTGGGAAGAAATCCGAAGGTAGCCTAGTAAATCCCTGCCAAAGAGGCTTCTCTACCGTCTATTCACGAAGAGCCTGCTGAACAGACAGGGCAAGCTTTGAAACTACTTTTGCTTCCTTTTTTGCTGCTGTGTAAGCCCCTCTGATCAGAGCTTTAATCTGGCTAAAGTTAGTGGATTTACGGAAAGCCTGATCTTTGCATCATAGTATGGAAAGAGAAGGGTGATCCGGAGTGCTGACACACAGTGGGGCAGCTGTAATGCTGTTGCAAAAGGTTGGTTCTGATTTGGTCAGGTAAGCCAGGCAAAAAGCAAAAAAGGAAGGTAAGGGGGGGTGAAAGATCGAGGAAGGAAAATGCTAATAGTGTCAGTAGATGCTGCAGGTTGACACGGAGATGGTGAGGTGGAAGGTGAAGCCTTGCTGCGCTTATGTCCCTGCAGTGCCCTTCAGGAGCTTCCTCTGGGGTCTCTGCTCGAGTGCTGCTCCAGAGAGCCCTGCCTGAAGGAGAGCCGTGCAGCTGGGAGCACGCAGGTTGTGGTGTCTGTGGGAGCCCAGCTTCTGCTCTGGTTTGTCCCCAGCCTGCTCCATAATGAGCTTTTTCATTTCTATTCTGCTTGCAGGGAAGATGGGAATAACGATGTCTTTGGTAAACCACCTTGTGCTTCTGTCAGTAGCAACTGATGCAAGATCTAGGGTTAATATTCCTACATTGCAAAGCACTTGTGTGCGTTCCCTTGAGTGATTCCCAGCACATTCCTGTTCCTGGAAGAGGCCACGTTTGTGGTGCCCTTTTAAAACCATTTCCCATCTCCTGAGTCCAGCTATGTTTGCAGCTCGGGCCGTGGGCTGGAGTTGTGTGCTTGGATAATCTGGTTGCCTAATTGCCACCCTGCTTGGAGGCAGCTGCTGTACTGGGCATAAGCTGATTTGGGATGGCAAATTCTGTTAGTTTAATTCTCAGCAACACTGAGGAACTTGTCAGCATGTGGGTATCCCTTGGCTTTGCTCTAGCTACGAATGTGCCCTGGAGACCTTTGCCAGCTGGTGACCCCCCAGCAGTTAGCTTGCAGACCTCTTGGCTGTGGAGAGATCAGATTTGTAAGGGCTATTTGCTACGGTTCCCTGAGCTCTTGTGTCTTTGAACCCAGCTTTTCTATTCCCTGTTGATGCGGTTTGTACAGAATCGTGGCATCTCATTGCTTGGGGCTTCCTTTCCCTCGGTGTTACCACTCTCCGCTTTCCCCATCTCCTTTCCAGACTTGATAATAGGTTGTTAGCTGGCATGGGAGTTGTTTATTGGCTGTTCTCAGTAACCTTTGGGTCCCAGATGGATGTACATGAAGCCAGTGTGACCATCCTTGCTGTTCTGCTATGAACCTAAACCCATCTCATGTCTGCATGGAAGGTGTCTGGCCCCCAGGAAAAGGTGTCAAAAGTTCCAGGCCCCCAAGGAGTCACTTGAACTATAATACGGAAAAAATCAGGGAGGGGAGAAATACCCATTTTTGAAACTATTTCTTTTGCAGCTCCCTCCTAGTGTTCTAAGAGGCATTTGTCTGTCTTTGAACCTGAAGGAAGTTTTTCTAGCCTCTTGACTAGATAACTTGAAACTCCATGTTATTTCTCAGCTCACTGCGTATTAGGCAGTGCCAGCGATTAATGAGATCACCGCCCATATTCCTTTCTCTGTCAGCTTCTCAGAAAAACAGTACTTGGAAAAGTACACAAAGGAGATGAAAAGGAAGTTGCTTATGAATTATGAACAGCCTTTCAGGCTGATGTTATTTCATGGGGCTGTCACTTCATTTTAATTAAGTAATTCAGATCGAATGATGCTTTTCCCTGTTTGTGTTTGATCACCTTTCAGAGGTAACACTTAGATAGCTCGTGTCTGTTGAATTTTCATTTTCAAGTAACAAGAGTGGGCACTTACTGCCCTTACTGATTAAATAATGGAGAAGGAAGACACCGCTGCGGCTGAGCACAAGCCACAAGAGCCAAGAAAGAGGCTTGACTCTGGAAATTAGCTGGGTGATTGCTTGGACATTTTGTGGCTGGTGTGAAAGATGGAGCATGGTTGGACCCAGTGGTGAGTACCAGAGTGTGCAAATCCAGCCAGTGTTTCTCAAAGTATTGCACTTGCCTCCGGCTGAAATTTCTCATTTCTCCGTTTTCTTACTAGTGTGTGGCTAGTAACCCCCGCACTCAGCCGCAAACAGAACTGCCAATGCCTAGTTTATTTTGGGATTTGTGTGTATGTAAATTGAGCCATTAGTTCCCAGACTCGTGCTCCCTGGAGCTGCGCAGTTCGAATTGCTGCAGATCGAGACTGTACCTCTTCCTCTGTGAACGGGGATAATCCCACGGCCATTCGGGAATGGCGGTTGTCGAACTGTGTCCTGCTGATGCTTGGGCTGCAGTTGTAGCCCGGCCCACGGGTGAGTGGGGTGCAGCTGCTGACCCACTTTCCGTGGACGGGCATCGTGGGAGCACTCATCTCCTGGCACCAGCAGGGTTGCGGGGATGCGTTTTCGTGCTCCTTTGTGACAGTGCTAATGATGTTGTCTGGCACAGATTACGCAAGGCTGAGTGCTGTCGAAGCACAGCTGTGTGGTCCCTGGCGTTTGCTTTCTTCCCCCTCAGCCACTGGGCCACTCTCAACAGGGTATGTTGTTTTCAGCCCTGGTTTTATTTACCTTTCATTGCGGAGAAACCTTTTGCTAAGGGATTAAGACTTTGGGCTGCCCGACTTAATTGGGGATCTAAATCTTCCCAGGCAGAGAGTGCTGGAGGCTTTGTGCGTGGTTTGCTGGCGGTTAGCCTGCGTGGCAGCAGAATGAGGGCTCTGCTGTGTCTTCATGCTGGTGGGGGTGCGTCCTGACTGCACTCCAGAGAGACGGCCGGGGTGCCTGCTTTCTGGCTGTGCAGGAGTTGCTGCTGCAGACTGGGCATGGAGCTGTGCGGGGACATGTGGCCTCCTGCTCTGCAGTGCAGAGGGGTCACCAGGCAGGAGGAACACTCTGCTTCATGGAAGGCATTTCTTTCCAACAACTGGGGCTGGTTTATGCCCTGTGACCAGGCTTAAAAGTGTTCTAGTTGGGAACTTCTTGTGTATTTTGTTCATTTATTGATTTAATTTTCTGTTTGCATAGGCCTTCCCTGTTCTCCTTCCCTCTTTGTAAAATAGTATTTGTAGCTGTTGTTACAATTCCTCTCGAAGGAAGGATGCAGCAGTTGTTTCTTTTGGACCAGTTTTCGCATGTGTAGGTTGTGCTGGGGCGGGAGGTTGCCATGAATTGAGCAGCCAGCTTTACTCGAATCAGTGCCACCCCAGCTGTGCTCTCGTAGGTTTTACTTCTGCTGATGGACCAGACCAAGCCATTTTATTGATGCCTTCAAGCCTAATAAGCTATTTAGAAAATAAATTTGCAGAATAGGCAGTGGAAGAAGAGCAGTGCTGTCATTTCTGGCTCAGTTCTGGGCATGAACGCAGGACAGTGTTGGGGATGTGGCTCTGGTGTCTTGACTCACGATCACTGCATCTCGCAAATGAAGCAAGGTCAGGCTGGCTGCCGGCTGGCACAGAGACCTTTGTGGGTGTTGGACAAAAGGCGGTACGTGGTTTTGCAGGCAGTGTGGGAACCGCCACATAGAGCTGATAGGCTGTACTGTCAGGTCTCTGCAACCTCCTGAGAGAGGAGTGATGTTGCATTCAGTATCCTTGCCAAAATCTGCAAGGAAAATTGTATTTTTTTTCCTCTTTAAATGTCTTGTGAGCCTTGAGCTAATATCTTTCACTGCCTGACCTAAACTTCAGTGCTGTTGATAGCTGTTAAAGGTTCACATCATTTCATTTACGGCTTTTCCTCACTGGATATGTGGTCCTGCATGGTTTGGGCTCTTTGGGGTATAAATTGCTGTTTTGGCTTTTAGCCCCTAACATTTTGTACAACACAGACCTGCAGGGACTTCCCTGGGGCCCAGTTCAGCCGTGACATGCTACTGAAATGCTTGAGAGTTGCTCCTGGTTGCTCAGTGTTGAGCTTGGCTGGCTGAGTCGTGGCAAAGGGCATCCATGTTGACCGGTGACCGGAGTGCCACAAGCCACCCTGCTCTCCCCCTGCTCCGCCAATGGATCCACGCACACCTCCAGCCCCCCCTGCTTACAGCAAGTTCAGTAACTGCTCCTCTCTCGGTTATGCTGGTCTGAGGGCGGGGCTGGCAATATTCAACTCTCAAACCCGTTGGAGGCCACTGTTTTGTAGCCCTTTATTGTTGGGAAAGCAACTTCAAGCCTGGGAGTGAAATACGCTGTGTGCCAGCCTGTGTCTTGTCTCAACACTGATGTGAATGGCAAAGCAACGGCGGTTGGTGGCAGGAGGTGGCCGAGCTCTCACCAGTTAAACTCACTTTTCAGACAAACTACGTCTATGTTTAGAGCCCTAACTAGGTTGCACATACGGAGCAAAAACCAGAGGTGCTGGGATGCTGAGCCTACACTGCCAGCAATCAGCCTTTTTCTCCGGCTACTGGCAATAAAAACTTTGCCCCCCTGCTTGCCTCCTCGTGTACCTTGTTGCGCAGCTCGAAATGACTGCTCGGGATGCCTCTTCTTTCAAAAGGCGGGCTGCGGGTTTGAAAAATGGGAGGTTTGGAGGAGCTGTTAATTATGGCATAGGCTGTTGCTTTTTAGATAGTGTCCCTGCTTAACAAGAATAGTTCTGCTGGAAATGGATAAGATTCTTAGGAGCGTTTGTCCTTTATCTGTCATGCAGAGGGTGCTGCCAAAGTTTTATCTCTGCACAGCTATCGTTGGCATAATTATTCATCGCTGAACCATTGCTTCAAGGTGGGGCTGATTTTACAGTTTTTTAGAACATTTTCCCCTTAATGTTATGTTTTTACCCAAGAAGGATTTCCCCTTCCCCCACTTGAAAAAAAAATAGGATTAACATTATGGACTTTTTTCAAAATTCAAAGTAGTTTTTCAAATGCGCAGTTTTCAGACCATCTTTGTTTAACAAGTCTAATCTGAAATATGCAGTTTTAATAAGGTTTAAATTCTCTTTAGTCGTATTAATTTATTACCTGAGTGAAAACCTGAAGCAAAGCTGAGACTTTCCCACTAGAAGAAGAAGAGGTTTGCATATAGGCATTTCAGTTTTGCTTCTTGGTTTCAACTGAACAGATCTGTACCAAACAAGTGTGCATCATCAGTACGGTTTTGAGTGAGCAATGCTTTTAGCTGATATCTACAATGGAGGAAAAAGGAAGAGGGAGAGAATAAAGTTCAGCATCCACTGGGGAGGAATAAAATGTCTTCATAGATGATGTTCCTGGTGACTAGAACTGTATGATTATATGGCCTGTGTATTTCAAATTATACTGGGAGAGCTTTGCAGCTCAGAGATAATGGTGGTGCAGCTGACTTGTACTTACCGATTGAATCGCTTTGTATGCTAAATGTTATTTATTTACTTATCTGGTGCTGATGAAATATCATCAGCCCTGTTGCAATTGGTTTAAATCTCAGCCCTGCCAGGCCTTGGAGGGCAAGCTGTAGGAAATGCTTCCCGAGCCACACGGGAGGGGCAGTGCTTGGGAGAAAGACATCTGTTGAGTGGCATTTCTTCAGCTAAAAGCAAGATGCTGTGGAAACCATGTGGGAGCTGGATCCCCCTCCCTGCCCCTTGGCTAATGCCAGTTGGAGAAGTTTTTGTTCTTCTCCACTGACTGCTGCACACTGTGGCTTGGGCGCAGACTGACACTGCTCTTCTGCCTGCCGTGCTGCAGGCACAGCAGGGGGACGTTGTGTTTCATCTGCTGGGAGATGCTTCTGCTTTCCATAGCAAACTGTGCATCAGCCCCCAAAATCACTGTGTCCAAGTGAATGAGCATCCAGGGCATTTCGTAAGCTGCAGCCAGGTTTGTGAAGGTTGGAGACAGCCTCGGCAGCAGTGACCATGAAATGGTGGAGTTCAGGATCCTGCGTGGAGGAAGCAGGGCGATAAGTAGGATCAAAACCTTGGACTGCAGGAGAGCTAACTTTGGCCTCTTCGAGGAGCTACTTGGAGGAATCCTGTGGGTCAGGGCTCTAGAAGGCAGGGGTGTCCAAGAGAGCTGGTTGCTGTTTAAACATCACTTCCTCCATGCTCAGGATCGGTGCATCCCACTGAGCAAGAAACGTAGCAAAGGAGGCAGGAGACCCACATGGATGAGCAAGGAGCTCCTAACAGAACTCAGATGGAAGAGAAAGGTCTATGGAATGTGGAAGAGGGACAGGCCACGTGGGAGGAGTACAGGAATGTTGTCAAAGCATGCAGGGATGCAATGAGGAAGGCTAAGGTCCACCTGGAATTGAATCTGGCAAGGGATGTCAAGGACAACAAAAAAAGCTTCTGCAAGTACATCAGCAGCAAACAGAAGACTAGGGATAAAGTGGGGCCGCTGCTGAACGAGGTGGGTGCCCTGGTGACGGAGGATGCAGAGAAGGCAGAGTTACCGAATGCCTTCTTTGCTTCAGTCTTTAGTGCTAAGGCCGGCCCTCAGAAATCTCAGGCCCTGGAGGTAAGAGAGGAAGCCTGCAGAAAGGATAAGCTTCCCTTGGTCGAGGAGGACCGTGTGAGAGATCACTTAAGCAATCTGGATGCCCACAAATCCATGGGTGCCGATGGAATGCACCCACGAGTGCTGAGGGAGCTGGCAGATGTCATTGCTGAGCCACTCACCATCATCTTTGAAAGGTCCTGGAGGACAGGAGAGGTGCCCGAGGACTGGAGAAAAGCCAGTGTCACTCCAATCTTCAAAAAGGGCAAGAAGGGGGACCTGGGGAACT
>Ga0065711_1036203_pt1 | contig 21316 bp, 19 predicted proteins | sample Hoacrofraction12_FD_59098 | JGI IMG/M metagenome (GOLD analysis project Ga0065711, IMG submission 59098) | Hoatzin crop microbial communities from Cojedes, Venezuela - Epithelial fraction 12 v2 (version 2) | ecosystem: Host-associated > Birds > Digestive system > Esophagus > Crop | place... | reverse complement strand
AATATATGCTTGTAAATATCTGAAGGGTGGGTGTCAGGAGGATGGGGCCAGACTCTTTTCAGTGGTGCCCAGCGACAGGACAAGGGGCAATGGGCACAAATTGAAGCACAGGAAGTTCCGTCTGAATATGAGGAAGAATTTCTTCCCTCTGAGGATGAAGGAGCACTGGAACAGGCTACTCAGGGAGGTTGTGGAGTTTCCTTCTCTGGAGATATTCAAGACCCACTTGCACAAGATCCTGTGCAGCCTGCTGTAGGTGACCCTGCTTTTGCAGGAGGGTTGGACTAGATGACCCACAGAGGTCCCTTCCAATCCCTACCATTCTGTGATTCTCTGACTCTGTAAAACATAGGTTTTCATGGTGTTAAGCTTACATGCACCCAGCAAGCTTCAACAAAATCTAAATGTCTTTGTTTGCACTGTGGAGCATCCAATGTGCCCTATATCAACATCCGCTGGCTACAGATTCGAGCACATTTATTCTTCAGAGGCAGGTAGGAAGACTTTTGTTTAGAAGTTCATGTGTGTATACATATCCAGTAGGTCAAAGCATAGATAAAGAGATTTATTTTCCTTCCAAAATTCTTGTCCAGCCCATTCAAGGACATAGTCTGCACTCTGTATTTACATGGAACAGATTGATCTTCATATCAAGGGTTCATATCAAGGTCCTCTACAGCCTGTTGTAGGTGACCATGCTTCGGCAGGAGGGTTGGACTAGATGACCCACAGAGGTCCCTTCCAATCCCTACCATTCTGTGATTCTGTGATTCTGTGATATCAGATCTTACTGTCCAAAAAGGGATTGGTCTGAATGAGAATCTGTTGCCAAATAGAAGAATGAAAGTAAGCTGCTAACCCTGAGACTCATCAGCTCTTGGACTCAGACTAAATACAGAAGAAATCAATATAGTTGCACTATAACCCGTCGAGAAAGGAAAGCAGAGTTTATTTTAATTCTGCCAGCTTGGTTGGCTTGGCTTTTTTACTCAATTTTCAGAAACTACCTCCTTGAATACCCCACTCCCTTTTTGATGCAAACAAATAAGCAGTGTGAGGACAAAGGGGGAAAAATTCAACAAAGAAAGGGAGAAGGCAAAATCAATTGCTCTCACTTTGTGGATTGTTTCTTTTTCAAGTCAGGTTTGGAAAAAAACAGCATTTTCAGCGAAATTTTGAAAACCACAAACACCGTTTTTTTCTTTTTTCATTCAAAAAAGAATACATTGAATTAAAATGAAGTTTCTTCTTCAGTGCCTAGAATTATTTTCCTCAAATCTACACAAAAGACCTAACTTCTTTTATGTGCAAAAGCGAAGACAGCACAGAGCTCAGATACCCCTCGGAATCTGCAGGCTACAGAAAACTAAGAAAGGAGTTGGTGAAGTGCAGAAAGCAGACTCCACAATCTGTAAGATTGTAAAGTAGGTATGTTTATTCGGCGCCGGGCGACACAGGGGGTAGTCCCAACGAAGTCGTGCGCACCAAGCAGCAACATGTCTCTTCAATTTATACAATCAAATATTACATATACATTAGATTTCCCAATACACCTATGCATATACATCTATCTCATTGCATATCAAAATCACTTCCAAGAAATAATTTCCATATTATAATTAGTTCCAAGAAGTAATTTCCATAGTCTCCTCCCAGTTGCGCTTGTGCAGTGCCTCCTAGTGGTGGTCGTCGGCAGTCCCAAGATGAAGGCCCATCCTCTTCATCACGGTGTCCGCTGATTGACCTTTGTTTCTGCGCAAACTCATTTCTCTCCTGGCTCCCATCCATACAGCAGGGTCAGTCTTGACCGGTTCTAGGTGACTCCCAGCCCCTATGAGGAACTAACTCCTTTGTATGGAGATGCAAGACTCTCTGCTTCAGCTAGTTTAGACAATAGATAAGCACTATCATTTTTTTAAATGCACAGCAACTATTAGGTAATGCCACTTCTATTAAAATCCCTTTTAACCCCTTCCTTCCGTTGGTTTAGAAGTCTTCAGGTTGGCTAATAATTTTCCTTAGGATTTACTCTGAGGCTATTGCTGGATGCTGAGATAGGTATTTGATGTCTGATAAATTGAAAATCACATGGCAGGACTCATCTAAACTTTAGAACTGAGATGGTAGGTTTGTGACGGCCTAAACAAAAGCAGAACAACTGAACGCTTTTCTTTTTACATTTTTTCTACCTAACCCTCCTTAGTATCCTTTTATAAATTGTCATTTTTTTGTGAGCCCATGTACTTTGCAAAGGCCTGAGTCTTGGAAGAGGATCCTGCTTGCTGAACGCATTTGCTGGCAGCTTTCCCTCCCTGCGTGGGTGAAGGCTCCCAACACGCTCTCCATTAAAACCAGGGGCAATAATGCAGACATTACAGACAGCACTGCTCATGACTAAAGCTGATTACTCTGCACCCACACAAGCATTTTCCCTGCCAGATCCCTAAAGACAGTTACCCTTAGAGCAGTAGGAAAGAGGAACAGCAGGAGGGTGGGCTAGAAAGGGACATTTCCAGCCACAGATTTACTGGAAAGGGGAAAGGAGATGTGGCTCTCACCTTCTGGACACATACATGTCAGGCTAGAGGACATATTTCTGGGAGGGACGCTGAGAGAGAGAGATTCGAGCATGGATGAGTTGAGAGATGAGAGTATGGTAAAAAAAGCCAAAAATGTGGACTGAATGGGCTGGAACGACAGAGTTACACACAGGGAACTATCTATAGGCAAATTAAGCAATGAAACTGCTAGCATACCTTAGCTATAGGTGAAAAATCTATTGCAAGTGATGAAAGTGGAAAAACAGTTTAAAGCATGCAGGGATATGAAATAATAGCAAACCAGATCAGCTACAGGAAGGGTTCATGGATTTACAACAACCACTGGTTGGACAAAAAGTCCATTTAGATTTCAGGCAATAGACCAGGTTCAAATATAAAATGCAATGAAATCCACACAAATGAATCTGTGAGTGCTGATATCAGCAACATATTTTATCCATAATGACAGGAAATTACATAAAGTGAAGAGGATTTACAATGAAACAAAGGTACAAGACAAAGTTAAGGAAAGGTTCGTATTATCATAGTCTTGCTGTGGATGCTCACTCTTCTAAAACCACCTCAAGACCTTTTGGGACACTTCCACTGAAAATCAGCACAGCTTTTGCTTCTTCTGTGCATTTGACAGCCAACACAGATTACTGATATGAACACTAAGATTGTGAATCTTATATCTGCACAAGTTTGCAACCTGAGCTTTTCAGAAGCTCGCCCATTGCAAAAGTGGTCTTTCTTCCAAATTATTTCAACAGTGAATCCTCACAGCCCCTCAAAAATTCTCAGTCTCCAAGAACCCCTTGAACTGCTGCATTTGGTGCAGAGGTTACTACAGGAGACTTCATCAGTTAGTTAAAAGTCTCTCTGAACTTAATTCTTGGACCTGACAATATGGATTCACTTAAAAATTGTGCTCCTGTAAAGTTCTTTCTGGTAAGAACCAAAATGCTGGAAGTTGCACAACACCACATGTGCTTTCATGCATCTTTTAAGTGTTTTACAATGCAGATCTTTGGCAAGGAGCTTCTGTTGTAATTGATGTAAATATACAATGATGGAGATTTAGGAAAGTATAGTCAGCTAATGAGTCTTGATAATTGCAACAAATGGTAGCTACTGAGAAGGAACATGGACACACAAGTAAAATCTCTCTCACTTCAAGGAAAGTCAAACTGCAGACTATAAACTTTGTTCTGTGAACTGAACTGTAATTACTAATTATCCTGACAGCAATAAGGGGAATAATATGTATATTAAAAACATAATTCTTTTTTCCTATATTTATAGGTGGCTGCAATTTTAAGTTCTTGGAAGCTTTTTTTATTATTATTATTCTGGAATTCATTACTCTACCTAGTTACTTGAGCAACGAATTTTGATGACTCTTTACCAGTGCCTTCACTGCCAGGCCGGTGTACAGCAAACATATTCTTCTTAATGTTAGTTTTTAATTTTCAGATCTCTGTTCCACTTTCTAGCAGTAGCTCTTTTCTTCTGTGTAACTGATAGGATATAAAAAACTGGTAGGATATGTATGTAAGACAGGATATGTTATAAAATGTTCATATTAATAAATAATCTTACATGAAAAAAATCATGTTGTTCTTGACAACTAAAGTAGGTTTATGCATGGACATTGGATTTCGGAATTTTACCTGAACAGTTTCATCAAATTAGATACTTTGATTGTACTTAGAAATACGATTGGAGTCTGCTAGTTGAGCCTGTTGCTTTGTCACAGAACCTCTATCTAGAATAACAGGGTTTTAGCTTATTGTTACTTTCTATGTAACTGCATGGAGGGGATTTGATATTTTCAGCATGTCTGCATGCACTTGAAAGGGCTCTGAGAAAGGCTCACTTTCTAGCTTTGTTTCTAAAGACTTCAGTAAAACTTTGCACATAAAAAAATCCTGACCTTCTTTCTTCCCAGTGCAGAGAAACATTTAATCACAGAACCACATTAATTCACTTCTGAGGTATGATTGCTATTATCTTGTCATTAGGACAATGAGACACAGAAAAAAAAAAGAAAAAAAAAACAACAAAGAGAGAATATAACAAAATCCTACTAACTACATTCTGGTACATTCATCATCAATCTCTATTAAATGTCATAAAAAGAATTAAAGCAAAAATCTGTTACTGAAGGAGATAAAAGAGTGAAAAAAATTCTCATTTAAAGGAAGTATAATTTCTTTAATTGTTTTACACCTTAAAAAAATATTTTCTGAAGATTAGAAATTCCGATACAGTGGCTTTCTGAAATAAAACCATTTCCTAATACTTGTTACTAGGCAGTGAAGTCAACTGTATTGAAAGTCTTGAGACTGCAAGCAACATCATGTCCCTGACCTGCATGTTACTCTCAAAGCGCAGTTATTGGCACCCCAAGATTAGCTGCCACAGTCCATGGATTCACAGCTCACCAAGACCCACCAGTGAGAATCTAAAAAACATTCTAGATGCACTGTCCTGACAGAGATGCTCCAAAATGATCTTCTAAAAATGCCTGATTCCGTGAAAGATCAGTGAGTAGATCCTTGTGCTGGCTGCATGGATAGGCTTTTCAAGAAACCATTTATACAGCCAGATTACTGTGCATGCCAAAACAAGGAGCTAAAATCTAGGGAAGCACAGGTTTATATGCCTGAAATTAGATGTACAACATTTCAGGCAGAAAATTCACCAAGTAGCTAAAGGTTTAATAGAGAGATATTAACAATACATAGAGATATACTGGTCTTTTCTGAAATGAGTAGCCCGGTACCAGTCTCGATACAAGCTATTTAGGATTGGATATTTTTGCACTCAAGTTTCTGCAAAAACATGATTTACTGAGTGTATTCAGATCATGTCTAACTGTTCCAGCTTCTACTTCTATTATTATTAAAATAATATATAGTAGTGGGTGTTCTGCATAATGGCTGTTGGATAAATCCCCCAGTCAAGAGCCCAGAAAGCAGAATGGAATTTATTTGAATACACATATTAAAGTTAATAAAGGCTTAATCAGCAGCTCCTGAAAGACTATTTTATTTGCAGAGTTTCATTATAGATCATCACTTTTTGCTCACTTTACTTGAGCCCAGTAACCTATGCTTTGCCAAGCATGAATCATTTAGAATTTTGTATGTTGGATAATGCTAGCTGTGATTCAGAATGAAAAAAATGTCTTCATTCGTGTAGTATCAAGTGGAAACTAAGGTTATCTTCCATACAAAACTTCACAGCAGCTATAAATCATCGTTCTGAGGAAAACTTGTATACTATTTGAAACTGTAGGATTTTTTCATGTTTCTAAATAACATGAAGTGCATGGTGCTATTTACAAAGTTATTTCCCCATTTTTCTTTTTCTCCACAAGGGATTGAGATAAAAAAAAGTGAAATTAAAAACCTCTGCTACTTTTCAGGAAAATCTCATTGTAATTTCACAGATGATTTCCATACAATCTTCTCATTCATCTCCAAGGACATTTTTAACTCTGTGCAATATCTGCTCTGGCCACATCAATATATGAGTTACCTTCTCTTTAATCCCTCTTATCCCCCCTAATTTACATTCTCATTGTATAGAAAAATACTCCATGAACTTTGAGACCACAGAAATCTGCAGATTCAAAGGTCTCAGTGAAATATTGTTTCTGAGATGAAAATAACCATCAACCAGAGCTGTCGACAGAGACCCTGGACACTATTCACTTTAGCTCTCTGGTTTGAACGTATAATCAACCACCTACTCTTTGGTGCAATGTGAAATTGTTATCACATGAGCAAAATAAATATCAATAATAAGAAAATCTATGTTTTAGTAAAATGATGCTGAGTGAAATTAAAATTATTTAGGGTTAAGACCCGATAAATGTTGAAATATTGGAATAAGTAGCTAGCTTACTTATTGTGTGGCTATAAATTTATAATAACATTTCTGACATAAATGCAGAGCTGCCATTGAAATCAGCTTGCTTGAAATATTATTTTTCCGATAGCTGAAAAATTGTTCAAGCATTTCCAGAAAACTTAGTTTCAGATGAAAGTTGAAGTTTACAGGGTTAAGAGAGATTCCTCTCTTTCTTATCTTGCTCATTCACTCCTGCTGTAACCCTAAACCCAGTTTTTAATTATCTGAAGACAGACAAGAAATGAAGTTTTGTATGCACTGCTATAGTCATGCAATTCCAATAAATCTCTGTGTCTAGTTGCCTAACATCAACTTTTCACAGTACTCTGTAAAATGGGAGAAGTTAAATCTCTATCTTTCTTATTTTACTGTTTCAGCATAACCTGAAAATGATGCCTTTCTCATCCTCTTCTCACCCTCAGCCAACTGCCATCTGTGGATAGGAATGTACTATTTTAATTTCTCTCCCACGTACAGTGGGTACCAGGCCTGATCACAAGCTGCACAACGAGGGCACCTGGACCTGCATGGTGGATGGGAGTGGGTAAGGATATGCAGGGAGCCTGCCATCCATCACAAGACCCAGAGCCCAGCTGAACCAGCTGGCACCTCTGTAAGGGAATCCAGTCAAGTGGGCATCCAGTACTTGTCTCCCTTCGTCGGCTATGTGTACAGACGCAGATCCACTACATCAAAACAGTTGCATAATAGAATTCAAAACACAAAGTAGCATCTTCAACCAAAGTAAACTCTTTTAACATTGACAGATTACCACCCAGACTAAGTGCTCCATAGCTTGCAGTTGCATCGGGCAGGAATATGGACCCTTAGTCTGCCATTAACAGCTTAAAATGTTAAGGAAATGGGCAAGAGCAGACAACGCACAGCAATCACAAATATGTCACTATTTTTGTTATTAAAAGTTGTCATAGTTTTTACTCTGTGTTACACAAAATATTCACTATGGAGAATAATGGCTTTTATTCAAAACCCAGATATAGATCTTTGGAAAATAATCTCTTTTTTGTGAAGCCAGGGACAAGTATGGATGTTTTTCATGAGCATACATTGTCTCAAATTAAGTTGTGCTTGCAACACTTTAAATCTGAAGTGCTTTCCACGGTCATGGTTTATAACTGTGCATTCTGCTTGACAATAAGATGAAAGATCAAGTTTAGAAACCAAGGCCACAAAGCTACATTAAAACTTAGTTTAGTATCTGTGCTTGACTTTATTTTCTTAGGAATCTGTCACCATGAATTTGCTTGCATATAAAATTTATGTGACTTAGTGTCCTTACATTTTACCTCTTAGAATTTCTCTTCTCTTACTCCACTGTGTCTATTTTCTAAACTAACAAAAAGAAAATCTACACCCTCCAAGTGCCTGATGCCAGGCAATGTCATCCTCGTTTAGGATCTGGTCCAAAATCAGTGAAATGTAATAAATCTGATCATGATGCTAAGCTATTTTATTTCAGAAAGATCTCTGTATCTGGAATTGATTTAAGGGAATACATCAGGCAAAATATGATTGGAGTAGCTTTCATATATGAACTGGCTTCATTATCACTAAAACGGAACCACTCTTTCTTAAACTCCAACTGTATGACAATAAGACCCTAAACACATCAAAGATTTCTCTGACTTACACACAAAGCCCACAACTTTGCAGCAAAATTATATCAATAATAATAAAAAGGTTAATAAAAGTTTTTTTGTATTAACAGCTGTAGCAAATTTTACTAAATGTCTTCCTACTTGTTGATCATATAAAAGGTACCCTTTTGTATCTGGTGTATGCAGTGTAACTGTTTTCCCGTCCTCTGTGTGACTTGGATAGAAAAGGTAAGCAGGCAAGTTTTCAGAAACATAATATGTAAAATTAAATTTAGGTTGCCTTTTAAGTCCTTGAAAAATCTAAAACGAATTTTTTCATAATATACTGAAGGCACAAGAAGTACCATAACCACTCATCTCTAACTTCTTTGGTTTGAGGGTACACATATTAATCTCAAATGTCAAAAATCTAACAAGACTGTGATGCCAATATTACCTTTTCCTGAATGGAAATCCTTAAAAAATATCCATGGCTTTTATCTTTTGAGGAATGAATCAATAGAGAACAGCTATTTTCCTTTCATTCTAACACATGAACTAGAGGACCTCAAATCAAAGTAGCCAGTTGCAGATGTGAAACAGGATGCTGTGTGTGCTAAAAGTTTGCATTGATCCAAAAAGTAATTGAACAATATTAAATACGATGTCAGGCTCAGAATGTCCCTGAGCGTCAAATTGTCAGAGGCTGGGAAAGTATCATGGGAAAAGAACAGTATATGTAGCCCCAGTTCTTATACTGTTCCTTAGGTATCTGTTTTTGGCACAGTCGGAGCCAAGGCACTTGGGTATATGGTATAAATTATACAAGTAAAGTACTGTTCCAGACAAATAACTGCTTTTAAACTGTATCTGTCCTGGCACTACATCTTCCCCAGCAATACCTTTCATATGTAGCCTAGACCTGAGAGAACACTGTGGCCTCCAAGAGACTTTGGAGCACGTAGACTTTGGTTCGTGAGCTAGGAAGTCACCTTTTTTATCTATCCCTCCGCTGTAAGGCAGGAAAAGTGATATATCAACACATTTTCATTAAGTAAGTGCAAAACTCTTGTGTTATACTGTTTGTGCTGTTTCTGTTTGTCACTTCCTTCACTGCCTGCAAATGAGTGGATGCCTGAAACAACTTTTTCTGAATTTTACTTACTGAAATGAGATGCCAAAGGCAGGAAACTGTGCATATTTTGTTCCCTCCATCGTCTAGAGACAGAAAGAGACTGACGTCCACAGGGTGATCCATCCCTTCTAATTTTTCAGTACTGATTTATCACTTACTAATAATTATTAGTAGTAGTATTGGATGCGTGAGTCTCTCTGTCCTTCTCACTCTTCCCTCATGGACCTTAATAGTAACCCAATAGATCTGAGTGGATTGTAATATTCTTTTAATATGGTCCCCAGCCCTCCTGTAAATATTCTTTTTTTTCCTTTGCTTCTTAAGGATAGTAAGGCCTTCTGTGAAAAGCCTAAACTCTGCCTGCCTTTTTGGTTTCTGGCCATTTGCCTTTGACCTGCTGTCCTACTGACCACTTAACTGGGCCAAGGTGTTCTTTCAGCCTCTGGTGGTTTATTAGCCCGGTAGCAGAATCAAAGCTCTTACAGAAAGCAATAATTATTTGCCAGTACCGTACACTCAATAAACAGTGATAAAACTGTTAGTCTTGCAACACTTCTACCATCAGCCCCTTTGAACTACACAACTCTCTCACATCCTAATTGGTCTAAACCCGTCAGGCCTGGCCCATGGTCTCAGAGGTACATAATTTCAGAGAAAGAAAAAGGCTCTTCCCTTCCAACCCCAGCCATGCAGACAAACATAACTTGTAATTGCTTTACAATACACTTTATGGTACATACAAATAAAAATATAAAATGGAAGTGATTTCAACAAATGTGGGACATCATATCCTGAGTAGTAAGGTTGCCCCCAAAGACAGATTTTTTTTTATTGCCAGGGAAGGTTCACTCAGAATAAAGAAAAAACTCTAGAGGAGAGATGAGTGTGTATATCACATCTCCACCAGCCATGGAGTAACCTCATCAATAATTGCCCTTGTTTTTGAAGGGAACTTATACTGTAGAACAGCAAAGATCATTGTTGAGTATTTTCCACCAGGAAGGACAAGGAGAATTATTGCTGAAGGAAGATTTCACATACAAATTATAGCCAGCTTTGAGGAAAGGGCAGCGGGTCATTTTCCTGGTCTGGAAGCAATCATGAATTATACTGTTCCTCCTGGACTTTCCATAGATTTCTTTTTTGGGGGAAAGGAAATCAATAGGAAGGGAAGGGCTCTTTCTCCTTCATTTGCTGTCACAAGAGAAGGTCACTATGGCTCTGTGGAATCACCTTCTTTGCCTGAGAAACCTTGCAGATCATGGAAAGCCACTAGCTTCTTTGTGCAGGTCTACACACCAGACCATAATCTTATAATAAAAGAGGGTTGGGTGTTCTGTCATTTTGCTCATTCTGAATTGTCTCCTTTGCTTTTTTCCTGCTCATTTCTTTGTCCTACCCAGGACCCTGTGAATGGGTGTATCAGCCACCAGCTTTGTATCATCAATAAACTTGCTGAGGGTGACTTTGTCACATCATCCAAGTTATTAATAAAGATGTTAAAATATACTGCCCCTAGTATCAAGCCCTGGAATACACCATTAGTGATTGGCCTCCAGCTGGACTTTGCATTATTGACCACAATCTTCTATGTCTGGTCATTTGGCCAGTTTTCCATCTGCCTTACTCTCCACTTATCTAACCTGCATTTTCTCAATATGTCTATGAGGATGTTGTGGAGGACAGTGTCAAAAGCCTTGCTAAAACCAATATAGACAATATGCACTGCTCTGTCGATGTTCCCTAAGCTGGTCATCTCGTTATAGAAGGTGATCAGGCTGGTAAAGCATAATTTCCCTTGCATAAAAACATACTGACTACTCCCAACCATCTTCTTGTCCTTCATATGTTTGGAAACGCTCCATCACTTTCCAAGGGAACAAGGTGAGGCTGACCAGCCTGTAGTTCCCTGGATCCTCCTTCTTGCCTTTCTTGAAGCTAGGAATGACAGTTGATTTCAAAGATAATTGAGAGTGGCTTTGCAATGAAATTGATCATCTCCCTCAGCACACCTGGGTGCATCCCATCAGGTCCCACAGACCAATATATGCCCAATTTCTATAAAAGTTCCTTAAGATAATCCACCTGCACTGAGGTGTTTTCCTTCTTGCGGACTTTCTCACCCGAGTTAGGGGCCTGGGACTCCTGAAGGACAGTCTTACCAGTAAAGACGAAGACAGAGAAGACATTGAGTATCTTGGCCATTTCTGTGTCCTTTGCCACCACGTCCCCTACCATATTCAGCAGCATGCCCACATTTTCCCCAGTCTTTCGGTTGCTGTTCATGTCCCTGCCTTTCTTGCGCTTCATGTCCCTCACCAGACCGAACTCCAGGTGGAATTTCGCTTTTCTGACCACATCCCTGCACGCTCAGACAGCGTCTTTGTATTCTTCCCAGGTCTCATGTCTCTTTTTCCACCTCCTGTATTCTTTCTTTTTATGTCAGAGTTTTGTCATGAGCTCCTTGTTCATCCATGCTGGCCTGCTGCCACCTTTGCTTGACTTTCTGCACTGCCAGATGGACCTGTCTTAAGCTGGGAGGAGGTGATCCTTGAAAATCTAACAGCTATCTGGGACACCTGCTTTCTCCACAGCTGTCTTCCATGAAATTCTTCTAAGCAGGTGCCCTGAATAGGTCAAAGTCTCTTCTCCTGAAGTCCAGAGTTTTACTATGCTATGGTACTAAAGAGCATCCGGCCTGGTCCTAAAAAACTACCTTTTATTTTGCTTCAGTTCAAAGGAATCCAGGCTGTGGTCTCCAAGACTGCTGTGCACTGTGAATCAAAGTGTTTAGAAGCATGCTCCTGATCTAGGCTAAAACAAGGATATGTAGACACAACTTGAAGGCAGGAATGAATCTGACTTTTTATAATTCTGGTCAGAGAGGTCATTGAGTGACATGAGCTTTTTTCCTTAAAGTGCTTCTATTTTTCTATTACTTTTCAATGTGAAAAATAAAACAAAACCAACAAAAAACCCACCAAAACACAAACAGGTCAGGAAGAAGGATCAGAAATCGATTTTCTCCTTTCCTGTGCTCACTGAGCTGCAGCATTACACTCTTTCTAAATTACATAAATTATACACAAAGGTATTTCTGACTCCTCCATCCCTGCTTCAGACAGGCAGACCAAATTTAAGACAGCAATATTTCCACACTGTTTCCTGCCAACTTGAAAGGGTTACCCCTTTAACTGCCTGCTTCTTGTAAATCTCATTCTTGGGAGCCTATACCTCTTCATTCATTGTACATGACACAAGAATATGAGTTCTACTTGTGGCATCAGACCCCAACACTTAAGCACTGAAGTCCTGAGACCTGCAGTGGGTAAGGCACCCTCTGAATCTGTACTACATCACCTTAAAAGATTTGACGTTTTGGATCATGTAATATGAACATCCCCAGTAAAAATGTCCAAGAGATGGAACTAGGCAATGAACAGCTGCATGCTAGGGTGGTAAAACCTTTGCTCACTTTATTGCAGCTCATTTACACAGCTCTGACTATGTCCCAGAAGTCTGTAAAATCTTGTAATGTGTTCATATGACACTTGGAAAATTTCAAAGCTTTTTTGGCTCAAGAGTGTTCAAATTGTCTTGTAATGAGGAAGAACAAAAAATATTTTATTTTCTTGAGAGTTTTCATGAGAAACCTGCAGTCTTTTCTGGCTACATCTCCAAAACACTTATAGATTTGCTGAGCCTCATATTTGTACTACAACAAAAACCTAAATGTAAAGTTTAGTGTAGTACTGGCTCCCTTTATCATTAGTTCCATCTGAATATAAGGATAATCTTTTCTTATGTAAAGACATATTAACATGTGATAAAGATTGAGTTCTAGTAGAGCTGGCTAGTAGAACTAGTAGAGGGTAAGTCAGTTACTTGCAGAAAAATACTGTATGGGTCTTCATGATTTCTCATTTAACACTCTCCCTCAGAAAAACAAAGATAAAGAAAAGAATCTAGAAAGCATACAGCCATCAGGAATGCAGAATAGTGCTACTTTTAAAATGAGAGTTAGCCACCTTTCATCTGAAAACATTATTCTCATTTTGAAAATTGACAACGTTCTGCTAAAGAACATTCCTGAAGCTTTTATTAGAGCAAAGTTACCATTTCTGGAAGTATGACTTCTTGCATTTCTGAAATAAAGGGTCCAGGTAAAATGTGGACTAATGGCCTAAAACCTTGTCCTGAAATTAGTTGCCTAAATCATTCATATTAATCTAAATGGCCTGTGCAATAACTTACTGAATAGGACATTCACCTGATGGAGAGATCCAGGTTCCTACCATCATTGATCTGATAGATCCAAATTACTATATAAGAGGCAGTACCACCACTAGCTGTGTTTTGAGATAAAAGTAGCCATGGCTGTTGTTTTGGTGCTGAATTCAGTAACATTAGTAAGAGCAAGTATGAGTAGTTCAACATTTACTTATCACCTATGGTTTTATAGCATGGACACAGTCTGGCCATTTATTTCCACTTCCCCAAACTGTCTTGCTGCTGTGTGACACAGGTGAACCAGGCAGAAGACATGCCACAATGGTCGGTTGTCACTTTGAGTTTCATTCAGTCTTCAGCTTCTCTGAGAACCAACAGCCCACACGGGCCAAGCAAGGGCCTCTTGTTTTCTCCCCTTATTGCTGGATGGAGATCATCTGCTCATCTCCAACAGATCTGTCTTTCTGACAGTACCAACCTAGCTAAGAACTGGATTAGTGAGGTGACATCCACATGCGGCATCAGCAGTGTCCTGAGATGAAACAGTGCTGCAGCACGGTGATTTAAATGCTTTATATGAAAACAAAAATTAACAGCTTACTTTCAGGCAAAGTATTTTGCAGCCATGAAATAGTAACAGGCTGACTAGGACTAAAGTGCCTTTAACTGCTGCAACACAAATCAAAAAGCTAAGTGCTTGGATACGTGGCCTTGTCCCTGACTGTATAGCACTGAACCCATCCAAAACTCATTTAGAGTTGAAAACTGTCAGCAGTTGGCCAAATGATGATGATTCTGGTTGCCTATAAAGAGAATTATCTCAGAGTAATTTACATCCCATTGTGTGTGCTTCACAGGATGGCATGAACTGTGAACACTTGTAGTACTTATTGATTCCATATGTTAATGCATAAGTGGATGGCCAAACAAAGACTAATGAGACTCATAAAATATAAAAAGTGTTGGTCAGAGAGGATTTTTGGCATCTTTCACACAGTTTCTCATGCTTGAAGATTGAGCTTGTCCTCTGGAAAAAAAAGCTACCACATGCAGAGGCACCAGGCATGTTGCATCACATAGTTTCACCATAAAACAGCCCCTGTGTTATAGGAACAGCAACAGTCTGCAGAAGATGAGCAAGAAGATGCCAAAAAAGAAACGAGAGATTAGCCGAGCTCCTTTCACAGGGATTTCTCCAAATTTCTGATGTGGTCAGAATCGATTTCACACTTTTATTTAGATTAAATGAGAAGTGTAGCCAATATTCTCTTAGAACTCTCAAAGTAGTAAGGAATATCCAGCTTCTATAAAACATGCAGTAGAATTTGTAAGCTTTTTGATGGCAGTCATAACTGGAATAAAAACAAGGAGTTTTCGGAAGCACCAAGCAATTAAAAATGTAAGTGCTGCGGAATATCAGTCAGCATCCGTTTCCTTTCAGTATCACAATTCACCCACTTCAGAGCATTCAGCATGTGGAATTCAAAAGGTGAACTTCTTACCACATATATACCATGGAATAGAATTGCTTTATATATCCTGTTGTGAGTTGTCTTTTCGTGACATGGATATTGATTACAAAATGAGAGGACAGCTCTATCTCTAGCCCCATTAAGCACTCATAATATATAATTCTTAAAAAGATCTTTAATCACCACTAATCCAAAGAGTAAGCTCTGAAAAATCCATTGCAAATTCCTGTGCAATGGGTGATATTTTTATTGTCTTATAACTTCATCCATTCTCTGTCTTCTCTTCCCATTCAAGCTGAACTCAGCAGTGATGTCCACATCCCATTCAGAGACGTGCTCAGAAGAACAGAGTAGCTTGATTTGGACTTTGAGGATCACCCTGCCCAAGCCATGCAAGGTGTTTGTGTTTACAATGGATTCTACATCCATCTTGGTTATGCTGGGGTTCTTGTTCTTTATATAGGGCCTTCCAAGGAACCAGTTTTTTTGTCTCCTCCCAGGCTGATATATAACTATGATCGGGGCAATCCAAAACATAAGTACAGGCTGGGTGGAAAGTGTCTCGAGAGCATCCCTGAGGAGAACAGCTTGGGGCTGCTGGTGGATGAGAATCTCAACATGAGCCGGCAATGTGCACTTGCAGCCCAGAAAGCCAGCTGTATCCTGGGCTGCATCTAGAGAAACATGGCCAGCAGGTCGAGGGAGGGGATTCTGCCCCTTTACTCCGCTCTCGTGAGACCCCACCTGGAGCACTGCATTCAGCTCTGGATCCCCAACATAAGAAGGACATGGATGTGTTGGAGTGGGTCCAGAGGAGGGCCACGAAGATGATCAGAGGGCTGGAGTACCTCTCCCTACGAGCACAGGCTGAGGGATTTGGGGCTGCTCAGCCTGGAGAAGAGAAGGCTCCAGGGTGACCTTATAGCAGCCTTCCAGTACCTGAAGGGGGCCTACAGGAAGGATGGAGAGTGACTTTTCACAAGGGTGTGTAGTGATAGGACAAGTGGGAATGGCTCTAAACTAAAAAAGGGCAGATTTAGACTAGATATTAGGAAGAAATTCTTCACCGTGAGGGTGGTGAAACACTGGCACAGGTTGCCCAGAGAAGTTGTGGCTGCCCCCTCCCTGGCAGTGTTCAAGGCCAGGTTGGATAGAGCTCTGAGCAACCTGGTCAAGTGGAAGAAGTCCCTGCTCATGGCAGGGGGGTTGGAACCAGATGATCTTTAAGGTCCCTTCCAACCCTTGCCATTCTATGATTCTCTGATTCTGTGAAATGAGGTGAAAAAGGACACTAAGTTGGGAGATATGTTTGAGTATTCAAGTTCCTGTGCAACTTCTGAACACTTGTTGCAGGAAATGTTGGGAGGGCCCAGAAGATGGCAAGCCATGAAAATTAAAGACATATTAGGGTAAAATACTCCATTCATTCTATCGTTAAAGATTTTCATGACATAAAATCCCTTGAGCTGAGAGCAAAAATTTTAAAAAGGCAAGGCTCCTGCTGGATCAAATGGAAAACTTAACACACCCACAATATAAAGCCGGAGCATGTATTACTTTCCATAAGATCTCCACATTTTGACACCAAGCCAAAATACCTTAATTATTTGTTCCAAAGTTTCAAAAGTGACTGGTGCTATGACAGAGATTTTATTTTCAGAAAATCTGGTCATTCTAACCGCATATGAGGTTGGACACTCAGGAGCCAATGTATTTTGACAATGTAGGAGCATTTCAAAAACTGTAATGTTGGTTTTAATCTGATACATTTTCAGAGTGTAACCCTTTGCCTCTACAGATAATAAAAATTCTGCTTACAGTCGCTATGCAGTCAACAGCTCACGGACAGCATCATGTTTTCTATATTCTATTTAGCATAAAGATAAGTAACTTAGGAAAAAAGAAATCAGGGAATTGATTCCTTCTGTGCTGTACCCCTCAAAATCCATCCTTTTTTATTTGACAAAAGATTAGGTTTTATCTGTGGCAGTATGGTGAGACACTAATATTTCCATTTAATCAACCCCAGTAAAAAAAGAGTAACAACTTTAATTTTAAGATTTCCATGGTAAGATTTTTTTACTGTGAATAGGCTGACAGAGGTTATGAAAACACATAGCCAAAGCAAGAGATGGAGGAAACATATTATGCATTTTGCAATTACTCACCCAGGCTTTATTATACTCATCACAGATACAGGCATTATTTTTGGAAGAAATCATTTGATGAGCTGTCCAGCGTTTTATCCTTGACTCCAGTCTGCAATGATGATAATGGCAAGGAATCCAAACTGTTTGCTAGAAAAACAAACTTAGAGATAGAGCTCTGGAAAACTCCTACAGTAAATGAAGGATTACGCAAGAGCATTGGAATTGCTTTAGCCTCTGTTTGATGAAAACTATTTAAATTTCATGTAATAACTTCAAAATACCAGAAGAGATTGATGTGAGCTGAAGTGTGAGTGCCACTCAGTTCGCTGTAAGTATGATTTATTTTTGACTTAATCATTCTAGTGTCAGGAGTTGAGGAAACCAGGTGTCAACCAGGCATTACAATTCGATGCTCAGTTTTTCCAGGACTTTCCAGGACTTTTAAAAACTATGTATAAAATATGAAAGAGGCTGCCTTTACTTCAGGGTTAATGTGGGATCAGTCCTAAGGCAATGACTAAGTGGTCAGGCACCTCATGCAATAGACTTCTTGTCTTTTATACATAGTTCTGGTGTAAGGAAGAAGGATGCTTCAGTGGTTATGGTGGCATTTTCTAATGCTGTGGAGTGGAACCTGGTTCTTGTTCCGCTGCACATTTCCCTGGTCATATCACATAACACTGAGGACGACACTAAAAGGACACATGGGTGTAGTGACTATCAACACTGCTGTGCCTGACTATCCAGTACCCAGCTGCAAGAATTCAGTTATGCTGAGTTAGACATTAGGGGCTACCGGTATCCTTTGTGAAAGGCTGCTTTCGACCCAAAGTAGACTGGTGCTCGGACTGGTTAGATGCAGTCCCACAGAGAGACAGCAGCTTTGGATAAGCTCTTTCAAAAGCACCACAGAGGAGAAAGCTTAATACTATAGTCTGGGTTAAGCACACCCCACCTATAGTGTAGATGGGGCAGATATACATATGGCTGTGACCACTGTACCAACAATGTGTCTTCTTATGCTTCAGTAAGGCCAGCTCCTCACAAACCTGCTCTTGCATAAAAGATCTTGTCATCACATATACAAGATCTTGTACAACATAGACAAGGACCTGTGTGGCTGATTGACTTCTGTGTGCAATATGAACATCCAGTAATTCTGTAAGAAGGTCTTACAGGGCCAACAGCTAAAGGCATGGCACGTAGTTATTGGTGCACACGTGGTTCTAGCTTGTCCTACCTCAACTGTGTAGTCACAGTCTAGGTTTCCTCAAATAGTGGACAAGTATGCATATAAGACTGGGACTCATTAGTGCTGCAATTTTAACAGAGCTTACACCAGTGGGATACAGAGGAGAGCTGCAGAAATATATTTTGTGTCCCAGACTAATCCCTTTTTGCTCTGAGTTTGATGCCTACATAAAATCGAATTTAAAGCCCTAATTCTCTATACTTTTATGCATATATATTTACAAAGGTAGCTCATGTGTACAGCTAGTGGACCCAGGTTGTCCTCAGGGTATTCAGATACATATTACCCATCTTTACAGAGGTAATGTTCACCTTTCCCACCAAAGCAGTGTCACTTTTGAGACAAACATGAAGAAGATCCAAGGAAAGGAAGTGGGAGGTTTCATACCATGTGGACCTGTGATAAGAACATTCACTTGGAAGTGGGAGGACCAAGGTTCTCCCAGGCATGACATTGCTGCCAAAACAGCTAACATATTTGACAGTGAACAGTCATAGGGCAAAACACACAATTAACTTGAGTAGCTGCAACCAGAGTCCCATCTCCCAGATGGGAAATTCTTGATGTGTCTGTCTGCAGGTGTGCTACAAGTTTGTCTGGCTGAAGGGAAGAATAACATTTAAGTCAACAGTTACATGTCCTGGGTGAGCCCAGAGGGTATAGGGGATGCTGCTGACTTGAGACAGTCATAGCGGGAGAAGCATGAAATCTGCCTTTTGGAGAGAGAAGTCTGAGTCCATGGATGAGACCATCCATAGTGGGGTAAGGTTGAAGCAATGCTACAGGCATGATGGGGCGCAAACGGAAATGCCTGTAGCTCTTTGCTAGGGTTGAAAAAGAAAAAAATAAAATCAAATCCTCAAAATTGAGCCATTTTTAACTTATTCCTCCAAAAGATGCTATGTCGCCTTTAAAGAAATCTAAGACTTTGACCCATTCTATTCTAAAAATAAAGGCAGGAACAGCATAGTTCTTTAAGAATCCAAGGGTATAAGTAGGACTAATCTCTGTGAGCTATAAATGAGGAACAGCCTTCCAGATAAACTGGTGAAAGGTTTGTTACAAGTTGTTTACAGCAAGAGTGGACAATATGGTAGGGAACCTGGCATTAAATAAGAGTGGGAGCTGGACAAATAGCCGAAGAGGATTTTTCATCTCTGATTTCAATTCCTTTGTTTCTACAGATATCATGAAGGAAAAAAATTAAACCTCTGGCACACTAGATTGTATTCAAATCCTCTGAAAAGCTGCTTTCATCAGGAGTAAGTAAGATTGCAGAACTGAATTCTGTCCCTCCTTATGAGATGTCCTTTGTGGACAACACAAAAATCTTCATAAACTGATGAGATGTTTTAGTCCAAGAGGAGAAAATAGCAACCATTGTTTTGTAATGAACTACTAAAAAAAATCTATAAAGTAAAAGCACAGCTTACACAGCAGCTGATTTGTTTTTAGTAACACAGTTGTAAAACAATAGGCCTGTGCATCTGAGCCAAGAGCCTTGAATACACATGCTTTCAGAAGTGGAAGACTTTGGGCCCAATATCATGTGGTGTCCGTGAAACTCGATGTGAAAGGGGCTGAGCTGACACTAGCTGAGCACCAAACTCAGTGATCCTGGACCTCTGCAGGAAAAGCAGCCATGTGAGCTGTTTGGGGAGCCACATCAGCAGTTTGTGCATTTACCCATTGAAGTCTGCAATTTTGCTCAGTCTTTCTTGGGAGATCAAAGAACTTGGGAGTGAGAAGAAAGCACAGCCGCCAGCTGATGTTGTGTTGTGCAATGCCATGAATTTCTCTGCTTTTTACTCATGTCTCTATTCCTTCTATGTGGGTACAACAGTAAATACAAGTGTATTTCATTTAATGTTTGGCAGCATTGGTGTATTCATGCACTATCTTAACTGTCATGATGAGAACATAATTACTGTCCCCAACAAAAGATGTGGAAGCTTGGAGAAGAGATTCTATAACTGCTTGATTTCTCTGTATAAAGCATGACCAAAGCCAAGTGAAACTAATGTAGGAATATTTATTGGCTTCTTGGGCTTTCGATTAGACTTTTATTTAAACATAAACGTATGATTTTAGGATTCTCTGAGAACCTACAACTGATTTAGTTACTCTTCCCGTACTGAAGCCCTGAATCCAGTTTTCAGGGAAATCATTGAAGGTTAAACACAGTTCATGTTAATTAACTCACTGCACAATTAGAAAAAGAAAAAAAAAAAGAAACGAAAATTAAGGAAATACTTTAAAAGAATAAATTCAGCATCAAGTCCTACTAGCTTGACTATTGTAATGGTCTAACCACAGCCATCAGCAGAGCAACACCCAGCCACTCGCTGACTCCCCGTGCCAGTGGGATGGAGGAGAGAATCGGAAGGGTAAAAGTGACAAAACTCATGGGTTGACATAAAGGTAAAGCAAAAGCTGCACATGCAGGAAAGCAAAATAAGGAATTAATTTGCTACTTCCCACTGGTAAGCAAATGTTTTGCCATCTGCAGGAAAGCAGGGCTTCATCACTCATAACAGTTACTAGGGAACACAAATGCTGTAACTCTGAACATCCCTCCTTCCTCCTTTCCTGCAGCTTTTATTGCTGAACATGCCATCATACGGTATGAATATCCCTTTGGTCAGCTAGGATCAGATATCCTGGCTGTGTCCCCTCCCAAATTCGTGTGCGTCCCCACCCTACTTGCTGGTAGAGCAGTGTGAGAAGCAGAAAAGAGCTTGATGCTGTGTAAGCACTATTCAGCATTAACTAGAACATCCCTGTGTCATCCACACAGTTATGGTCACAAATCCAAAACATAGCACTGTATGTTATGCACCGTAGCTACTATGAAGAAAATTAACTCTATCCCAGCCCAAACCAGTATAGTACACAAGCTGTAGACTGAGCAGAAAGCAGAACTCTGTTGTGTTTCCCAGAATCACAGAGCTGATGAGGCTGGAATCAGCTATGGAGATCGTCCAGTCCAAGCTCCTGCTTAAAGCAGGGTTAGCTACC
>Ga0065711_1036202_pt1 | contig 21317 bp, 13 predicted proteins | sample Hoacrofraction12_FD_59098 | JGI IMG/M metagenome (GOLD analysis project Ga0065711, IMG submission 59098) | Hoatzin crop microbial communities from Cojedes, Venezuela - Epithelial fraction 12 v2 (version 2) | ecosystem: Host-associated > Birds > Digestive system > Esophagus > Crop | place... | reverse complement strand
GCCCGCTCCGCTCCCCGGGCCCGCAGGGCAGGCCTGGCGCTGCCGGTGAGCGGCCCGGCCGGGCTGCCCCCGGGAAAGCGCTGGTTTCGGCCTCGGGGGCCTCCCCGGGCCTCGGCGGCTGCTCCGCGGCCTGGCGGGGGCTGGCTCCGCTGAGCTGGGTTTGGTGTTTTCGTACCCCAGCGCTGTGTTCTAGAGCCTGGCGACGTTTAAACTACGAGACTGTGGACTTGGCTCGTTAGAACTCAAAATAGCAAAAATTAAAAAACCCCACGCGTGGCTGCTTCGCTTTCGCTGCGAGTTTTGGCGCAGAATGTGCGCGCTGTAGCGGGTCACCTTTATTGCAGCTGTGGTGGACACGTATCAGTCTTCCGTTCTCACACTGTCTCCAGTGCGTAGTGGCTTACTTGCTGTGTGCGTTCTTAATTTGTACAGCCTTTAAAAATGCAAGGGGCAGGACGACTGTTTGGAATGTAGCGTTGCTGCACACATTGCACGTTGCATGAGGCATGTTTAAATACGTAGGTTTTCCTCTGAAAGTATTTTTATTTGGTGCTGGGCCGTAGTCAGTGTCTAGCGCCTGGTGAGAGACCTGATGAGCAGAGCTCGTGTGCCGCTGTTGTGGAGCTGTAGGGGAGCGCAGGCTGCGAGTTACTCGGTGAAATGCTGTCGGCTTTCATCCTCACCAGGCCCGGCTGTCACAGAGCTTGTGCCCAGCTGCGGACTGCTTAGGCTGTGATCCTTCGCGGTTGTAATCAGATTTGAAAGGATTGGGTTTTAATCAGACATGGTAATTTTCTTTTTTTCTCCTCCCCCAAAAGTGCTCAAACAGAAAGGTGAAGGTGTAGAATGAACTCCAGTTTTAGTCAGCTGCCTGTAGTTGTGTGAAGGAAGTCCTGGCTGGAAAGCTGTTGTGAGATGCAAGTCCTAAGAGGAAGTTAGGAACTAAACCGCTCTTCTACACAGAGATTTTAAGTTAAGAAAAAATACTGACGAAGGCTGTAGGCCTTGCAGTCGTGTTGATGTGAATAGATAGGGCCTTGTGAGCGTTACTTGTCGTAATTAGTACTTGGGACTATTTTGGATGAAAGAAAGTGCTGATACTGAGATCCTTCTGGCCTACAGGATGTAGCTGATTGGGGCTGCGCTAAGAGAAACAGTAGATGTTAATCAAACTGCCAGATTATTTTATGTAGGCAAAGAGTTTGTGCTTTGGTTGAGTTTTGGCACTTACTTGAAAATATCTGTGCTTGCTTTCTTAATAGTTTTGAGATTAGATGTTTCGGTGACAGATAGATTTGCGGTAGAAAAGAATAGATTAGCAATTAAAACTTTGTCAGGAAATGGTTGAAGCAGAACACGTGGGTTTGTGAAACTTGGTTAAAACTTCCTATACGTACTCCAGCTTCTGAAGAGTCATCATTGCGCTTCCTGCTCCCGAGCCATGCGCTGTGAGGAATGCTGCTGCTGCCTCAGGTGTGCTGTGTCTGTCACTTGCTGCTGCACAGCGCGCACCCTTGCAAAGAAAGACAGAAGGAGCGAGCTGCGGGAAGAACGGGACCGGTGGTTTCTGTTCTCATCAGGCTCGTGCTGTGGAATTGCTTTAATTTCAGGTGGGGATGGGCTGTCGCAGCCTGCGAACACCATGGTCTGTAGATACTCAGCTTTATGGAGGTGTGTGTTTTTGAGGGTCGTATAACTGGGTACGAGGACAGTGACGTCAGCAGACTCAAACCGGTGACAGCATTTTAAGAACTATCAGCCCATAAACTGAACAGAAACCTTTGTAGGAGGCAGCGTCTGTAAGGCCTTGCAAACAGGCTGGTGGTGCAAGCACCCGCCTAGCGTTATTTCCTACAGCTGTCTTGTACGATACTGCGTCTAGAATTTTGTGTTAGGTAGGGATTAGCGAAGTCTTGGATTTGCTCAGTGTGTTCAAACCAGTCCATGGAGGAGTCAGAAGCAGAGTAGGCCTGGCTTTTGGCATTCTGTAGTGTGTGGGTAAATAGAAGCCATGTATTTACATACAGCTGCTGTGGCTGACCTTAGGCAACCCTGCTTTTTGTTTGCTTAGATGTATGTAGGGTGACTACAAATAATTAATAATGGAATTGGAAGGTTTCAATGACCGTTAACTGCAGGGAGTCCTGCTTCCCTGCAGACAGCTTGATATTCTGTCAGAATGCAGCTGGTATTTTCAGATTGATCTTATGTAGATTGATCTTCTGTACCAAGCTATCAAATTTAGTAAAAAAAAAAACAAAACAAAACCCAACAATCCCAAAATGTAGCTAACACACAGTCATGGGCTACATCAAATCTTTAATCTGAACATAGCATTAGATTGGCTATTTTTTTCTTTGCTGTTAGGAAGTAAACTTATTTCCTTATAGAACTTCCTTTCCCTGATACTAATGGCTGAAGACAGAGCCCACGGATTTGTGTGGGGAGGAGGCGTAGCGAAGGGGCGGTTGAAGCTCCCGCGAAGTCCGCGTGTGGTGATGGCTGTGGGGTGGTCTGGCTGCTGCCAGAAGACGACCTGTTGCTGAGGAGGGGCTGGTGTTGGATGGTGCCTTGAGCTGGTGCCACCAGCGAGCTCGGTGCCAGCAGAGGGAGGCGGGGGGAGTTTTCCTATCCTTGAGAAAAAACTTCGTCATCCTGAAACACGCAAGCAGAAAACAGGCCTGCTTTCAGAGCGCGTTGGTAATGGATGAAATGTCCTGCTTGTGCTATTATCAGATGCGTTACGATAATGCAAGAGCAGATGCGGCCGCTGTTTTCTGCAGCACTGTGAAGACTGCCCTTTCTTCGCATACTACCAGTGCAGTTATTGTCCGGCCTGGTTAAGAAAATGCTTTGATCTGTGCTTAACAATTGGTCTTTTTTTTTGGAAGACCAGACTTTTGTCACCTCTCAGCTAGTGACGTAGAGATAAAATTTGCCTCGATGGAGCGAGACTTGCAGGTCCTGTGGAATACTGAATTTAGTCACCCCTTATTTTCACGTGTAGTATTCCTGCACTCTGAAGGCACTGGTTTAGTCACTGTTGGTGGTCGTGGAAGGGTCAGGGTATGATGCCGTGTCACAGAGAAATGAATCAAAGGGAAAAGGGACTGCTGGTTTCATCTGCAAGCTGCCCTGCCACGCAGGACCTTCTAGTTGCAAGGCTTTCGCTTCCCTGATGCTCCCTGTGTGCCAGCAGCTCTCTGACTGGGGGATTGCTGGTTTCTTACCGCAGTTAGCTGCAGGTGAGAGGAAGTTTTAATTCTTTTTAATGTTAGGAGAACCTCAGTTTCCCCCTGTAAGTGAAGGTGCACCAATTCCCAGCCTCAGCTCAGCTGCAGCTGTACTCGATGTATCTGAGGGCCAGTAGAAGACAAAGCAGACTATGGTTCCTCTCTGTGAGGTCTGATAAGAGAGCAGACCCACAGAACTACTGCCAGAAGAGCTTTTGAGTTGGTGCTGCTTACTGAAAAGGGCCAAGTGTTGAGCTGGCTTTGAACTAACCTTTAATTATGGAGTAAATTACTTTGCATGGAAGTTTTGTCACACCCTAAGGCTGATAAAGAGTTGCAAAGCAGGCAGTCTGGCATCTCGCTGCTCTGCTTTGTGCACTTACCCAAGTACTTCGGCGTGCTGGAACATGAAGTGGTACAGATTTGGATGCTCTTCTTAGGAGATGAGTCGATTCAGATTTGTCTGAAGTTTTAAGTATGGAGTTTAGTTTGGGTTTTAGCCATGACTTTCTCATCGATTTGGAGATATCTCAAAGCCAGATTGTAAAATGGTTTCACAACTAATTGCTGAATTAGTGCTACTCTGTGATTTAGGACTTGCCTCGCAAGTTTGCCTTCTGTCTTAGGCTTGAACTTGGTAGTTTTACTTTTGCTTTCATTTAACTAGAAGGTAATGGTAGACAAAAGTGATTCTGACTGGTCTTTCTAGGTGAGCAAGGGAGTACCACATAAAAGGAGCAGATGAACGTTTTTTGTTTGTTTTAATCAGCAGTTTAAGGACTTTTCTTTACCAGGGCAGTACTTTGAGAACACGGAGGCAAGGAAGCCTGAGGGCTGGCTGAAGAAATTTTTTGGTCTGAGGATGGAAAAAGCTCAAATGCTTTCTGTTTTACCCAGTTGTGCAGCTAGAGAACAAGTGTAGAAATTTCAGGTGATGCCCGAATCCAACCGTTGCATCTAGTTCAGCGTTCCTTCCCGTGGAGTCGGCTTGCCTTGGCTGCGATTCCCGTGGGGCTTTGACCTGCTGGCATGTGAAAGTATCCCAGGGCAGGTGTGCTTGCATTGCTAATTATTTGTAAATTGGTGTGAAAAAACTTCAAGCACTGGCATTATTTTTCATAGGACGATAACTCTAAGTGTAGGAGATGGTAACATCAAGTGTGGAAACTTCAGAGCCCGGTGTTATTTTTGCTACAGTACCTGTTACAAAGGGCTGCACAGCTGTGTTGCGAGTGTGTTTGTGTAGGGGAATTTTTTAAATCTGTTTCGGTTGTCTGTTACCTTTCTGATGACATTCAGTGTTAGGTAGCAGATGGATGTAGGAGAGCCCCGCTGTTCTTTGAGCTTGGTTTTGGAGGCCTGATGCGAGACTGTGCACACCCCTTGATCCATAACCTGGGATGAAAGCAGTTAATGCAACGGACTTCGGGATTTAAACTAGGATGTCTGGCTTTCTGTCAGTTTGCTTTATCTCAGAGGTTTTGGATTTTGTTTTCATCCTTAAATTGGAACTGTATGGGCCCTGCAGTTGTTTCCTTCTCTTGCTAAGTGGTAAGTAACTTGGAGCCAATGATGCAGCCCTTGACAGGAATCCAAACATCCTGTTTTGGTTGGGATGTGGGGGTTAACCAGCTAGAGTGACTTTAGCGCAGTGTTCTTGGGTCACTGTTCAAATTTCAGTGATACTTTATACGTATTTTTCTGAACTATGAAGTGTTCCATGCTGGAACTCCTTTCTGTCCCAAAATCACAGGTAACTGTACTTAGTGTGATGTTCTGTGTTGGGTGTTTTTTCCTTCTGGCTACTCTGATGATTTCTCAGAGCAGCACTGCTTTCTCAAATACCTGGAAACAAGAAGTTTGCAGGAACTTGGGCTTTTCTGATATTTTTGTCTTCTCTGCATAAAAGAATAAAATGTATTCCTGTAATAAACTTACAATTTCTATTTGTTTGGGGCACACAAAATGGATGCTTCAGTTTTATGCCACTCTTCATGAAACAGAAGGTAGCTGTCATGAGGAATGGTGACTTCTGGTGGAGAACAGGCTTTGTAGTGTACTTTGGAGGCCTCAGCACTGCCAGACATCTTCAGAATAGCTGACTTCTGCATTAAATAAGATGAAGCGTCTGTCGTGTAGCACCCTAAAACTGCTGTATGCTTCATTTGCAGAAAACTGTTTGTGGGTGGCTTGGACTGGAGTACCACACAAGGTAAGCTGTGTATTCTGCGGTTGTTGAGCCAGGCCTTTGCGAGCAGCAGAACAATGTACAGACACACAGCTTTTTAGCGGGCAGTACTGTGGTGGGAAGATTTGCGTGAGGTTGTACTGCTCTCTTCTGTTAATGAATAAAATTTTCTGTAGAGAGAGTTCAAATACATGTTAGTCACTTTTGGTTTTATATTTTCTATCAATGTTTGGTACTGAAGTTTTTGTCAACACGGAAGATGAGAAATTTTTATCATTGCTTTACTACAACACTGCTTTCCTTTTGTATGAGTGGAAATAAAAAGCAGTATGTACCATTTGTTTAGAGGAATTGAAATGTAATCATTTTCAAAATACAAGTTTGAACTTGTTTAGATTTTGCTTATCTTTTGTCTCATGATTGCGAACACAGCCTGGTAAAGTTAATATCAGGTTCTGTTTAATGTATGCTTTTTCTTTAACAGAAACTCTTCGTAGCTACTTCTCCCAGTATGGAGAAGTTGTAGACTGTGTAATAATGAAAGACAAAACAACAAACCAGTCTCGAGGATTTGGATTTGTCAAATTTAAAGATCCCAACTGTGTGGGAACAGTACTGGCCAGTAGACCTCATACGTTAGATGGCCGAAATGTAAGTTGCTTTTGTCTTTTGTGTTTTTTTCTACTTCAGAACGTTTTGATCCAGACTGCGTCAAAGATCTGGTTTAAATTCTGGCTTCTTATTTGCAGACCAGATAGTGTAAAAGTTACCTGGTGGTTGGTTTTAATTATTTATTGTAAGATGCTTTAACTGAATGATTTGTGTCGCGTTGTAGAAGCGATGTATTGACGATAGCTTTGATCTGAGGAGCTGGATTTCAGCAATGCTGTGTTCAGCTGCCATAGATGCAACTTTTAGAACAATATTCTGCATGCTGAGATCTGACCAAGCTGGAACTTCTTCCAGATTGATCCAAAGCCATGTACACCTAGGGGGATGCAACCAGAAAGGACACGACCGAAGGAAGGATGGGTAAGGAAAGACACTTGGTGTATCCTGCCTGTTTTCCAAGTTTTGGCTCACCTTCTAGCAGTTAATTGAATTCACTTGGATTATATCCATGTTTTAAGATCAGGAGTCAGTATGCAGGCCTGGAGTGTAAATTTTACATCTGAAAAATGTCTTCTGCTTGGATTTCCATGATGAGACTGCAAGTACAATACAGTGTTAACGAACATTTTGTGTTCGCGTCAGACTCAGCTTGTGGGTGTGGTATTTTCTTAAGCTCTTAGCAGTGCTGTTAGTTGACTTCTTCAGACCTTGAAACAAGAGCACTTGCAGGACTGATGCTCTTTTCCAGCCTACTTCACACCCTGCAGGTTAATATGATTTCATTATAAAATGAGTAAAATGGCCTCAGAACACAGTCTCTAGTTTTCTGATCTTCTGAAGAGCAGAGACTGGGTTACGACTATGAACTCTCAACTTCTGAGCTCCGAGCATGCAGTTGCTTCACTTTAATGACTAGGAGACTTCAAGCGTGGGCATGGCTCCCCTTCAACCTGCAAGAGACCATTGTTCACACTGAAGTGTAAGATTACAAAAGTAGCCAACTTTATTGTCCTTCTGACTGAATTTTTTCCTCCTTGATTTAGCAGAAAGGATCCAGGAGTGATAACAATAAATCAAATAAAATTTTTGTTGGTGGGATTCCTCATAACTGTGGCGAGACAGAGCTCAGGGAATACTTCAAGAAATTCGGAGTGGTGAGTCATTCAGCATGATGGCAGTTATCAGTCGGTTGCAAGATGCTTTCCCTCCCTACTGCCTTTCCTCAGATTTTGTCAAGTTGTCAAATTTTGGGTTAATTTAGACAAACTGCTGTAGGGACTTATTGAAGCATTTTGGAATAAACTGTAGTAAACGTTCATCATCTTGAAATGTATCTTGCTGTTTGTCAGAATCTATTGCTCTGATATGTAACTAACTTTGCTGCTTCTGTCTCCTCTTGTTTAAGTCTACCTGATGCATTATTCTGCTCCCTTCTTGCAAAAATCCTGAGTTGAGCTGGCTTGAAAATAATTATTTCTCTTTTCAATAGATAACTTATAGCTTGGTGATTTAAAAGGTTTTGCTAACTTTGTTTTGAACAGTGAGCACTTAAGTAAGCTTATGTCTAAAATCCTTGTCTTTGACTACATGTACAGATAGGTTAAATTTTGCAGTGTCCTGCCATTATTTTAGTAACAGTAGTTGCGGTTAAATCATCTGGAATCAACTAAGTTCTGTTGTCCCTCGAACTTCCGTTCTAGAGACAAACTACTACTCATGTTATGCACCTGTTCTTAATCCAGTTTATAACCTTGGACTGAATTTACTTTATCTTATGTGAGTTTTCTCCTAGTTAATTTCCCGTTTATACTAACTATCTTTGCCCATTTAAGATGGTAAACTGTTTAACTAAACTACTAAACTCAGCTCTGAACTGGTTTGAGAAACTTAAAGATTGTCTCAGTTGAATTCAAGACTAGGCCAGTGGATGTGAACTTGCCATCTCTTGAGTGGCAGTGTTTTCTTGATTTATTTTTTTTAAATCACCTTTCTCTAAGATCCCAAGTGGCTAAGTTTATCAACAGTATTGTGTTTAGAATTTGGTTAAGATAATTTTAAAGATATATAGAAGGCAATGGCTAACGACTGTTTCTTTAGTTTGAAAGGCTGCAGTAGACTTGTAAATAAAAATGGGGGAGCATGTTCCACAGCTGTGGAGCGTAATTTCTAAAGGCTCTTCCTCGCAGACTTTTGGCTTTCCAATTCTGACCTCTGGATGGCTTGCGAGATACAGGGTTATGTTCCACCAAATATAGAAGGCAACAGCCATTAAGTGTAAGTGCCCTTAAAAGTAAGTAGTAGAACTTTAACAATAGTATAGAAATTGGGGAGTCAATGTAGCATTCTTAATGAGTTATCTTTGGAGAAGTAGAGGCTCTTATGTATGTTTGTGGCCACAGAGTGGAAAGACAAAAACAGACACTGATTCTTAGACGTGGTAATTGCTTGGTAAATAAGACCAGTGTGAAGAAAGGGATCCACTTGGACCAGTGGGGAAAAAGTCTGGCACTGTCACGTGGCATAGTCCTCAAACGGGTCTCAGCTGTTAGTGTCCAGCAGGATGTATTCAAGTGAGTGTATATGGTGTCGTATTTTTAAAAGAACGTGTTCTAGCTGTAAGTAAAAGGTGAATTTGCGACAGATTTTAAGCTAATTCAGGGGATTATAGTAAGAAATACCCGAAGATTGACCTGAAGGCCTAGATGCGATTCCATGAGTTCACGCGCATGTTGTGACACTTTTCTGCATTTGAGAAATTTAAGGGCAGTTCCTTTCAGCTACTTTAATATTGCCTTTGATATAAATTGGACACCTCTGGTTGTGTTTAAATTGTAGCTCGCAGTGGTGCTCAGTCTGCAAAAAAAATCTTGAAGCCCTCAGACTGCTTGCATTTTTCATTTTTTGGCCTTTTTTAAGTTAAAATCACACTGATACTGATCATCCATAACTTAGGGGTTTTTTATAGTGCTGTTTAGAGCATCACTTTATGACTGGTACTCTGTGCCACACTGCTATGCAAGTAAATAATTCAGAGAAGCCATGCAAATTCTTAATGTGTTTGGGGTTAAAGCTGCTTTTCGTGTTGAGAGTGGAAATGTTTAAAAATGGAAGAAGTATTCTTTTAAGAAACTACACTGAATAGTATGTTGAAAAACAAACCTTTGGGGTTTTTTATAGGCTATAATGTGGGTATAAACACCGTAGCAACCTTAATGCTAGATTAAAATCTTAAGTGTGATGAGACCCTAAAAAGCCACAGTATAGCAGCTTTTCGGAACAGATGAACTCGGGCTTTTCTTAAACTCCCATAAAGAGCAATGTTCCCAAATTGTTTATAGTGTGCTAGGACAGCCTGCTGTTGATGGCTACATCGAGCATTTAATTGTGCTTTGTGGATAGAGTGCGGGAAACCAGCCTGTAGTAACTGTTTATAACGCTCCCCTGGTAGCACCGTTAGTAGAATTTCCCTTCTCTCTTCCAGGTCACTGAAGTTGTAATGATCTATGACGCAGAGAAACAGAGGCCCCGAGGTAAAGGCTGATCTAGTTTGTCCTTGAAATTTCTTCATACTCTCCTATAGTCAGATGGCAAACTATTTCACACCATCAGAGAAGGTAGACTTTTTTTTTCTATGTTGCCTCAGGAAAAAGAATAATTTGCTGGGAAAATATCACTTCAAGTCTAGACTCTTCATCTACAGCTTGAGTTGGTATCTCTGCATTTAAAGTCAGATGTTTCATGTTCATGTATGGGTTTTTTGCTAGTTTTTTTTAGTTGAATTAAATTTAATTCTCGAGCCGCTCCTGTGGCTTAAAGTACTATTGAGGGGGGTGGGGGGAGTGAGCAGACTTTCCTCCTGTTCCACATGAAAGGTATGTTGCTGGCTGTAATTGCATGGGGGGGATACTCCAGTTCAGAGTCCTTCTGAACGCGAGATTAGAACAGAATCCATCCATTGTATGCTTTTTGTTTTGGTTAAATGGCTTCTCTTAAAATTCAAGAAAAACACTTCTCTAACTGCACAAAATAATTCTGAATATGTATATTTTGATTGGGATGTATAATCCCTGCATGCTAGACTGCTTTTTTAATTAAAAAAAAAAATACAAACCAAAAAACCGGAAGTTTCACCAGACTGTTTAATCAAGTCGGTAACCTTTGGTCAAAATATGAAGCAAGTTTCATGTCATCCACCTTCCATTGCATTTGTCATCTGTTTGACAATTAAGAGGCAATATTGTAAATACATGAAGCTTAGTTGCACTGACCACCTTATAGCATGTTCTACATGCTAGAGAATAGTTTGCCATCTGAACTTTCATTTCTCTTCTGACTCATTATTAAGAAATATATTCTTCACTTCATATTTATTAAGCTGTTAAGTCTTAGTTTTATTTTTAATTTAGACATACATCGTTAGTGACATATTTAAGTGTTTCATAGTAAAGTATGGTAATGTTAAGTAAGTTCTTTTTTTCTTTCTTTCTTTTCTCTCTGTGAATTGTTTGACTGTGATTAACGATATCTCTTTAGATTTCTTCTCTCTAGGTGATAATTTATCACAGAGGTACAGGCCAGTTCCACAGTCAGAGGAGGGACGGGCTTTGTCTTTTATTGGAGTGTAAACGAAGTTTCAATATATTTGTTTTTTTGTTTTCTTGCTTTAGCTGTCTTAATCTTCATTCAACAGATACCCTTTATTTAAGCAGGACATAAATTCATCTATTTAAATGTCTAGAGCATCTGATTTTAAATAGAAGAGGCAGTGGAGACAAAGATACGGGCATCTGAGTGTAATTTGTGGCTGAAATTGTGAAATATTTCAGTAATTATTGTATCACCTGTATCTTTGTAATATTTGATCCCAGCCTTGTGGTCTCTGAGCAAAAGGTACTAAAACATCGTGCCTGGTCTGAATTAATCCTGAAAGCAGAAGTGACGGATGTGCGCAGGTTTGAGAACCTGTCTGCCTCCATCCAGTGTGCAGATGCACTGCAGAATACTTTCTCCCTGAATTCATCTGGCTTCTTAAACAGCGTTCTCCAATCCTCTTGCTCTGGCTGTCATTTTTGTTCTGCTGCATTCTTTTCTGTAGTGTGGTAACTAACCGTCATCTCCAAAAATGGCCTTGTTAGTCCCTGGGGGTGTGCTAGGAAAAATTCCTCATAGCTTGTATTCAGTATTCCTGGCCATGTGTCCCAGAACACATTTTCTCTTGCCTTCTCCTTCTGGTCTATATTCTATTGCATAGAGTGCTACCCAGTCTATACACGTGTCCTTTTAACACAATACCTAAATGACTAGATATTTATGAATCTGAAAAGGCCAATTCACTGCCATCTTGTACCATTCTGAGTTTTGCCTTCTTCCATTAACTTTACCATCCTTGCATTTTGAACAGATCCCTTACTGCATGTCATTTTACTAGTGTGCTGGTAGGAGGAGGGAAGAATCATCCCTGTTACTAATCCCTGTAGTATTCATCTACCTCCAGCTTCTCACAAGAACACTGGGAACCAGATTCTTGGTTAGTGTCAGAGCTACGGCGATGCCCTTGAGAAGCTGGCTGGGGGTCTTCGAGTATCCAGGTTGTCTTTGCTGGCTCGCGGTCCCTACCTACTTCCGTTAGCTCTCCTGCAAGCAGCGCTTTCATCGAGATTCTTCCCAGAGTCCCAAGCGTAAGCGCAGCTAGCCTCATTACATCTTAAAAGAAACAGTGGCTTTGTTGCGGTCTCTGCTTCTCGTGCTTTCTATTCTTGGCTAAACCAGCAACTGTGAAGTAATTTACAGGTTCTTGCTGTGTTTGTTCTCTTCCTCCCCTTGGCTGCAAACCAGTGTCGTTGCTCTGTTCCGTAGTCCGCTTGGATTCCTGCGAAATGCAGTTAGTTGCTCTAGTCTTCAGTGAAGTCCTGCCCTTCAAAAAACAAAGCTACTGGATGATAGACTTCGTCACTTTTACGCTATTTAATATTTTATGTTGTTGGAATTTTGCTGTGTATTGTACTCTGGTTTTCTTCGCTGTTTCTTATCTTGGGGTGGTTGGCCCTTTTAAATCCCTTTTTTTCCCCTCTGCTGGCTTCCTCAATGACCTCTTACTCTCCTTCCTTCTCACCCTCCAAGTCCCATCCCCATTATTTCCCCTCCTTCAGTCGTCTTGGAATCAAGTTAAACAGGCAGTCTTCATATGCAGATGGTATCCATCATTTTTCTTTCCCATGCCTTTTTAGGTAAAGGCTGTAATACTAAATGTGTGGGTTAAATACAAATACTTTTCTTCTGGCTCCAATACTTAGATTTCTAGTTAACCTCAGACAAATATATTGTGATGAAATGCTGCTCTCAGTTTTGAGGCTGCTTTCATCACAGGTCAACAAAACTTCGTTTATACTGCCAGTCTCTTGTGTGTGGGAAATGCTAAGTTTTTTCCTTTTTATTTTAAGTTTATTTTAGTGATGTCTTTTGCTCTTGTTGCTGACAGCAGAATTTGACCTGCTGGAATCTATTTTGGCCTGTATCTTTGTGTATTTTTTTATATATAAACTTTCTCTACAATAGGCCTCTTTGGGCTTACCCAACCCAGTTGGATAAGCTTAGAGAGACACTAACTGTTATAGATACTGTATTTCTGTTTAACGCTTTAGAGCAATATATGGCTGCTGTCAGCACTAGCTGCAAAGCAAAATGCAAACCAAGGGGGAAATCTTGGGTTTCAGAAAAGCAGAAATGCATCCATGTTCCATATGCTTTTGATGCCGCACCTCGTTTTTCTTTCTAATTTTTATTGCTCTGCCCTTAGCTAATCTGAAGAATGGCACAGTTACGTACTGCATGTGTTCCTACCTTTCCGGGGATTTGGTTGTTACGCCAGCAAGAAGTGGTTGATGGCATGAACCAGCCTCTCTGTTCTGTGAAATCAACCACTGTTTTGCCACTCTCTCGGCAGTATCAGCAGCTACAACCTAAGTGCAGTGGTTCTCAAAGTGTGACCTCAAAGCCATTTAGTCCTGGGGCTTTGCCTCGCTTCCAGTGTCTTCTGCAGGCGTCAGACACCCCCCCCGCAGCCTTGTGCAAAGCTGCTGGGTTCAGCGGAGCTACTGTCATGGAGGGCTACGGTCAGATAAAAGGGAGCAAGCTGGCCTTGGGGGTCTGGAGCAGTTAGCCATGTCTGGGGCAAAGAGAGGGACTGAAAAGTGTTGCATAGATTTGCAAGAGAAAACCAGCAGGAAATAAAAGAAATAAAATAGGTGAAGGGCCGTGATGGCAAGCATTGCACTCTGTGTAAGCAACGCTTTGTAGTTGCCAGGGGTGGTTGTGTTGGGAAGGAGTAATTCTATTATGTACTTTTTCTAAGGTGTGGGAAACTTGAGAACCTCTGATCTAGGTTGTTAGTTTCTGAAGCTTCTCATTCATCCATGGAGTGGTAAAATTTTTCATGCTTTTACAGCTACATTTCAAAGACAACTTTCTTATTTTCCATGGAAAATATTCCCTAATTGGAAGATGGGACGAGGGCTGGGAGGAGGTTGCTTTGCAGCTTTGGGGAACAGGGATGTAGGAGGTTTGCCTTGGGAACCTAGTCTGAATCAAATGTCAGAGCAGCAAGGTTGCTTGACTTTAATCTGCTGTCCCACAAGTGCTTTGGTTTTAATCATGTGGCACAGCTACGTTTAGGACTATGCTAGCACTTTTTCTCCATTTCCTGGTAGGTGGGTTAGAATAAAATCAAACTAAAAGTTAGTTAACGACCTCAGATTGTAAGTTGCATGTGCGAAACCAAGATGAGGCATTAATTGCCTAACTACAGGAAGTATCCATTGCAATTTTCTCAGGTTGACTTTTTTTGAAAATTTAACACAAGTCTTGGTGATCTGAAACCCCTGCTTGAACCCTTGGTCCGCCCCTAATACTGTTCATCATCCTGTTTTGTGTCACAACACCCTGCTACCTTGATTCACTCTTCGTCGTTGGCTAGGTTTTGGATTTATTACTTTCGAGGACGAACAATCAGTGGACCAGGCTGTCAACATGCATTTTCACGACATCATGGGCAAAAAAGTGTGTAGTTGTAGTTTTATTTTACCTTAAGAAAGAACCAAGTCTTGGGCAACGAGCAATTTCACTGGTGAATAAAAATCACTGATTTGGCTAGGTGGGAGAGCACGCACCTCCAAATTCGAGGCTTTATCCATGAAGGTGGGGAAAGTCTTCTGAGTTTGCTTAAGCAGGCGAGAAAGGCAGTTAGCTTGTGGCTTAGCCCGTAGGAGAGATGCAGATCTTGACAGCCTGAGCACTTCGGCTGTGGGCTGTTCTGTTCTGGGTAAGGCCTTGTGCTGACAGACCTGGGGGGTTGCTCTGGCTGAGCGTGGCTTACCGTGGGTTGAACTGAGGATGACTTGCCGTTGTTCTGAGCACTGCTAAGGTGCAGGGATAGAAGCTAGTTGTGTCCAGCTGTTTGAAAATCAGAATCCCAGTGAAATCCGAGTTGTTCAAGGCTTGGTTTAAGATACCACTCCTTCAGATGTGTATTTGATACTCAAATTTTGAGGTGGTGTGAGACAATCTACTTTATATAATCGTAAACTTAAAAAGAAAAAGAAAAAACATCATGAAGGATTGGTTTTTTAAAAAATTGGGTCACTTACTGTGAAACTTTGATACAAACCCACGTACTCTATATAGTATTTAACCACAATGCAGTTAAGTGACCTCTGGTTGTTTCATCTTCATACTGTGTTGTCAGCAAATGGGTGTTTGATAGGGAGGAATTTTTTAGGCTTACTTTGATGTTACTTGGCAAGGAACATGTTCGTACCTGTGGAAAAAAAAAAAGCAAAGTAAATTGTTGCAGGACACCCAAGTTTTATGCAGAGAAAATAGTAACTTCTTGAAGAAAGCTTAACCACAGGAAATGCTGGTTAGTTCAAAGTCCTTGCAGCTTTGCGGTACATCCAGAATTTTTAAAGTAAGCGTTAGAACTGCTAAGCTTAGAGTGAACAGGTTTCAAGGAAACACAAGAACACCGTCACTTTCCTTCAATTATTGCATTGTATAATTTTGTGTTGTCTTCTAAAGTCTCTCTGTGTGCTGATATTTCATAAGCATTTATTTAGCTAGCAGGGGATATATTCTTGCATATCAGTGGAATTTTGGTTAATTATGCAGTATGTAATGCTTTTTATTCCTATGAACTTGCTGTGGGGTTGAGGGGTGGGCTGATTTCCTAATAATGGAAATGAAGCAAATGAAGAAGTATGCTTGTGTAATCAAGAACATTAGTGTATGCTCTTGATTACTGGTATTTTCCTCTTGTGAGCAGTTGAGCACTCCCATTTGTGAGCAGATGCACCGACAGCAGTAAATTTACGTTGGTATGTGTATGAAGCACCTATATCCTGTGTACATCCTCTGGCCTGTCCTTGGGATTGCCTTACAGTTACATGAACCACTCGAACCGAGGGCGCATCAGAAAGCAGCGCGCTGGGTGTAAAAGGAACAGAGGATAGCACACCTGCGGTAACGCTTCTGGGGAGCTGGGGAGCCCTGCCGCAGCCCTCGAAATGTCACCTCTGACGCTGCCGCTTTTCGGAACACGTCAGTGCTAATTCGGAGCTCTCCATTGTTTCCCAAACAAGCTCAGTACCAAAATGAAATAGTTTCTGCCGCCCCCCCCCCACCTTTTTTTTTTCCTTTCAATGACATAATAAGCAGAACTATGCAGTGTTTTTTCAGCTAGGAGCAACGGAGATGAGATGTCTGTTGCTTGCTTTTAGGTAGGTGTAGAATTTTAACCTCAGTGCTAAGAATATTGCACAGAGGTTTTTCTGTCCTGAGTTTGGCAGTTCACCGCTTCCGAATGCGCACTGAAAAATTAGCAGATTTCTTCCACATAGATTAATGAACTCCAGATATTCACTCTTCGTTGACTAATAATGCCTGCTTTAAAAATGGTATCTCTTTCTTTTTGGTAATTAAGAAGGTATTGCTGAAATGAATCCATATGTTGTTGAAAGGAAAAAAAAATTAAAATTGCAAGAAGGACTCTGCTTTTGTAAGCAATAACTGAATTCCCTCGAGGCAAGTGTGTTAAGACTCATTAATTTGAGTCCTTTGAAAAATTCCCTTGGTTCCTCTCTGGAAGGGCCTTCAGCTGACAGAGATTTGGTTACTGTCATGTCGCATGTCCTTGGGGCATCTGCGGTGGGATGGGGGCGGGGGGCTCTGTCCTTGCCCTGTGCCTGTTTCCTGTTTGTTCTCTGACATGAATGGTTTTTAAGACATGGCAGGAAGAATTCTGAATGCTTTATTTTCCGTACTACTCAGGCCCATTGATGATTGAGATTTATTTTCTTTGTACTCTGGCACCCATTAAAATTAATCATAAAATAAAAAAGGCTTTAATTCAGCATGCATGAGTGCTGAGAGTGTTTCATTAAATCAGAAACTGGATTTTTTTGAGAGGTTTATGTTGAATGTGCAGCTTATTTTAAGTAGGTCAAATGCACTTATTTGATGGCTTGGAACACTAGGACACTTTATCTTTGAATAAAATAAGTTAAGCGCTGTGGCTTACTAATTTTAAAAACAGGAGGGCTTTTGTCACTGACTTAACACAGTATGAAGATTTGCTTCTTATTGACTCAACTGTCCATTTTTATTACTTGCATGTTTGTTTACTTTTTTGTTAGATGTAATGTAAGATTCTCTTATCACATCCATTCCCTCTGACATTGTTTGAGTTAATTGAGATTCTTTAAGCGTTAGCCTGGGGAAGGTAAGTCTTTATCTTCCATTAGACATTTAAATAAAATCTAAGTTTAAAACCAAACCAACAAAAAACCAAACAAACAAATGTGTGTTTCTCAGGTATGAGCAGAGCTGAAATTGTAGTTAGATGGGGTGGGTGTAAACTGTAACTTTCAAATGAACCCCAAACGTGTTTGAATGGTTAAAGCATTAGTACCCTTTTTCAGAGCGTACTCTTTACTCAAAAGTTCTTTTTTTTTTTTTCTGAAAATGTCATCTCTAACTCCTGCCTTAAATGTTAAAGTAGTATATAAATAATTTAAAAGATTATGTTTTTTTAAGTGAAGAGCCGTTGTAAGAGGGTACTGCTGTTTTAAGATTGAAGCCAATGAATACTGTACTATGGTGAAACAGAAGTGATTTGTAGGATGTGTTTTACTTGAAATACCTCAATAGTAGGACTGGTAATGTCTTACCATCATATATATTGTACCTGAGAAACATTTTAAATTACTGGCCTTAAGTTTAATAATTAAGTATTTAGACATAAGTCATAAGATGCTAAGTGTAGTCTTAAGTGTAATTAAGGGTGTGTGTGAAGGGAAGGGGGGTGTACTAACCTGCACCATCTCTCCTGAATGGCGGCTCTGTTTGTTTAGGTGGAGGTGAAACGCGCAGAACCTCGTGACAGCAAAAGCCAAACTCCCGGGCCCGCCGGTGCCAGTCAGTGGGGAAGCAGGATCATGCCAAGTGCTGCCAACGGCTGGGCAGGTCAGCCCCCTCCGACCTGGCAGCAAGGATACGGCCCTCAAGGTACTGCGTCAGTCTCAGCGTCGCAGTCACAAGCATTGTGCCTTTGCAGCTTGCTGGTAACCTGGTTTTACTGGCAAATGACGGCATTTGCAGGTTTAGCAATGCTGTCGCTCTGCTGGGTTACGGAGAGCGGGACTAAAATCCCGCGCATCGGTCCTGCCCAAGTCTGCTGAGACTGTTCCTTCACTTCTTTTCCCAGAAACCTGTGTTTCATAGGGCAGAAGTCAGTGGGTCGTGCCGAGTCTAGCGTGTGTCCCAGGCGGTGCTTCACACGGTCTGTTTGGTTCTGCCTCTCCCCACAGAGGGTCGGTGTGGTTTTCGGTAACGCGGAGAAGGTGTCGGGACAGCTCAGCGGCTCCAGTTGTGACTCCAGCTGTGGGAGCGTGGCCTGCTTGAGACCCTAATGAAAAATTTTGTTGAAATACAGGTTTTCGAGGATGAGAGAGTTTCAGAGGAAGTTATAAGTAAAATTTGAAAGGGATAAGAGAAAAACAGATGGTCTTGTCTTTGGATTTTATTGCTTAATGTAGCCTGGAAAAATAACAAGCAGCTATGGGGCTAGCAGTGGTGCGGGGGAGCACTTACTGCATACAATTTTCTTGATTTAGCTTGAACCCTTCAGGGCTGAAAGGAGCAGCCGTGTGTTTTGGGTTTGATGGCTATAAGCCCCACAAGATTTTGAAGACAGGATAAATATGCTGAGTTCATCCAAAGACAGTTTTGATAACTTGTGGAGAAATATGGTGGTATAATTGAGTTGCGTTTGACAGAACAGAACTTGCTTGCTCTGATATATGAGAAATTTTCACCTGGGGGGCTAAAGGGAGTGTCACTGCTTCATCTATTGCTACAATAGATGATACCTCGGTGGAGGGATTGCTTGTTTCCCCATGGTGCTTATTAACTTGAAAGCTGCAGCTGAGGCTTTGACACTCTGCACAGATGTGCTAATCTGCAACTGCGCAAATTGAGAAACTAGATTATTTTCAGTGTGGTTATTTGTAGAGAAAATGATATCTAATCTACTGGAAAGATCAGTGTAAAACATCAATGCATTTATCTTTCAATCTTTATGCTGCAACGAATGCAGAAGGTGGTGTTTCTGTGGTTTCAAAACTTCAAAAATAACTAGGATAAACCTGGTAGCGTATTAAAAACGCTTTGGATGTGTAGTCTGCTGTGATTCTCAGTGGTTTTGTTCTTTATACTGGTTCAGTTGCTTCCACTTGGTACACTCGCATCTGATTTGAGTTTGGGGACTGCTCTCTCTTTTGTGCATGATTTGCTGAATGATTCAGAGTCTTTTCAGAGCTGCATACTCAGAAACAGTCCAAGACTCTTTCTTGGACCATAAAAACGGATCTGTAAGGGACACTGGGAGGATACTGAGAGCGAGCTCAGCTTGCTTTGAATCATTCTTGTTTCACAGTGTACAGCTTCAATGCATGTATCAGTTGCTTTTTTTGTTCTGTTTTAGGGATGTGGGTGCCAGCTGGACAGGCAATTGGTAAGTACGTTATATGGCACCAGTTTTAAATGAAAAATCCTACTGAGCGAGAATGCAGTTTCTTTAAGAGTTCACAGTGATTAGTGGATTTCTGTAGTGTTTAACCTACATTTAAAAGCTTGATTGAATTTGTCCTGGAAGAACGAAGGAGAAGATGGTGTATTGTTAACAAATCCGTAATGGGAGCTGACATACATCCTGCTGTTGTCAACCACGCTAATTTGTTATCAAGGAATTACATTGTAAATTGCAATTACTAACAGTAGGGATACTTGGAGGACAAATACTTCCCCAAGTAAGGATTCAGAGAGGGCTGAGACTGCGTCTAAAATCTGTCAGACAGCTTTACCCCGTCTACAGGATGCTATCTTAGGCAGCAACTTTTCATTATCAAGCCGTTCTAGATCTTGGTTTCTCTTAATTTTCTAGGTGGATATGGACCACCTCCTCCAGGGAGAGGAGCTCCTCCACCACCACCACCGTTTACCTCATACATAGTCTCTACACCTCCTGGAGGATTCCCACCTCCGCAAGGATTTCCACAGGGCTATGGCACCCCTCCACCTTTTAGTAAGTGACCTAAAGGAGTTTGAGTGCAGGCCATCACCAAATTTGATTTTCAGCTTTTGCTCATCTTCCTCTGGACTTGGATTTTACACACACACACCCCCATGTTTCACCTCTCCTTAGATGTTTTGCCTACACTGTATGTTCTGAGCTATAATGAACTACGTAAGTTATTTTGTTCAGTGAGTTGGGTTACTTTTTTTCTTGGGTGCAGTAATCATTTGTTATATTCTGTAGTCTAAATCTCTGTTGCTAAATGAATTTAGATTTTTATTGTGTACCCCTGTTATGACACTGAGAGAGAAGTTAGAGATTACTGCATGGTGACCCGGGCTAGACACAGGCTGGGATTTTCGAGAAGCTTAAGGAATAATGTCGCAACTGGCATTAGAAATGTAAATAGGTTTTTAGCACCTGCTCACTCAGGCTACTTTTTGAAAAGTCTAGTCACAAACCTGGGTTAAAAAAGAAGGCGGAGAATAGCACCCAGTTATCTGGAATTGCTTGTTCTGCTACAAAGGCACCATTTGTTTGGAATTTTTTTTTTTTTTTTCCCTCCTAAGATCTCGAGTTATATGGCTTCCTCCTTGTGTCTCGCATGCGCCTGTGAGCGCACAGAGCTTGGTCCCTAGTTCTGCTTCATAACGTTCTCTTTGCTGGTCACTGGTGTGGCTGCAGTCTTCCTTTAGGGTGAGGTGTTTTCGTAATAGAGGGTTTGTTGTTGGGGTCTGTTAGCCACAGCGGTTGCTTACACGTATTTTTAGAAAATTTGTATCGTACTCTGAAGCCAAGCAAGAAGTCAGGGCGGCGTTTGCCCGTGTCTTTTCCCATATGTTGTACTTTCTTCCTGTTTCAGGTTTTGGTTACGGGGCTCCACCTCCTCCACCTGACCAGTTTGCCCCACCTGGAGTACCCCCTCCACCTGCCACTCCAGGGGCAACACCACTAGCTTTTCCACCACCACCGCCACCATCTCAGGCAACTCAGGACATGAGCAAACCCCCAACTGCTCAGCCAGAATTCCCGTACAGTCAGTTTGGTAAGTAGCTGCGTGTCAAATAAACTCCGCTTGATCTTTGTCGCCTTCCTGCTTTGCTTTTATGCTTGAGTAGAAAGTCCGTGTTCAGAGACAGTTTGCTAACGCTGAAGGCACTTCTTTCCAGGATGGGAGTGCAAGCCACCAGCTCTCAAGCGATCCTTAATTCATGCAGTATTCTAGCCAGAGGGTATTTTCATAATCAACTCTAAAACATTGCTTGTATGCTGTGAAATAGTCCTCCGAGACTGTGCACTGCTAGGATAAGTTACTGATTTGCACTCTCCCTGAAGCTGTAGTGAAAACTTTTTTCTCCAAGAGCTTCACGGAGCTTGTAGTCAACTTTTTTGTGTAACTGACTTTGATCAGGCTGGAGAACAGACTTCAAGAGTAAGAATAGCATCGGGAGGCAAGCAGGGCAGGGTACAAGAATCCGAGCTGTGTGCCTGTTCCTCGCTTCCCCCCATTCCTTTTCTACCTCAAGTTACAGTTTTGTCAGAAGTGTGTAAAGCTGAACTGTGCTATACAGGTGACTGTTTCAGATGGCTGATGGAAGACGTTGATGTAACGAGTTTTAAGTCAGGCAGACAGTACTACCAAAAAAAAAAAAAAAAAAAA
>Ga0065711_1036201_pt1 | contig 21317 bp, 13 predicted proteins | sample Hoacrofraction12_FD_59098 | JGI IMG/M metagenome (GOLD analysis project Ga0065711, IMG submission 59098) | Hoatzin crop microbial communities from Cojedes, Venezuela - Epithelial fraction 12 v2 (version 2) | ecosystem: Host-associated > Birds > Digestive system > Esophagus > Crop | place... | reverse complement strand
TGTGGATTCCCTCCTTTTAAGCTGCTGCAGCCTTAGTAGTTCCATCTATGCAAGTTTTGTTCCAGACATGAGACACCCCACACCTCACGGTATCCTCCAAACAGAAATCTATTTGGTACCTGCCGTAGCAGGGCAGAGTTACTTCGTATTTCATGGAATAAACCAGGCATCCCTCCAGCACAACACACCTTGGGCTATCATCAGGGAAGAGCTGTGCTATCACGATTTGTAGAGCTTGTAAGAAGTGCACCTTGCTTGTATGATCCCCTTCAGACCAATCAGAATGGGCAGCAGATGCTTCTTTTGCACTTACCACAAGATGCAAAATTTTATATCAAACCATACATACATGTTCTTGCATAGGGAGTAAAGCCAAGGCACTTCACGTGAAAGCGTGCATATTTTTCTGAAGATATTTGTTTTGAAATCAAAATTTTTGCTGGTCAAAGTTTATGGAGTCTTTATACCTTTTTCACCTTCACATTAGTCTCATTGGCCTTTTCAGTTTCTGTACCTTAGGTATTTACTTAAAGAAAAGATAGCATGGCCTAAGTTATCACCCTCCATATTTTTACATTAAAAGTTTGCCTTAATTCTACTGAATTTATCCCTGTTCTTACAGAGGAAAAACATACTGGCCTACTAATACACTTTACTCATTTGAAAGGCCCTGCTCTTTTCAGTCATTCCAGTTTGGGTGTGGGAGTGGAAACCATAGTGCAACAGCAAGCTTAGGAACGGCCCCACCACCAGCAAGATTCAGACTGGAAGGGACAGACAGCAGAACTGCTTGATGACAAATACCTGCAGTTCTAACTTACAGGACAAGAACCACAGCACGCTTCAAAGCGAGAGATCAACAGAAACTACTTGTCACAACGCACGTGACTACATCAGTCACCTTGCGGCTGGACAGAACAGCCTCCCCCAATGCAAATCACTTCTTTGCGTATTCTCAGCTTCCCTTGTAATGCACACACAAGGTTTAAGGGCAGCAGCAGCCACCACAGGGCCACGTGCATACCCACACAAGAAGTAAAGCATTGCCATTTTTGACCCCTTATGAAGGAAAGCTGATGCATGTGCTCCAACTGGTACATTTATTGCCTTTTTCCATGTTACCAGAACAAATCTTTATTAAACATGTCTGAATGAAGCTTTTGTATAGGATGTTAACAACTCATGTTCACTATGTAGGGGAGGAAAGGCTAGTTTCACTTCAAAGCCTTTCATTTTTTGTGTTTCTCCCTGTATCAGTTTTAAATGTCATTTGCGCAATTACATTCAAATCCTTCTCTCCCTCTGCTATGTGCCTCTGGAAAAAAAACCCAAAGATTATTTTAGACTGTTCAGTTGGTATCACTCAGCATCTGAGACTACGTTTCTAGCAGTTTACTTCCAACTTGTGGATTCTCAGGATATGGCCTGTGGCAATGCTTGGACTTGCTGCCCACACAGCATTACACCAAGAAACTATCAATAGAACACGTAGTGCAACTGACTTTGTTCAGGACAAGTAAAATTAATACCATAGCACTGAACTTACTGCTGAGAAAGCAAGCCACATCTATTCCCACTAACAGCCCCATATATTCCTTCAACAGTTGAATTGTCTCAGCTGTCTGTTCAGAACATGTTCCTTATGTTACAGGCTCTTTGCTGGAAAGGTTACAATCAAGTTAAAATTCCATTATTAGCGTGACATGATTCTGCGGGAGTTAAGAATGAGTGACATAAATGCCTTTATATTTACAGAAACACATACACAAAAATAACTGATCATGCTGGAAGGCAGAAGCTTCAAACCTAAAAAGAACAGGCAGACTTCTTGTTTCATTTTTTTGTCTTTTTTTTATTTGGGAAAAGTGCTTCTTACAAAAGGCAGCTGCAAAACAATACATTATAGACCTCAGAACAATTTCTCATTCCATTTAAAAGTGAAAGGAGAGGCAGTCTAGGGGACAAGAGCAGCAGGAGAACAGATCACGGGGCATCCACGAGTCAATAAAAAACAGCAATAATGTAATGCGAGGTTAAAATTCCTGTGCTGGGGCTTTGGTGGCAAAGTAATTTCTCAATGCAAATTACAGCCAGAAACTGCACGACTGCCTTTGTAAGCAGTAACTCACATAAGCTGGACAGCTTTACCAGGCAACCCACGCAACTCAGATGCTGAGAGGCACAGCGATTTCCTAGCGAAGCCCAGGGCTTAAGTGGTTACACCGAGTTCTAAAACTTAGAGCGATAAAGCTAAAGGGGCCTCTCTGGTGTTCCTCTGACCCCACCCTGGCTAACCGGATTTCTGCTCCTGGACAACCCTAATCATACACATGAAAGAGAGCTGGTGTATTAGGGAGTGCCATCTATTAAGTTAAGCGGTAGTTAAGATCACTGCCGTAGACTGGGCTGAGACCACTAAACCAGTTTCATGTCCAATTGGAGGCTGGACTTCACGCACCAAGAGGGGATGAAAGATGGTTTTGTTGTTTTTAACTTACACAGAGTCTCCCCATCCTTGAGGTCCAACTCTACATTTATCTGTATATACACATAGAGAGTTCTCCTTTCACAAAGACATCTTCCTTTCATGCTAAACACAGTAAAAACCCAGAACGTTCACACCTGGTTCTGGTTACACAGTAGTAATAGTAATGTGCAAGTAAACAAGAGACCAAAATCACAAATGAAGACGTGTACATGAGGGGGCTGGAACGGAGCTGATGCCAGAAAGAGAGTATTTGTGTCTGGCCTGAATTCAGAAATATTGGTACAAAGACAGAAACGAGGCCATCAGCCAATTTACATCCCCACTGCATGGCCACTGCCCATTTTTGTATCTGGACTCTTCAAAATGAGTGTGGAAGTCCTGTAAACACTTTAACCCTGGAACTGGGTGAACTCTGTCGGGTACACAGATGAAGCAACAAACCTAAGCTAACTGTTTGACAGTTAAATTCATTTTTACAAAAACTAACATTTTAAAGATTTATTTCTTGTTATTTGTTTAAACAGAGGAAAAACAACACTCCTGGGGTGGGAGGGGATGGGGAGAGACAGACCCTGGGTAAAAGTTATTACAACAGCACCTGGAATTGATCGGCCTGCCTAGAAGAAACACAGGCACTGCCACAACACCACAGGTAATAGCTACTGCCTGAAGCCAAGACAACAGTCCACACTCCACTGACAGGTGCTATAGATCCAAGTCATAATAATCTTCCAGCTCATCATGAAACAAGTCCCACTCATCCTCAGAATCCGTTAGCTCATCGTCACCTCCTGCTGCCAACAGCATAAGCAACATCTCACCAAGCTCAAAGGTCACCACCTCATCCTCGTCAGTCTCGAACGGATCACCGTTCTCTCGCTCCTCGATGAACTCCCAGAACCGATTCCTCCGCTGGGCCTGCAAGTGGAACACAAGTATTTCCCCAGGTGACCAAGCAGTACAAGGTAGGAGGTTTCACAGAGGCCGACAAGGTTCAGCCCCCAGCGTGCTTTCTGACATGCAAGAAACCACGTTTTCTTATTCAGGGAGATACTGACCTCCAGTAGAATTTACCCTTACACACCCCTATTAATGCTGCCCAACATTTCTACTTCAGTATGTTGGTGTACTAGGAAAGTTTTAAAAAGTCACTCTTTCCATCTTGGCCTCCAGCATTCACAAACTTTAGACCACCGCCTCCTTCAAATTCATCATTACAGAGCTCTATCAGAAGCAGAAAGAAGAGTCAACATTTCCCTGTCCTCTTCTTGAGGCAGCTGACTTAACACACACCCGTCTTGCACTCTTTCTGTATAGAAAGGACAAAAACCGGCAGCACTGACCCGGTATCTACTTGATGTCCCCACTTTGGGTCTCTGTGGCTCCTCTCGGCGGCCATCAGGATAAGCATGTTTGTAAAAACAGTTTCCTCCAAACGGACAGCTCCCACGGCCTTCATCAAAATACCTGCATGGCTTGTTGCTGGAAAGGAAAATACCGCAACCCTTACTCACAGCAGACCCCAACCAGACTTCAGAATTGCATTTACCTGTAGTCCAAAAGGATCTCAGGTACCATGTGGAGCTGAAGGTATTCTGTCAGTGTAACACCTACACGCAGAAGTCATGTATGACACAACGTGTATGGGTCGATGCATGCACAGGGACACTAATGGCTTGCAGCACACAGGCTCGTACCACCTTATGGATACACCACCAGTGTTTTGTGTATCGAAGGGAAAGGCTGAGGTCAAAGAACATAGGAACAGCTTTGTAACTGTGTGGTTACATGCATCTGTGAGCAGATAGGCAAGGACGCAGTTCACATGTGGTGGTGGATATGAGGTGTGAGAGGGGTTTACGTTAACACCCTTCTTCTCCAGGTGTTCCTTTATCTCTGCTGTCTCAACCTGACAAAAGGCCACAGTGCTCATACCTCATTGCCTCCTTGTATTTCTGAATCAGTTTCTGCTTCTCTTCCTTCTCCTCCACCCAGTACTCACTTGGAATGACAAAGTTAGATGTGATCCGACATTCTGGGCAGGACCTGGGGAATGAACAGACTGTGCTGCAAAATTCCACATTACAGGGCGCCCTCTCTCCTATGTAACATGTCATGGCACATATCCATATTTAAAGATGTATTGTACCCACACACTTGCTGCATGGACTTTCCAATCTAGATGCTGCTCTTTTACACATGAAGATAACCTAAAACTCTCTTCAAGAACTCAATGGCAATGGCAGCTGGTCAGCTTGTCTCAGAAAAGCTTGAAAAAACACTTCACACAGACTCCTTTTTCTTTACAATTAAATAAATTTATTTTTACTTCTGTATTTATTTGATTGGAACTTTTTTTTAGAACAGCCTTTAAATGGAGAAATTTTTTGTCAACTGATTAACGAACTAGGGCAGTAATGAATTAAGCAGCATACATTCTGAACTGGTTAATCTGTTTTCCGATTCCTGGCTGCGTGTCCAACACATAAACAGTAACTATTGGACAACATGCTACTAAATAAGTGCAAGTTATTTTCTACCATTAAGTGAGTTTTGCAAACTTAATCCACATTAACCAAATCAGAGCGTAAATGTTATCCCTAACAATTATTTCACTTCCAAACTACAGTTAGTATGCATTAAATGCAGCCTCTGTGTAGTCTGCATCTGGAAGTCTGTCGCAAGTTGTCACAAGTTACTAAGTTCTTCCACAGTAACAAAGCACAATCGAAATGGGAAAGTGCCTCACTTTATAATCTTGCTCTCAAATTGTTTAGCACTCCTCCACTTGCGGATGCACTTGAGACAGTAAGTGTGGCTGCAGTTGGAGAGGATCCCAAAGCGGCGCTCACTAGGATTAGCTTTCTCATACACCACCTCCATGCATATCCCGCACACCATGTCTTTACTACGCTGGACGGCAAATGAAAGCTCCATGTCCTTCTCGTGAGCTTCAATGCAAGACTGAAAAGGAGAGACAAAGAAAACGACTACAGAGACAACTGGTCACCTGGTGAACTCTAAGCAGGTTTTTAAGCTCAGTTTTACTCTGCCGTTTTGCATAATGAATGGAGTATGATTAACCTGAAATCTTTATCCTAAAAATAAAATTTGCTCAGATAGTGGGGAACAACCAATTCCTTTCAAATTCCTCTCTTCAGACATTGCTTTTAAACATGAGAAAGGCAATCTAAAAGACCATCCAGTTTTACTAGGCAAAGAACAAAGCTTGAGTATCTCTCCACAGATTGCTCTCCCAGCACAGATAAGGAAACCCAGCTGCTTTTGAATATGGCCCTGACAGGAAACAGTCCAGTTTACAACAGGAATTTCATTCATTGCCTGACCTGCATGCATCTTCAAATGAAAGGGAATTAGTGACAAGTGATTGCGGGGAGCTAGGAAGCAACTTAAAGCTGTTTAATACCAGACAGTTGTTTGCTTACCTTTATGTGCTGGGATCTCTGTGCAGCATCAATTGGATGCAAGACCTGCAGTCCACACATATCACATACATCCCCATGGATATACACGCAGTTTTCTCCATAACGACACTCTCCTAATGCAGCATAGGGGCACAGCTCCTTCTTCATCTCCACATCTACCTCCTGCTTCTCATATTCTTCCTCAATCACCATTTCATGCAAGGGTGCTTCAGCGCAGGAAGGAGCAGCTGGGAACAAAATTAAGGACAGTAAACAATACATTCAGACTTAGAGCACTGTGAGTGAGAACACATTATTTTAATGAAAAGTAATCCTTGGGTAACCCTGCCCACGTTACCCAAAGAGAATAATAAAACCAACCAAAGTTCATTTCAGTCCAAGTTTCACACACTCTCAACCTGAATTAACAGTTATTTTCCCTCTTAAGAAAGCACAACCAGTTTCTTCACCCTTCAACCCGGACAAGGCTAAAGCTGTCAAGGTTTCCTTGGTCCGACTCACATCCATCTACAGGCTAAGTCCACACTAGAAACTTAAGAGCTTAAGTACATTTTTATAGAAATTCTAGTTCACAATTAAATACGGTTACAAATCTCTCACTGCTTTGAGAATGAATTCGAATTCCACATCGGCTAAAGTCAACAGGCTTTTTCCCCAGAAATTACACAGCTGAAGGAACAAAGGTGTACCCAGCATAATAAAATGCTAGTATGGAAACACCACACCAGCAGTTCCTTATGTGCAGGTTAATTAGCATGTTGTTGTTCACCCTGAACAACGGACTTTCACTTTTAGACTCCTATGCATTTGTATGAATGATACAAAGCCGCGTCCACACCTCTCAAAGTAACTAGACTGGATTTTTGGCAAATACCTAGAGTATCAGTCAGACACAGAAACCTAGCTTTAAGAAACTGAAATTAAGGGTATTTTCACTTCATTCTAAGCTAGCCATCAGTTTCGCAAAACCCTAAGTAAATTCTCTTACCTAAGTTGAATTGAAATCTGTATCATTTCTGTTGCCCATTTAGACAGCTTCTGCTTAACACTTACTTCTCCCTGTACCTCCTGAACATACCACTTGTCTGTGTCACCACAAGCCAAACAAGATTTTGAGATCATAAGCAGGATGATAAACTAAATTACAAGACAAGAGCAGTCAGTTTGAAACTGAAGATAAAATAAATGCAGAACAACAAAGAAGTACCGTATTCAGAATAAACACCAGGAAGAACAGCAACTGGACTTCATTTACATAACGGCTAGCTGTTACAAGAGTAAAAATATGCTGTAAGAAAGTGTAACTTCTATAAGCCGTTCAAGCACTAGATTGGAGAAGGAAGCACAAACTGTCAAAGGTGAACTTGGATCAGTAAAAGTAAAGGACAGATTCCTCAAAAAGAATCAGAGGCTGCACGCTCACAGGGTTTTCATCCCCATGGATCAGAGAGACACACAGCAATCACATCTCAGTCTGTTAGCTTTCGCACATACAGAGAACAAGAAAAAGCAGGTCCATAAGAGCTCACAGTTTTGGGAGATAAGCAAATATTGAAGACTAGCATAGGAAAGTATTAGCTCTCAGTTTCAAGTCTTACTTCCTGACCCATCTCTGACTTTACAGGTCACTGGCACTGATCTTGGATCAGTCTGCTAGAAACACACTGTCTCCCATAACATCCTCCTAGGGAAGCTCAGGAAGTGTGGGCTGGATGAGTGGTCAGTGAAGTGGATTGGGAACTGGCTGAATGGCAGAACTCAGAGGGTTGTCATCAGCAGCGCTGAGTCTAGTTGGAGGCCGGTAACTAGCGGTGTCCCCCAAGGGTAAGTACTGGGCCCAGTCTTGTTTAACTTCTTCATCAATGACCTGGATGAAGAGGTAGAATGTACCCTCAGCAAGTTTGCTGATGATACCAAACTGGGAGGAGCGGTAGATACACCAGAAGGCTGTGCTGCCATTCAGCGTGACCTGGACAGGCTGGAAAGTTGGGCAGAGAGGAACCTGATAAGGTTCAACAAGGGCAAATGCAAGGTCCTGCACCTGGAGAGGAACAACCCCATGCACCAGTACAGGCTTGGGGAGGATCTGCTGGAGAGCAGCTCTGCGGAGAGGGACCTGGGTGTCCTGGTGGACGACAGGGTGACCATGAGCCAGCAGTGTGCCCTGGCTGCCAAGAGAGCTAACGGGGTCCTGGGATGCATTAGGAGGAGCGTGGCCAGCAGGTCAAGGGAGGTTCTCATTCCCCTCTACTCTGCCCTGGTGAGGCTCCATCTGGAGTACTGTGTCCAGTGCTGGGCTCCCCACTTCAAGAAAGACGAGGAGCTGCTGGAGAGAGTCCAGCAGAGGGCTACGAGGATGGTGAGGGGACTGGAGCATCTCTCCTACGAGGAGAGGCTGAGGGAGCTGGGCTTGTTCAGCCTGAAGAGAAGGATGCGAAGGGACCCAATATATGCTTACAAATATCTCAAGGGCGGGTGTCAGGAGGATAGGGCAGACTCTTTTCAGTGGTGCCCAGCAACAGGACAAGGGGCAACGGGCACAAACTGAAGCAGAGGAAGTTCCGTCTGAACATGAGGAAGAACTTCTTCCCTCTGAGGGTGACGGAGCCCTGGACCAGGCTGCCCAGGGAGGTTGTGGAGTCTCCTTCTCTGGAGATATTCCAGACCCGCCTGGACAAGGTCCCATGTAGCCTGCTGTAGGTGACCCTGCTTCAGCAGGAGGGTTGGACTAGATGACCCACAGATGTTCCTTCCAACCCCTACCATTCTGTGATTCTGAGTGAGTGACAGAATAACAAGTCAACTGTTAATCTGCCCATTTTTCAGTAAGAGACTCCCAGCCACAAAATCTTCATTGCCTCTTCTTCCCCATGAGTTCTAGTGAACTGGCATCAAGAAAAGTAACAGCTATATACTAGGCTCTACCAACTCCTGAGTACCTGAACACAACATAAAAGTTTGTACTTAATTGAAATTCGCCTCCCTCTCCAGTTTGAAATCCATGGTCTCCATTTCCAAAAGAAGTAACAAAAATCACAGCTACCAGTCAGTTTCTATTCCCTCGACTGTCATTTTTGCCAGTATTTTGTCTAGTTAATGTTTTTGCAGATTTTTTACTTAGTTGAATCCCATGACTTCTGACATCTTGTTAGACTCTTATTAAGGAAGAAGAGTTTAGTCAATTGTAGTATGGATGGCAGAAGCCTACTGGACAGGCAAATGCAGCCAAGTTTCAAAGGAATCGAGGGATACAGTACTTCTTTCAACAGGGCTGGCAAGATGACCTCTGCTTAAGGTAATCCTATATCCCTGCAAAATGCATACTTTGAATAGACACATTTGAAGCTTCTCTTAATTGAAAAATTTTCCAGAGTCACCTGCACTCCTCTCAAGAATATCTTTTGTCAAAACTTTATTCAGCAGGGGTTTTATTCATTTAAAAAAAAAAAAAAAAAGAAAACAAAAAAAAACGCCACCCAAGCATTTATTACTTGAGGTTCTCTGACTATCCAGGCTTTGAAGTCTTACCCCTCCAGAGACTGACTTAGAAACCCATTTGTTTACTATGCTGGTCTACAGAAGGAGAAAGCAGAGCTTCATGCTTGGCACAAAAAAGTACAGAGTTGTTACTTAAGCAAATCAACCACCATCACCAACTATTTAAGTCAACAAGCACAGTACAGCTACTAAATTCCAACGCAGTCCACAATACCATCCTTGCACAAGAAGTACAACGATTTCTTAGTGACTAGACATCTAGACAACAAGATACTTATCAACAAACATTAAACTAATAATGCCTCTGGGTACTTCTACTCCATGAGAGGGTGGGTGGGGGGGGAAATGCTAAAAGTGACATTAGTTTTCTAGTCCCAGTCTTCTGTGCTGTCCCAGCACTTCCCCTCAGCAAGAACTGTATTTCTATGAAATTTAAATTAGTATTTCCACTTGTGAGTATCTCAGCTTCCATAACCTAAACCCCTGCATGTGTATCTCCTGTATCTACTGCACTGAATCTGCTACAGTTTTGCCTCCTCTTTGAAAGCAAAATGAGAAAAACTCAGACTCCATTGCCTCGGTAGTTCTGAATCCAACGCCCCCCAGAGCACCACTGCCTCTCCACAATTCTGTCTGCTGCTTTCCAGACTGCTGCTCTCCAGCAGGTGGACCCAGTCCCCATCTTCTCACAGTCAGCAGGGAAAAAAACCTAGTTTATTACCTTCGATTCACACACCATCTGCTGCTTTCACTCCAGGACACACTTCGTAGCATCAAACACGCTCATCTTGTAGCAGCAGGGAATAGCCACCCAGTTCAGAGCATTTCTTGTATTTGTGCCTTTCTACCCTCACTCAGTTATTCCAAAATGTCTAGCAGCAGTAGCAGCAGAACAAATACAGAAGTGTGGTGCATCTGTACATCAAACAGGTGAATATCTGAACAAATCACCACTATTTTCTTTGCTACGCCCTGGGGTCTTCTTCAAGATACCAGGTTTAATCCCAAATCAGAGAATCATCTGCACTAGCAGAATGTTTTGTCTCATAGTGAAAGATGAGCATTATAGCCCAAGCTACACGTGGTTCAACTGCTAACCCTGAATCTTCAGCATGTGTATGACAATTGAAAACACAAAGGTTTCTAGCTAATCTTGAGAAATACACTCCATTTTAAAGTTTCCAAGTACCTATACATTTCTCCAGGCATGTGACAAGAATAATCTGTAAGGCTTTAAAGTACACACATCTTCCTGATCACTACACCAAGGTTCTTCATTTTTACACCTTAATAAAGGCAGTGACTTCAGAAACGTAAAGTTTTTAAAATGCAACTTTTAAGAAGTCACCACATGAAACAGCATCATGTAGCACTGTTCAAAACAGAAACAGCTGATTATGCTTGTACACTAAAATACATCAAATTTCAAAGGATATAGAACAGATAATTTGGAACAAGATTCAGAGAAAAGAATGTTATTTAATTTAATCTGTGGCAGCCACAAGCTTCTACGAAAAATAAGCCTGACATCCTAGAAAATGGAACTGCTTCAGTAAAACTAAATGAGTTAAAGGTATAATGAAATGCTCTTAACGCTTAACGAATTTAGGAGAAAGTACCAGCTCTCCTATAAGGAGCAGGTGTAGTTACGAGATCTCTGGTTGTTCAAACTAGCAATGAATTGATTCCAGTGGAAGACCACCCAGCCATTAAGGGGCATGAAGTCCATGAAAAGAGCCTGAGGAAACTGGACTTGTTCAGCTAAAGAAGCCATTGTGTTATCATCTCCAGCTACTTAACTGAAGATATAGAACAGAGTCAGACTCTCCTTAGATGTGCACGGGACAAGGGACAGAAGTCAAGCTGAGGCAAGGAAAAATCCAATTATACACCAGAAATGAGACTTCCCTTGTGAAAGTCATCAAAAACTGCAAAGGTTGCCCAGAGGTTATGGTGTTTTGAACACCTCCGAGGACAGAGATTCAACTAAGCAAAGCCCCTGGCAACCTGACACAGCTGGCCCTGCCTTGTGCAGGAAATAAACTAGATGAAATCTAGAGGTCCCTCCCAATCTAAATAATTCTATTTTGACTGAAAGATTAAAAAGGGATCCTTTGTCTCAGTTAACACAGTAGCTGTATCTTCTATGACAGTAAGGTGACATATGAACAGGTAGAAGACAAGTTTGTGCTCCTTTGGACTAGATCCAGGTCACAGATACACCAAACAATTCCATAATCAAACTTCACAACAACGCTAGCAAAATGTTGATGTTGTTCAACCATTCCTTTCCTCAAATCAGATCAGAGCAGGCTGCAGCAGCACCCTCTAACATTAAGAAGGTAATTCTCTTTTCAGATCTGAGAATCCGAGCAGTGCTGCAGAGAAAATGACATGTAATCTGAGCACTGTATGACACAACTTCAAACTCTCCTAGACACCAGCTGTTTATTTTGGATTCAAACAATTATTTGAGTACTCATGGCCATAAGCCTTCAGTTTTAGAGAGCCAAATGTTAGAAATAATGCTGAACACATTCAGCCTAATTTTTAACCTAAATTTTAAATCTTGGACACAATCTTTCTGCAGGGAAAGCAGATGACAAGTATGCTACTTAAACAGTCTCGTCCCATATGACAAGCTTCTTCAATCTCATTCTCAATATGAGCTGTCAAGTCTCAAGAAGGATTAGAAGAAAGGATTAGAACAAAGACTGGAATAAGGAGTAGAATAAAGGCTTTTTTCAGCCTTTGGCCTGAGTTGCCATGGGATTCATGAAAGCAAGCATTAGGCTTCAACTCATTCTACACGAATCTGTACCTCCACTGGAAAATCTTTAAAAGCTTGCAAATGCCCCCCCCAAAACAAACAAAAAAACCCCCACAAAAGGCAGCAGATCATCTTTCCAAAGCAATGATACTAATTGCATCACCAGTGTTTTCTTCTCCCATTACATACGCAAACTAAACGTCAAAGCAGGAGATTCAGCAAGTCATTCAGAGCCGTAACAAGAAGCAGCCAGTTCTGCAGAGAACATCTATACGTATACCTGTCTTCAGAACACCAGGACACAGCAGCAGTAACTGATGTGGAACAGTCCGACTATTCACATCAGAAAATGCAAGCTTAACGTAAGGACAGATCACTTGATGTAATCAATAAATAAGAATAGCTATACTCCATAAACCCAAAAGCATTAAAATAAATGCACTACATATAAATTGCTGACCCACGACAGAAATTTACTGTTATTCCACGATCAGCTTACCACGCCCACAGTACGGCTGCCCAGGGACAAACTCCACAGCATTCACCCAATCTTCAGCACCTACTCCTGCAGCTGCCAGATCTGTATTTTCATCTTCTATCTCAGCAATAATTTCTTCAACTGTTTCAGGGAGCGATGCGAAGTCTGAGGATACTGAGGCATAAATCTGTGCATCTGGATCTACATCAATCATTTCTTCCTCTTTCAGTGGCTTGGTATGTTCATATCTAAAAAGTTAAAATGCATGACGTCAACTCTTCACAAAAAAATACCTCCACAAAGCAGCCCAAAGGATTGGAAATAAACTGATTAAGATGTAAACACGCTATTCTAAAGAAGGTCCTCAAAATGGCTTGGAAGAGAAAGCCACTGATGACCCTTTGCAGGGACATGCTTCCACTTGTGTCATCTGTCAGCGCTGCTTAAGGAAACAGAAGGTACTCCATGATTTCGTAAGAAATGGAGCAGCATTAGTAAGTGCAGCCAACAATACACATCTTCCTTTCAGATCCACATTTCTTTGTGAAAGGTCTTTTCTGGCTATGACAGCCATTAAAACTAAGTACTGAAATAAACTGAACTCAAATTGCTGTATTACAAAGTGTTAAAATAAGATTTTTAAAAAACAACAAAGCATATTCAACCAACATCACGGTCAGTAAAAAAAAATTAATACTAATAAGGCTTTTAGTGAGAGCAATAATTTTTTTGAGTGTTAAAATATTTATAAAACATTTTTATTTCATCTTTATTACCTTTTAAAATTGATTTTTAATATGTTTTATAATATATATAATTTATTAGTACAGTAGGAGATTATATACAAAAAATACAGACATTGAGGGGGTGCTCAGAAATTTTTCACTGATGGGGTATGTGATCGAAAGTTTGGAAACCACTGATCTACATTACCAAGCAAGCAACACTGGCACACAGAAGGCCTCAGGAAAGCTTATTTTTATTATCTTTCATATACATCGTAACCATATATTAAACATGAAAGTAAAGCTAACCATGAACTACCACATGAAGTCATGATTCAAATATTTAATCATGCATTAGAGCTGCAACAAGACAGAATATTACAACTCCTGGTAAGTTTTATTAAAGTGAACTTAAGATGATGCAAACATCACCAAGCCTTTGTAAAGCTTTGCTACACAAGGAAAGCATCCATATCCTTTCTTCACACTTCTTTTTTCTTTTTAGTAATTTCAGAGTTATAGGTTAAGTCATACTACGCTTTCACAATATAGGGCCATTTTGTACAGGCAGCAATTTAGGACCTCCATGACTACACTCCAGTTACTCTTCCAAAATGGCAGTTCAAGTGTCAGAGTAGTGATTCCTGAAAAGAAATATACAATAAGCGAAAAAAACCCTTCTTACCTGTTCACACTTTCACGATCGCTTACCAAATGTAACTCAGTCCCACCAGGTCAGCTAGCTTGAATGTAGTCTCAGATTTCAACTAATTCAGCTACTCATGTTATTAATAAACAAAAAAACCCCACACCCTGACAACTAGTACTTTTACAAGAAACAGTTCTCTTCTTGCCTTTGCTTATTTTTAATTTCCTAGCAAAGCAAACACTATAGTATTTAGCAAGAGAAGGCAGTTTGTGGAAAGAAGTCATTTTTATAAATTTCTGAAGTTGCAGTCAAAGAGGAAAATACTTTAAGATTTATTGCCTTTCTATGAGCTCTCTACTCAGGGACTTGAGAGTGAAATTACTCCCCTATAGGAAGGTCAACAGCACTTGTTTACCTGCAATGATCTCCATAAGCACAGCATCCTCGCTGATAGTACCTGCACACCATGGCAGGCTGACCGGTGCAGAGGTCATGGGAGTAGCGGCAGTTGTCTCCTTCCTTGCAAACTCCATGCATGAAATATCTGCAAGACAGAAGATTACTGTGAACTAAGGAGAAGCACTGAAGCTGTAAACAAAGTATTGATGATGAGTTATTTTTTAAATCAACGTATGCCGAATTAAGAACACCACTAATGACTCACGGGACCACATTCCAGTATAAACACACAAATAAGAACGTCTGAGAAAAGATGAAGACTTAGCTACTCTAATGAACTGCACAGCACATCTAGGGACCTAACGCTTACAAAAGCCTGAAAAAAACCTGCAAAGCAAACCTTAACCTGGGCTATGACACAGAGAGGAAAGTGTCTTGGATAAAATAGATGAGGACAAAGTTTTATTTGTAATGCCTGTATTATGACACCAACAAAAACCTTAGAAATGCCCACCACTGAATCCAAAAATAAAAAAAATCAGCCACACCCTAACAGGTTTCCTGGAGGCTTAAATCTATTTTGAATTTGTTATTAATTCTAGCAAAAGTGATCTCCTCTCCAACAACACAAAGCATGTTTCTGATGTTTAATTACATCTGGCAAAACATGCACATTAGTTTTTGCTATAGGAGCCAAATAATCAGTAGAAGCACCCTGCTTCAATACTGTCTTGAAAGAATTAAGTACAGTTTCAAAGCTTTTGAGGACAGTCTACTGAATTTCAGCATTTCAATAACGGAAGTTTAATTGAGCATCCTCAAATTCAGCTATTCAAGAAAGCTGAACAGCGATTTTTCCATTTAGTTTACATTTTCACCTAGGAGACACCAGCTTCTCTAAATTTAAGGCACTGTAACTATTCAGACTCAATATGCTCACATCAAAACCACAACTGAAAACAAAAGTACATCCTTCCCAATCTACATAGAAGTACTAGATAAGGAAAAGAAAACCAAAACCAACAACTATGCAAGAACTGAATCCATCAACATGTTTACCAACACATCAGTTTGGTAAACTACCAACACTTCTTTCAAGAAGCATTGGTCCCCAGATACCAAGTAAGTTGCAAACTCTGAACTCACTGGTAACATGGTAAACAAGAAAATCTGTTAGGGTTTAGGTTTCATACAAATTCTTCACAACCCTGAAAAACACCACTTGAACAAAGATCGAGAAGTGGATTATACCCTTCTAAACCTATCTTGCTGCTGAACGGGGCAGTCCTGCTGCCCTCCTGTTACACACCTTCACAGCTTTGCACTGGTACCACTCTTACACAGCCAGAAGAACCAGATCCTGCAGCCACACAGCAGTACACCCAGCACGAGACAGAGGAACCATCTTTCAGCAGCGCCTACTAAGATTAGGACAGCTCCTCACAAAAGAGCACATTCAATTCAACATTCCTAAATTTCAAAAGAAGTGTCTAGTTCTTGAATTGCATGAACTTCTGCATAGGTACTCCCTGCTATATTTTTAAGAGGTCAGATAAATCAAAGTGAACAATTCACCCAATGACATAAGCAGAGCTATATTTGTAATCCAGTACTATGGATATACTAAAACCTGAGGTGAGTCTTCAGAGGGCTGATAACCCTCAATGTGCAAAACCAGTGGTGTATTCAAGGTACTGAGAAGAAAAAAAATCTGAAGTGGTTTTATAAAGCACCAGCTGACGTTTTCCTGCTGCAATTCACACTCGAAACAATCACCCATCTGTACACTGTAGCCTCATAGCAACCAGATAAGAAATGTGGTCCTACAAAAAATTAAGTGGTACAAGACCAAGATGAGGCTCTGCAGGATATTCTCCCCAGAGAGATGAGTACCCTAGTCAGGTTTGCCAGGTGGCTGCACAAACAGCTATGCCAGCACGCACCAGGAATAGGGTGTTGCAAAAACAAAACCACACATGCTCCATAACCAGCAGTCTCCATTGTGAACAAAAAACAAAAGAAAAAACCCCACCCCCACAGACCCCCCAAGGCAACACCACAACCCACCCACAAACAAACCCATCTCAGCCAAAAAAACCCAACCAGCCCACCCACAAACTTGTGGAACCAGAACATAACTAGAATTTCTGGCTTGCTTTTAAGAAATGGGAGTCACACCAATAGGCAAAAAGCAATTCAGGTTGTTAAATGTTTGTTCTTTAAGCACAGGGCTGAGATAACAGTTGCTATTTCCACACAGCATTGCTTCCCCCATGTGTTGGGGCACGCAGTTTCACAGCCACCTGCTGACTCAGATCTGGAAATGGCTGCAGATGTAACCTGACATCCCTTCTGCTGCCCCCACAGCTATTTTTAATCTGGATCAGATCACTGCTCAGCCACGCTGCTGCTTCAGCCAACCCAGTGACAGGACACCACTACGGCTGAAGTAAGCGACTAAGAGAAAGGCACCAGCCGCTCACAAGGACTTCTGTTAGAAAGTACTTGGTCAACCTAACACATCCTAAATACAGAGGCCTCCAAATCAGGCTCTCCCACTGCTTGTTAGACAGAGGAAATGGAGCTCCAAGTCCCTTTCCTTCTTTCCCAGCTTATGCTAGAAAAAATCCTCTGCAAATACAGATTCTGCGTAATTCTGAAAGTTGTCATAATTCATTACATGAAGATGGTAGCCTATGAAGAGGAAAAAACCCCAAACCTGAAATACTCAGAAGCTTAGTGTAATTCACATGTCATTTTTAAAGGCCTGCAATCCTACGCAGCAAACTCAGCACCATTTGAACAAGAAGGCTGGGTGGGAGGAGAGAAAAATATCTCTCTCTGCAGATTACACCAACTTCCCCCCTCCTCCCACGCAAAAACATAAGATTTTTTAATTTTAAGGTCACAAAGAATTTAACATTTTACATACGGAATTGCTGTGCTTGGCTAAAATATGCTTTGGTCATGTTGAAAAAAAACTAGAGTGCATTCTTTTTGTGAAAGGTAACAAAACTTCTGTTGGAGAGCGTCTTTACACACACAGAGCATCCAATTTAACTGTAACTTCACAGAACAACCTCTTGTTTCTGGTTACAGGAAAAAAAAAGATCCTTGAAACAGAGAAATACATGAGTTACCTGCCTCACTCATGTAGAAGGATATCTGAAATTTGCATTCTGTCAAGTACCAAGAGAATACACATAATATCATCTGAAAAAGTAAAACTGGCTCAAGACAAGTATCTAACTGGATTTTCTCTGAGTGTCTATGACACTGCCATCCAAAAAGCACTTCTGCTGGCAGCAATGCTCTGTCCTGTTCAGACATACTAGCATAGTTTGGTGAGGCTGCAGGGGGAACTGGATCAGAGAACTCATCAGGGTCCAAACACAGATCCCAGTTCGGTTCATTGCCTGGCTGTACAAAACATGAGTGATACCAACACACAGAAACACCACCCAGAAGTAATAATTGCATGCACTGGCATTTTATCACTGAAAAACGTTTCAACTCACATCTAGTTATGGATGCCTTGATCAAAATAGCATATCCTGATTTTCACAGGGTGCTTAAAGATGACAGAAATCAGGTCTTGCACATCCAAAAGTCTCAAGTTGTAGACAAGATCCAGTGGGCATTTTTTGGAAACCCATAGAGAAAACACTTGCCCAAGGCCACAAAGCTAATCATGTCTCCAGCTCCCTGGAACTCTAACCACTGGAGAGAGATCAGACGTTACAAGTGCTACAATTAATTTACTAGAACACTTAAGATGTTTATGCAGGTTTCACTACCTTGATTTCCATGATGCTTTTAAGTATAATCATCTACTACAGATTTTATTTTCCACTGCTAGAATATTACTTCTCTTACCTGCCATAAGCTACAGAAAAATAATTTGCAATGCCTTTATCAAACAGACAATCCTGAATGTATACTAGCTTCTTTCAGATGCTTTCTTCTATATATTAACTCTTTAGCCCTGTAATCCTATTAGCGAAATCAACATGCAGTATCTTTCCATACCTTTTTAAGCTTGCCATGGGTTTGCTTATTCAGGTGTGGTTTGTTCTTTACTTCAGGTCCACCTAATTCTGCTTTCAGGCAACCCCATTTTGTTCATTAAACTACTGCTCTTGCTGAATTAGAATGTCACACCCGGCAACAGAGCTCCTTCAGAAACTGAGATATTGCCATGACCGGCAGAGGGGGAATCTTAGGATCACAGCCAACAGCATTCCTTGGCTTCCTCAGCTGCCATACAGACAATGAGAATTCCCAGGGAAGGAGGTAGCGGGGAAGAGCCAGGCATGCTGTTCTAGCACAGCACGTGGACGGTTCAGCCACGTGAGTGGCTGATGAAATTCTACATGAGGTAGTAACCTTAAGAAAAAGGAAAAAAGTAGGTCTTAACAGCATTTATCTCCTTGTCCCTTCTTCTCCATAACCTCCTTTCGCACAGAGCTAGTGGGGAATCCAGAAAAAAGCAGCAAAGAAAGAGGCAATACAAGCAAGCTGTTAAGAGGTTTGCACTCCACATCTTGGCACTAGTGCTGCACTGAATGAAGGATGTATACTTTACCAATTCAGATTCTTTACATCAAGAGACATATAAATACCTGATCTAGGCTTTCAGAAAGAACAGCAAAGGTACAAACACGTAGGCAACTCTCAAAATACAGCAATTAGTTGCCAAGGGGTTTATTTATATTCAGTTATTAAACAAGTGAAGTGTAATCTATTTACGTCAGCTTGATGACCTTAACTATTACTGCATGACATCTGGAAAACACAAATATCTGGAGTTAAATGGCAAGCCTTTGATAAAAAGTGTTGGCTATACCACCGCTCCATAAAACCACGTATCCATCTGAAACTGGAAGGACAGAGAAGCTTGGTAGCCTTGAAAACCACTGAACCATAGAAGCAATGCAGGAAAATTATTTTTTCATCATCTCTTAAGGAACACGAATTCCTACACTTCACTACGAGACTTCCAAACTTCAGCTACAAGAAAAGCAGGAGGGCAACAGCTACAAACTTACACGTCCAGGAGAAATCAAAGTCCTTCATCTTAGTCATTGTGTCTCTCACTCTGAGATACCAATCATCTGTCCCGATGATATCACACTGCCATAATAAAATTGATTAGCCAATTTATCATATCAAGTATTGAAAGGAGCAGCAAGAACTCATTCTATCAATTCTAAAACTTCCAGTTCAGATAAAACAGTGACATTCCTCCACCAGCCATGACGTGTGAAGTACTTATACTGAAGAGACTACTATTTCCCTTAATTTCAGGCAGCATTACCATCACCTATATGATGATTCAAGTAAACGAAGCCTATAAACAAATACAATTATGCAGTGTTACTCAAAACAGAAACTGCTCTGCCTACAACACTAAAAACCTGCACTTTGAAATTCAACCCCTTCATCTCACAGTTAAATGCTCAAGCTCTTTTACAAAGGTAAAACAAAATTTAACAGTAAGAAATGTATTTTCTTGAATATGAATACATACCACTGAAAATAAACTTAGAAAATTATCACACATTCCCAGAAGCTGAAGTGGAAATTGTTAATTTGTTAATTGTTTAATTGTTAATTTCAGTCTGAGGAAAGCTAGTCTGCTTACAACTCGAATGGCCCACTAAAAACAAACAAATAAATAAGCAAGCAAGCAACGGGATAACTGGGAGGATTAGTCAAAAACAACAAGGAATGGTGAGGTTCATTAGGTCCCAAGACAAGACCTCATTTTTGTTTAAGCTCACAGTAAAGTACATTAATGGTTACAATAGCGTAGCTTTAACTAGTTCCGAGTGTTTGTAAATACAACTATTTATTAGACAGACTCACTGCACTCCAGACACCGATGGTGAACTTGGCTGATTCTGTACTACCGCAGTCACTGTCTTCAATAAATTGATTGTGTCTGTTACTGGAGAAAATATATATAGATATATCCCTCACCAATCCATTTCACCTAATTGCACATTTCGATCGCCAGAAATGAGGCAATCTGTACTGAGGGAGCACTAACCCATACCCTTGCAGCTCACTTAAAAGCTGAGCTAAGCATAATTCCCGGGCATTTCCTCATCACTGGCCCACGTTTAACTGCCATGCATCAAATATTAACCCGGCTATTCACAGGCCGAAATCTTTGTATGCAGAAGTACTCAGGACTGAGAAACAGCGCTTCTCCAACGGACACGTCAACAGTTAACAAAACAAACAGTGATCAACAGCTAACCGGAATGCTTTAAATACTGCAGGGCATACTTAGCAGCACAAAAGACAGGCACAGCAAGCGAGCTCCCGGCGAGAGCCAAGCAACGGTCGTCAATGCTGCTATTTGGCTCTACAACTGGCATAAACGGAAAAAGATATAGAGCTCACATCAAGGTCTAGAGCCTCTTCCTCCCTGCCCAAGAGATGCTCCTTTGTGCTTCCAAGTGACTCGAAAGGTACTTGCCCAGAAACATGTCAGGTTAAACGTAATTTATAAATTTATTGATACAAAATAATGGTTTTTTAAAATAATCAGGCGATGCTCCTTGATGCTAATCTTTGCTTATCGCTTGTTTTCATCTACACTGATATATTTCTATATTCACGAAAACTGTTTTATATTCCTTTCAACCTGCAAATAAGCCAGCAGGGCAAGTTTAAAAATAGCCCACCTGGCAAGCTGCAGAACATTCAGCACGATTTGCATAATCCCACATTTAAAAAAAAAATTCCCAGCAGCGCAGTTTAAAGGAGAACGCGAACAGCAAATGACGCAGCAGACAGCACCTTCCCGCGGCACCGGGCGCTGCTCCTCCCTCCGCCCGTCCTGCCGCCCGCCGC
>Ga0065711_1006900_pt1 | contig 21317 bp, 15 predicted proteins | sample Hoacrofraction12_FD_59098 | JGI IMG/M metagenome (GOLD analysis project Ga0065711, IMG submission 59098) | Hoatzin crop microbial communities from Cojedes, Venezuela - Epithelial fraction 12 v2 (version 2) | ecosystem: Host-associated > Birds > Digestive system > Esophagus > Crop | place... | reverse complement strand
CTCTTCTCTTCTCTTCTCTTCTCTTCTCTTCTCTTCTCTTCTCTTCTCTTCTCTTCTCTTCTCTTCTCTTCTCTTCTCTTCTCTTCTCTTCTCCTCTCCTCTCCTCTCTTCTCTTCTCTTCTCTTCTCTTCTCCTTCCCCACTATGTTAAGGAATTAATATCCTTAAAGTCAGCATCAAGCTTTTCTGGGTAACCCATGTATTTTCCAGCTCAGTGTTCCCAGCTCTGCCTTTGTCTCTTTTCTCCTCTCCAGAGCAGGTGAGTAAGTCAGCTGCCAGCACCCATTTTTCTGTACTCTTAGTGAATAATGTGGACCTAAAGCAACTACAGAACCATCTGAATAGAAAATATGTAACATTTCAGGACTGGGCTTCGTTGGTCTGTCTGTTAGCTTCAAACAGGACCCCATGGTCAGGGCACTTTCTTTCCCTGTCTCCTTGATGCTTTGGTAGAATCTTTCTCCAATTAATCCCCTCTTGTGAGAGCGAGCAGGGATTTCTCACCCTTCTTACATGGTTTTTCTTCTGAATGCTGCTCAGGGAGGAGGTGAAATGAGGAGATAACCCTGTGATCAGCTCATCTGCCACTTAGCAGCATTTCTCATGGCTCCTCTGGGAACCCAGTGGGCCAGCACAGCCCCCAAGTCCCTGTTATGACCTATTTTCAGCCACTAAAGGTGTTTTGGAATAAAACACACCAGGAAAATATGTTTTAACATAATATCCTTCCTCTTCCTGAGCATATAGCATTTTTTAATTCCAGAGTTGTGAAGTATTAACAGCATCACCGATGCTGAGGGGGAGGTAGGGAGAATGGGAAGAAGTGGTTTCTCAACACCTCCAAAAATCTCACCCTGCATCAGCAGCACATTGAAAATAACCCTGATTATTGATGCTCTTATGGAAAAATAGGGGAGTGTTGATGTCAGACAAGTTGTTCAGCATTTTCTTTCCTGGAAGGCTATTATTACCATGTCAGGGGAAGTGCATTGCTCTGTGGCTCGCCCCAGGTATACCGTAACCTGGCACTAATTTTTCTCCAAGATCTTTTACCTCATGCAGCAGAACATGAAAAGCCAGTTCAACATATCTAGTGCAAGCAGAAAGAGTCACATATATTCATAATCAGCTTCACTGAAGAGCCACTTCTTTTCATCTGAGGTAGCTTTTACTGCTGTACCTTCTCTCTCCATCACTTACCACTAACAAGACACCACTGTCTAGATGTCAAAAGGGACAACGACAGAAGTGCAAAAATAATAATCCTTGGCTAGTAATGTAACAGCATTGCAGAAAATATTTTTGCCTAATATCCCAAATAACTTCACACATTTGCTTCTCTTGCTCCCCACGCTTTAAGTCCCATATATAAAATCCATGACAATGTGATGATGTTCTCCTTGGATTAACATGCGGTTAATGTGCAGAAAATTCAATTTCCCTGCTTTTAACTTCTGTTTGTTTTGTGATGTGTTAATGTAGAAAATTTTCCTAACTCGGAACAGGGACACGCAGTTCAAAAACAGCGTTTTTGAAAATACCCAGTGGCTGAAGAGCATCAGAGGCAACAACTTCCTGTGCCATCTGCCTCTATACACCCTTAGAGATAGCTGAAACCTCATGAAGAGCTGGATACAAAGAGCTGACCTATAATGTTGCTGAATCTTCATAAAAATTAATAGCAGACAATGTTATGCTAAAGGAAGGGATGGAAAGCTATCCACTTGGCGGCTTGAAAAATGGACTAGATAAAGTTCATAAGCATATGTCCGGGAATCATTCTGCAGCAGGACAGATTCACCGTGAGGAGGCTATAGGACATTTCTGGCCCCAGACTCTAGCATTTGGTGTATGGGTTCTCCCTGCAAGCTAGAAAGGCTCATATTGGGAAGCTGACTTCTGACTTTGGATACTTAGCTTATACTCACTGAAACCCATCACTCCCTCTGCTGTGAAATGAGTAGGAACACAAAGTATTTTGTATAAGTCAGTTTCTTCTTCACGCAGAAAGAGACGTGATCACTAATGTGAAGGTCTGAGATGAATGTATTTCTTCATTGTTTTAGAAAAAGTTCAGTGATTTATGTGTTTGAAAGAAACTTCTAAATCCCTGCTTATCCCATTCAGGTGGTTGCCTCAGCAGCATTCTCCAGCATTTCCTGCAATTAGCCTACAATTTACAGCTGCCAGACCTTCTTTAAAATGAAATGTTGCCTAAGATGATTTGATTAAAAGTTTTACATCTCTGGACAAAACCTATCATTCGTGACATTTCTCCTCCAACCCAGTGAAGCATCACCGTATTACATTTAATTTTCTTTTCTAAAAGTTCCCCAGGCTTTTATTTTTAGCATTCCTAGCATTCTTGCTGTGAAGGGCTGCCCATCCTGAACCATAAGACTTTCACAAGTGTGACGTGATAGCTCATAAAGGATAAAAAACGCCGGGCACTTCTTGTCTTCTGTTCTACCCGAGATGCCTCGACGACTGCTGCAGGATTTCACAGGTGGAAACGAGAGCAAAACTTCAGTTCTACCCGCTTGCCTAGAATCTATATCAAGAGTTTAGCAGAGAAAATGCTCAGATGAGATAAGGATTGTTTTCAAGTTAATTAATAATGTTTAATCTTTTGGTATAATAAGATCATTGTGTTGATAATGTATATGTTGTAGAAACAGTCTGGCATTTTTGAGGCATAACAGCAAACTCGCAGTTATTTGTAGTAACCCAAGGGGAGGGAATGAAAAGGGGACTCTGACAAGCAAACCCACAAATTCAAAATAAATGCTATGTGAAGTTAGAACAAGACTGAAGGGGGAGTGTTGTTTCTTTAGCACAGCAGTTAATCTGCAACCCACAGAATGGGCACGTGTATGCTTTAGAGGTAGTGCTGCGGTGCCAGGACCTTACACAAATACAAAGAATATGTATTCTTTGCTTCTGGTTTTCTGTCTTCTTCATAGGCTTCCCCAATCTTTTTCTTGATTTGCCTTTTTTATTCTTGTTAGAAATAATCCAGGCTTGTATCCCAGAAGTTTTCTAACGCGTTTTTGCCTCTGCAATAGCTTACATGGCTTTAGCATTAGTGGGTTGTTGTGGATGAGCAAAATAGCATCTTCAAAACCAGATCATCACAGCCGGCATAATTTCTGGAGAACGAACAGACGAATCAGTAACACAATAAATATCCTCAAGCAGGCCAAAAGAAGCTCTAGAGTTTTAGTCTTTGCATGGCAACTGCTGCAACGTGATAAACACTTTGTGCCAGAAGCCAGCAGCTGGCAGGTTTTCGGAGCCCTCCACAAATCTTCCGAAGCACAGCCCAGCACTGCTGGCGTTGCTGCTTCTCTCAGCAGCTGTGCCTGAGCTCTCTTCGGCCTCCGATGCAGCAGCGTCGAGTCACATCCAAACCTCACCTCTTCTTATGTGTTAAGCTCACTCAGGTGCCAAGGTTAACAGTGTTAATAAGCCTTTCTCCTCCTTAGAGTCTCCACAGTGTGTTTTTGATGGTAGGAGAGATGACATAAATATGCAAGCTGTTTTACAATGAAAGACCCTTGAGCCTGCAATAACAGTGCAGAGCATGGAGCCTACTGTGACGAAGTGTGTGCTAGTCTCAGTCTTTCACTAGCCACATCTTATAAGTTGCCCTGAACTCTGGGATGAGAGAGATGATGGAGGCAGTTGCTGCTTGCAAACGTCTTTCACCCACTGCCTGCCCTGGTGAGGGTCCCGCGTTCCAGAGGCAGGAAGGAAGCAGCTGCTGTTTCCACATGCAGGAACTTCAATCCTGCAAAAATAAAAGGGCAGCAGCCATTTGCTTTCTTTTACGTGGACACAGCATGGTCAGGAAATAGTCCAGCTCAGGAATCCAGGCCTAGGTACATTTATGAGAGCACAACTGGGTTTCTTTTGGGTGCTGGCCTGGGGAAACAAACTTCGACCCATACTCTAAATAGTCTTTATATGTGGGTGCAACACCTCTAAAGGCACTTTCCAAAGTTCATAGCAGACATGACTTTCTCCTTGCAAACAAAACAATTGTCAGTGACGCTCTAGAAAAAGGCATTTAAAGCAGGTATGTAGAAGTAGGAAGCTTTTAAAAACTGAAGGAGCGATTAAAATATCATATAAAGGGGGATTTCAATGTTTTCTCCTTTGGCTGCTTTTTTTCCAATCTGATTGGGAAGCCATACATCCTAGTTTGCTTCTGGGTTAAAACTTTCTCCTTTATTGCAAAGTCTCCTTGTTTGTTGGCCTTCCACTGCTGCATCCATCAGTAACATGGGCCAGTGGTAGACCATATTCCCATAGACCAGGTTTTCTCACGGCAGACCCCTCCCAAATCCACTCACAGAGTAACAGCAACACCAGTCCACTTCTAATGCCAGAACTCTTCAAGACAAAGGCAGAGTGTTCCAGCTGCAATGTTATTCACAGATCAATATGCTATCAAATTAGTTGGGGTGCTGCACAATAAATCTATACAAATTTACCGTTAAATACCTACAGGACTAAACGAAACAAGATCTACATGAAACAGATGAGTGGAGGCAAGAAAAAGGGAGAACTTTATTGACATTTCAGTATTATTCATAGTATTTACCCAAACACACAAGCAATTTTCTGAAAGATAATTTAGCCACAGTGATCACCATATTCAAAGCAAAATTATTTGCTCACCAAAACGCATAAAAGAGAAAAAAAAAATGTAGTTTCGGGCTAGCAGAACAGCTGGAAACAAAGATGAAGAGAAGGATAAGAAGGCATCTGGGGAGGCTGAAGTGTGCTGGGTTGTTCTTTTTTTCCCTTGAACCACAGCAGGAAATCGTTGCCTTCCATGGAGCTCCCCTCTTGGGGACTGCTTACAAGCCCTGGCTCCTTGGGAGATGCGGCTCCTTGGATCTCCATTCTTACCTGTCCAAACCCTTTTCTTTTTCTGAGAAAACTGCAGGTATGTACCCAAACTGTCATCCACCTCCTCGCTCGTGCTTCAATATACAGCTGTTGCCCCTCCATCCTGCATATGTGTACTGGCTGCTCAGTGCTGAGATCTTCCCGTCCCCCCCATTCCCTGATCTGGCTGTTCTCTGTGTACCAAGGCGGAAAGGACACTCTGCTTGAGGTGAGTCTCTGCCCAAGTTTTTCTTTGTTTCCTCTTGGTGGGAGTCAGACCTGCATTACAGAGCATCTATGAGCAGCACTTTAGCGATGCAGAATGAGTCTGCACATTTGGTGACGGTTTTTGTATTTGCTTGCAGCCTTCCCAGCTGTGTCTTTTAGATCACCACCTTCTCCCAGATTCATGTTAAAAGCTTGTGCCAGTAAACTCACATTTGAATTTGGGGTATTAAGAGGTAAACCATCAGATGGCACAAGTTCAGCTGGCACAATGCACTCCTACTTTCATGAAAGTATGGAACAGAAGTACTTTTCCGAGATACAGCAACCATCCTGAAACATTATCAGTGCTATGACACTGCACCTCCTCTGATAAGTGAAATTTATCCTCATTGGGAAAATGTTCAATTTTTTTCCAGCATTTCTTTGTTCAGATCTGTGACCTGTTCTGCCAGAGTGCGAGACTGGGATGCACACATGGAATGTGAGAAGAGCTGGGTGCAATTGTTTCAAGGACAACATTTTTCAATCCAAGTAGGGTTTGGCTTTTAACAACAACATATGCTGCAGCAAATGTTCGTTTCTGTCAATGTAATTCATTATCAGTGAAATTTCCAAATGAAATATTTAAACAATGACAGAAATTCAAAATATTTAATTTAGAAGTCTCACCAGTCAAAGCAAGTTAAAAAAGAAATTGCTAAATAACAAGCCACCATTTTTCTCCACGTGATCTATTTTAAAAGCTAATACTTTTCTCTCTGCACGCTGAGAGAAGTATGATTGAATTGAATTTTATATGAAAATTCCCATGAAAAACAAAAAGAAACTTTTTAAAAGGAAAGTAATTAAAAAAAATTTCTCCATCTATTTCCTAAAGCTACTTATCCTTTTTTTCAAAAAGGTAAGCAATTTGCCACACACAGTGCCTTCCCCCCTTCTCACACATACACACATGTTTTTTCCTTTAGAAAGGCAGGCTGTAGGAGCCGCTGTCTCTTGGTGATGTCTGCTAAAGGAAAAAGAAACAGCAACAGTGCTACAGCCATGTGCCTGCCTTGCACAGCAGACCTGACTGAGAAAGCAACAGCCTTAGGACTGAAACTATGGACCATTTATCTAATTCTGAGCCTCCAGTAGGTGCATGCATCTCCTGGGCTAGAAGTACAAGAAAAAAAAAGGCGACATTGATCTGTGCCCTGCCCCTAGCACAGGACAATGGAGAATTTGCATTCTGAGCCTTCACCTGGTTTCAGCCACCCAGAGCCATCTACAGTCACAGAGTATTCTTTCTTCAGTATTATTCTGAATATTTCAATTAAGTACAAACCCAAAAGGAGAAAAAAAATCTATTAAAAATAAATGCTTTGAATATATATATACATCCAGTCTATCTCTGCAATAGCCCAAGTGACAATAAGCTGTAGAGTTTCAACTAGAGCATCAAATACTGTGTTATTGATCAATTATTACAAAATTTTTCCAATATCAAGTGCCATATGGGGTCCTGCTCCCCTACTGAAGACGTACGGAAAACTGTCATTGCCCTGTTTTGATGCAAGCCGTCTCTAGTTCATACGAAAGCAAAACAAGAGCCTCTCAAGTTCTGGCCAGAGGACAGGCTGCATCATTCTTTGGCCTTGCACAACTTGCCTGGCCACTGTGGAACTCCATGCAAACAAACATGATGGTGACACATGAGAATATCTCCTCCATCTTCACCTGGGAAGAGTGCACCAACATTACCACTCCGGAGCACTCACAGAGTGGAGAGGCACCACATCTTCTCCAGTCCCCTGGGCTTCTCCACTTGAATGTCCAGGGACAGTAGGGTTGTGCAGAAGTGGCCTCCAGCACAATGCCTGGGCAAGTGGGAGCTTCCTTCAACACGGATGGTGAATACAAACCAAGAGCAATCCAAGCAGATGCTTCATGTGTCTATGCTTCCAGCAGAAGAGGAAAGCCACCATGACATACGCATCAGGTACGCTGCCACCACATCCCTGCTGCAGAGGAGCACCATAGGTAGATGTTGGTGATAGCCAGATGCAGCTGCAGGTTTACAGGTGCCCATGGGAGCTATTTCAGTCCCAGAACAGTGATAGTCTGGGGCTCACCCCAACACAGATAGGGAAGGGCTGAACTTGATATAAGTTGACTGCTATAATTTTGACAGAGTGGTCATATGTCAAGCAATGTCCCAGGAGATGAAGGTGAAGGATTTGTGAATCCATCAACCGCTGTGCCAGGAGTGTTCCTGCCCCCAGTCCTGCCTGGATTTGCTACCTCTGTGCCAGCTGCTGTTTCTTTCCCCTCCCAGCCAGGGATACAAGGCTGAGTCCTTAGATCAGCAAAGGTCTGGTGTTAGGATATATCTCCACTACACATCATACCACAGCACAGAGCCAATGGAGCCCCAGATTAGGTTGGGTGTCCCAGCAGCTCCAGGCGAGATGGTTTCCGTTGTGACTCAGCTGCTTCCTCTGCTGAGCACACGAAATGATCCCCATGCGGTCTTGTCAATCTGCAGGCTCCACATATGCTTCAGAACAAGCACGCCTTCACATCTGCTGACATATAAAGAGGAGAGCCCATACAGTACTGCAGGATTTAATGAATATGATATTTCTCATACTCAACTTCTTACATCCCCCCTTGGAAACATGTAGAGCAAAGGAGCTGTGTAAGGTCGCAGGCAGTAATAGATCACCACTTCCAATCAATATCAAAACAGAAAAATACAGTTTATAGGCATAAACGGTCCCCTAAATGTGCAGTTCAGCAATATCGAAGCTATAGCAATCTGTCCCACTGCTTCACACAGTTCTCACCTCGGTAGTATCTAAGCAGCTTCCAGTTTGTGGCTATAAAGTCAGGTACCCCTCAATTAAGCATGACAATACCTAGCACTTGTTAACAGCCCTTGTCAGCTGGTAAGCACATTACAATTATTAATTAGGCTTTAAAATATTCATCAGATGTGGGTTGCTAAGTACAGTAGGGTTATCTCTGTTAAGTGACAAAAAACCACGAATGCAGTTACAGCTGTGCAGCCACCAGAAAATTATGCATGTGCTTCATGCCTCAGAATTTCAGTGTTCTTTTACATCGTGGTTATCATCCTTTCAAGGACTGAGAAGTCTCGTCTATTCTGTGATTTCCTGATATACACACCTGCACTGTCAGCATTTCCTGCTCATTTTCCCTTCCCTTTAAAGCATCAGCAATTTAGAAGCCATAAGGATATAAAAATTACTTACTGGCTGCCTGGTCGCTGAGCCCGTTGGTGGAACAGACTTTCAAGCCCGCACATGGGGGTAGGCAGCAGGTACATTCTGCTCTTGAAAGTGTCTGCTAATTCAGGTTTGAAATGCTCCACAGTGCCCGTAAACCAGCGTTAGTGTCTGCTGAGCTCACTCCTTACAGACCTGGGCACAGGGCACTCACAGAAAGAGCAGGAGTGCAGACACCTGGAGGCAACAGCTAGCAGCTCTTAAGAAATCTAATGGGCCAAAAAGTCTGCACACAAGCCAGCCCACAAACGTGCAGCGCAACCCACTGGGACGCACACTCCAGTAAGTTGAGTCGTTTCTGAAGAAGGCATCCCACAGGGCAAGCACTGAGCGACCCAAACCATTCAGGGCAAGATCAAAGGCATCGCTTGATTCCTGCCTTTCCGCACAAAAGCACTGGTGGAATCTGTTGTGGGCTGGGTTTTTTGTTTCCATTACTTCTTTTTTGGGGGGCCAAAGGGAAAAAAGTCTAAAGAACCATGTGCTGAAATGTCTCCAGGTTTGGAATGCCTTCCCTAATTTGACTGCTGCAAGGCACCCAGCAGCTTCAGGACAATGAAAGGTTGTATGCTGGATCATTCAGAGAAGTCAGCTTTAAAAAGAGACAAGTCTTTACTTTTATCTAAAACTGAATAGCGTTTCCTTACAATCCCAAAGATAGGAGACTGAAGAGCGTGCTTGCAGCAGAGATTTAAGCCAACCCTTTGCCTTTGCTCTGCAAGAACCTGGAATCACTCACACAGTTGCTTACAGCATCCCACTGCAGCCTGAGCTTCCCATGCTGAGAGAGCAGGGGTTCACTCAAGCCTGTGAAGACGGAGCTGAGACTCTCCTGCCAAGGAAGGGGCAGGGCGAGGTGAAGGACAGAGCCATGAGGAAAGATCTAGAAAGCGAACGTGCCTGCTCCTGCCGCCGCTAGGCATGGGCAGGGAGCCCAGCAGCTCCCTCCACCTCTGGGAACTGGTGCTGGTGGAGTCACCACAGGGCATTTGGCCGATCCCACTAGCTATGCCAACAACTGTCCTCCAGAAAAGATAGCCAGTGCTCTTTCTGTGAACATCCAGGCAGTAAACCGTGCCAGCTGGCCCCGCCAGGGTCCCCCACCGGTGTTATAGCACCATAGAATCATAGAATCATAGGTTGGAAAAGACCTCTAAGATCATCAAGTCCAGCCATCTGCCCAACACCACCTTGCCTACTAAACTATATCCAGAAGTGCCACATCTATACGTTTTTTGAACACCTCCAGGGATGAGGACTCCACCACCTCCCTGGGCAGCCTGTTCCAATGCCTGACCGCTCTTTCAGTAAAGAAATTTTTTATAATATCCAATCTGAACCTCCCCTGACACAACTTGAGGCCATCGCCTCTCATTCTATCGCTAGTTACTTGGGAGAAGAGACCAACACCTGCCTCATTACAACCTTCTTTCAGGTAGTCGTAGAGAGCAATAAGGTCCCCCCTCAGCCTCCTCTTCTCCAGAATAAACAACCTCAGTTCCCTGAGCCACTCCTCATAAGGCTTGTTCTCTAGACCCCTCACCATCCTCGTTGCCCTTCTCTGGACATGCTCCAGCACTTCAATGTGCTACTTGCAGTGAGGGGCTCAAAAATGAACACAGTACTCGAGGTGCAGCCTCACCAGTGCTGAGTACGGGGGCACGATCACCTCCATGCTCCTGCTGGCCACACTATTCCTGATACAAGCCAGGATGCCATTGGGCCACCTGGGCACACCGCTGGCACATCTTCAGCCAGCTGTCAACCCACACTCCAAGATCTTTTTCCACCGGGCAGCTTTCCAGCCACTCCTCCCCAAGCCTGTAGCATTGCATGGGGTTGTTGTGACCAAAGTGCAGGACCCAGCACTTGGCCTTGTTGAACATCACACAGTTGGCCTTAACCCATCGATCCAGTCTGTCCAGATCACTCTGCAGAGCCTTCCTACCTTCGAGCAGATCAACACTTCCACCCGACTTGGTGTCCTTCACCCGCAGTCTGGAGCTGCCCCATGCCAGGGTGCATGACATGGAGGTGGGCTCAAGGGCAACCAGCCCAGGCCTGGGCTAGCTTAGCTGAGCTGACAGGGCTTGGGGCCTTGCAGGGGTTAAGGGTGTGGTTAAGCAAAGAGCTGCTGGTCATGGCAATGAACTGCTTTGCCAGCACAAATAATTAACCTGGTAAAAAAACCCGGTAACTCAGTTACCAGGTTCAGATGCTGCGTCTTTGGGAAAGACTGGCTTAAAGCACTGACAAATACTTCGAGGGTCCACTCTACACCCACTGAACTACAGTGTGTACTTTTGCCTGACAGGGTAAACAAGATTTTTGTGTCAGGTTCTTTGAATTTATTCCAGTTGATTGGATCTAAAACCTCTCATAACTACACCCTTTTGTACTATACATACACAACCATTTAATACACAGTGAACCTTGTATCAGGGCTCTTGCTGGGCTCTTGGAAGATGTTATACTGCAGCTGTAAAAATTACTATTAGCTTTTAAGTTGAACCATCAGATTAGTGTCTTACAAGTAACAATTCCTATGACTTGAAAAGTTACATCTCCAATATTACAGCTATTTACTACCAAATAACAATGATAAGATTACTTCTTCTGGCAACGCTGACTGACAAATTCCATTCAAATTGTTTTAAAAAGTACTACCCCTAAAATCACCTTCCTGAGCAGTTAAAAAGAAAAATTTTGTACCTTTTCACCAAAAACCTTAGGCAAAATCAATAGCCTTGGCTTCTATCCAGAAATTAAAAATTAAATAGGTAATGGCTGAAAAACATATTAAAAAGCTGCCTGCTCCCAGTGGCACTGATGGCAAATTCTCATCTATCTTCTTTTTGTATTTCGACAATAAATGCATGAAACAGGTGTTGTTAAGCTAGAATTTGCCCTCTACAGGAAAGGGGGGTACAGTTATGACTCTTTGTTCTTGTGAAAAACAAGCCAGGTCAGAATTCTTTGCAATGGTGCCTTCTGCAATGCTGTCCTTACTAAGTGATAGACACTATGTGTAGCTATAGGGATGCTAAACAAACAAATGTGATACAGACAGATGGAGGGGAATGAGAAATATGGAGGGAAAGTCAGTGTGATGACTGGCACAGCTCTATACTTCTAATCCCTTCTCTTCCCTCCTCTGCAGTGTCCCAAATAATCCTTATCTAAATATTTTATTCTGAAACTATGTTGTCTCTTATCTTTTTACACCATGTTTTTGTATTTGATCTTAATCTTCTATTTAGCTTGTACCAGCCTCTGGCCTTTTCACATTTAAAGATTTCCTTTCTGCAGAAATTTCCCATTAGTAGTATGAAAAAATAGAAGTATTTCTGTGCGTAAATAAGCATGTAGGATCTGGCATTATGGGGGGGAGAGATATGGACGTTTTAGCATCAACTTGTTTTCCTGAAAGTTAAAGCCAAGTCACATAATTTTTTTTTATGATGATATTTTCCGTAGGATGAAGGCATGCTGAAGGCAGTGCAGTGAAATTACACCAATTTACAGTATTGCAATGCATCAGACTCCAGCCTCCTGTCTCAGGAGTGTGCCTCTAACTCCCATAAACAGCTCTGGAGTTGTTTGGAGGAAACGTTTGCTTTATAATTTCACCACAAACTAGAAAGTCAACATCAGCTATAGTGTTGCTAAATTATTCCCCCCTCACAAAAGCAGCTGTGAAAGATTATCATTACAGGTCTCCAACACCTTATTTTTTCTGTTACAAATTCTCATTTAAGATTGTTGATGAATATTAATCCTTATTATTCCAAATTACCACAGAATGTGGCAATCACGAGTTCCTCATAAGACAATCAAGACTTCATACTTTCTATTGCCACTTGAGTTTCTTCTGGTGGACGAGAAACTCCTTTTCAGAGCTGCGCCTGAGCATTGGAGGTAATTCAGCACTGTGCCCTTCAGCATAGACGCAGAATCCTGGTTCTTGTGGTTTTCCCTCTCTGCTGCAAGGCCACAGCCGAGAGAGCCTGCATACCAAACCAGCTTTCCTTTTCCTCACATATTTCAGAGCAGGGAGTGGGATAAAAAAATATAAGCCTAAAAAACTGTTTTCTTTGGCAACCATATATTTACTTTGACCTTATCATGCTACACAAAAAAGCTGGCCTCGGAATACAGCTCCATTGCCACAAAGCTGCAGCTGCAGAGCATGTAGGGAAAGCCATGCTATGGTCACCCTGGCTGTCACAAGGAACAACAGAAATGCGAGCACGGACTTTAGTGTGGGATGTGAAGGCTCAGCAGGGACCTCAGATTCGGTTTGGGAGCTGCAGCTGAAGCCCAAGCCACTGACAGCCATTACTGCCGTTTCTTTTGCTAGCTAAGTAAAGTTCCCTAGTGCTTTAATCACATTGCTGTTTGAGCAGAGAAGGCAATTATTGTACAGAATTATCTGCAAAAGCTGTGCAAAATATTTACAGTGAGTGATGAGTCCCTGGGCTTATGTTTCCAGGAACTTGGCCTCAGGTTTACTGGCTTCATGATTATAACAAACCTCCTCCCACTTAGCCTCCCTCACACCACGCAGCTTGCAGTTTTCTAAACCCAGACAGCAAATGAAGACACCAGGGTCAGGCATAGCTGAGAGAGAAAAAAAATCTGCTCTAATGAATTCAGCCTGGATATTTATTAATTTTCCTCATGTTAAACACCCAAACAAACCCACACAGGATGTTTGCTTCCAACCAATGAAGACTGCAGGGTTTAATTAGCTGAAAGCTCCACAAACTGAGCCCTGCTGAGTTTGCAGTGCTGCGGTTATAACCCAAGTTTTAAAGGAGGCAGAAATGGCCGTAGGATATCTAAAGATGTCCTGGATCAAAGTGAAATGGTGAACACCTGAGTTCAGGTGATAATGCCATCAAATTATTTTAAAGTGTGATGAACACCATCACTGTTTTTCTAGGGTCTCTTTGAACTGCTGGAGTGTTGCAGTCTGTGGCAGATGCACAAACACGCAGCTAACGTAGAAGTAAGCATCGAGCACACCCAAAGTGAGATGGTGTGTCACATTACTCAAACTTTTGTGGCTGCTTTTTTAAAAATATGTGATATCCTTGCAAATTCAGGTAGCAGTTGCCTTTATTTTCCTTTCTTGTATGAAAAATGAATGTAAAAGCCTCAGAAATAGTGATGCTGTATGTCTGTTTTGATAAGCTGATATTCTTCTTGTCAAATGTAGCTTGTAGGACTTAACATCTCTTCTTTAGATTTATTAACATGGTTATTTTTACCAGTGTGTACTTCAAACACACAGTTACATACCATTTCACAGCAGGAGCACAATCCTGATCCCTCATGATGAGATCTTGCACTGTCGTCCAGTATGGCAAAGACAAAATGAGTCAACCCTACAGCAGTTCCCTTCCCAAAGCCAGCCCTCGCAGGAAAGCCTGCCCCCAGGAATCATTCCCTTGGCTCACGGGCGGCCTTGCTCTCTTGTCCCTACAAAACAGCCACCAATTTCCCCGTGTCACTCTCTGCAGCCCTGGGTGCTTTGTTGCCCTCTCACTCCCCGTGGTGCTTTCGGCTAAAGCCAGAAGAGTAAAGGCTGTTGTTTTGGGAAAGCTATTCTGTTCTTTCCCAGGAAAGAAGACTCCCAAAGTCTGTCTCAAAAGAGGTGTGCTGCTTGCTTGATCTGTTTTGTCTTCTCCTGGTTTGGATCCTTGGGGAACCCGCTTCTAGGCTTTTAGCTCTTGGGAACCCAGCTGTCTCCTGACTACAACACTGGCTGTCCTCCTAGTTTCCCAGTGCACCATTAATCCACTCTCTGCTGCTTCGGACAGCATCACCCACTCCCCAGTTTGTTTTGCATAGAGACGGAAGCAGAAATTCCCACCTGGGCCCTAAAAGAGCTGCACTGGGAAGTCCTGCCCCCAGAACACAGGATGTCACCTCTTATCGCCATTGTCACCATATTACTTTGTGTGCTTACTATTTTTTTTTAATCATCATTTGTTATGCTTTGTCTTTCATATAGCCTTGATTTGAGAAAAACTTTTTCAACTCAGACAAAGGTTGGAAAGGATCATTTACAAAGCTAAGGTAAGTACTGAAGAGTCCCTAGATTTCAGTCCTCGGGTATAACCTGACTAAATGATCTGTAAGTGAAAGGTAGCTCTAGAATTTGAGGCTAATTGATATCTGTGTATGTCACAAATTTTAATGCAGGGTCTCACAGAAGGTTGACACATAGCTACGGTGCTGCATCATGCCCGCTGTTGCTACATTTGCTTCAGTGAAATCACTGAATTTGTATTGATGTAGGGTCAGCATAACATAAAGGAAAATTAGGGACATGATTGCTGATGTTCTGGTCAGTACTGTGATTTTTTAATAAAGTCTGTTTTGATGAATTGATGCCGACAACAAACTATCCATTATTTCAGCATTTGTCTTCCAGTGCTTTGCATTTTGAGCACTCAGAGCTATCTGTGCCAACTACATGTCAGTTCTGTCCTGTCATCATCTCACACCCACTTCGCATAAAAGTCAGCAGCTAGACAGAGGGATGGCAGGGAAGAACAGCCTGGAAACAGGCTCCATGCCAGCTCCCCTGATACCCCCAGGCTGAAGTTCCTGGGCGACAGATGCTTACGCAGGCCTTGGGGGCAGGGCTAGAGGCGGGCTGGTCCCTTCTCCAGCTTCATCCTTCCTACACTGGCGGGACCAGCAGGGGCTTCCCTCTCCATCTTCCTGGAAAATCTTCTCTCTCCAAAGGGACCTCAGCCAAAGCCCAACCAAAGGCATCGAGCTGTGTCCACCCCATGAGCATTCAGCAAAGGTCATAGCGGGACAGAAAGAAAATCGGCTTGCCACATGGCAGCAGATTCGGTTCTAGGCTATAAAAGGCTGGAGTCATGAGAAGAAAAATGCCTTCCTCTGCAGCAGCACAGGGCTGTGCACGGGACCAGGCTACTTGGACCATCGTCTGTCAGATGCCACTTAGAATAAGCTGCCAGGAGAAGCCGTCTTGCTAGGAGCAGCTGCGGGGTCGAATAAAGCTGTGTGTACACTGCAAAGTTAAAAACAACTCCAAGCTTAATGACTGTTTTAGTGGTGACCTGGAGACCACATGAAGCAGAAAAAGCGGCTTGAATGTGCTCTCTGGTTTATTACCACCCATGTCTAAAGTAAAGCAAGTCAAAAAGATTGTTAAATCCTGCTGCGGTCTCAGGGACCAAATCAACCAAACAAATAATTCCACTGCTGGTTGTTAACACATCCCAGAAATGTGAAACAAAAAGTATAAGCCATGTATTGCTCCCCTCGCTAATTTTAAACACGGTTCTGCAGACAAGAAGTTCCTTACTGCAAATCCATTACAAAACAGCAACAACAGAGAGGTAAAGCAAAATAAAAACTCCACCTCTCCCTACTGAAGTGCAATCCATTTCTAACCTTTTATTTTAGCTTTTGTGTAGACAACCAGCATCAAAGCGTAATCAGACATAACAGAACTACGTGCTTTTGCCAAGCCATGGTTAAAAGAAGAAAGGCTGCTGTGAGGCTACACTGTTCTCCAGTTTACTGTGCAAAGAATGACAGCGGAGGTGGCAAGAACTACCATTGCTTTCACAGAAGATGGACAATTGGTTCTCTGAATTACAGAAAGATTCAGCTTAAATATAATAATTAGCACAGAATGGAAATGGAAGTTTCTTTCATAACAAATAGCAATTACTGAGAAGGCCTGGCTTTAGGAGTTAATGTGAGTTTCTAAATAGGGAACTACGCAGTGGATGTACGGAGAGCAATTTAATCAGCTCAGGGATATAAGGGGCCACAGTCAGCTGCAGTCAGCATGTTGGAATATAAAACACATGTATTAAAATATCAATAAAGGAAACAATTAATCCATTCAAAATACAGGCTAAGAGTTAGTCACTGTATTTCTCCAGACTGTATGGTGCCACCAAATCAAAAGCTATTCATTCCATTCACCTAGGAAGTCAAAAGGAAAAGAAACGTGTTGTCTGTATACGGGAAATACAGGGACTCCTGAAGTCCTCCGTAAGCATGACAGATCACCCAAAGTTGCCCAGCCTTCCAGGGACACAGAGGGAAGGGGCAGCCACATATGGCACAGCTTCTGTATCTGCAACAGAAAGGAAGAAAAAGCAAGAAAAGATTTACCACTTCAGAAAAATTAGAAATGCAGGAATTTTTAAGGCAAGCAGAGAAAAAGTGGCCGTGAGGGGAGGCAAGGACATGAGCAGGAAGGAGGCAAGGCTTTGCAGGAAGAGAGTAGGGGGTTAAATCTTCAGGGCAAAAGCAGAATAATGAAGAAAGGACCGAAAACTAGAGTCCCACACAGGGAGAGGAGCAGGAGGATGGCACCTTCAAATGTTCCAAAATCCTGACAATGTGAATAGTCTTACCCTGAGATTTTTGGTCTCGGTCCATCTGTCTCTTAATACTTACCAGCTATATATCATCTTCAAGCACCTGCGGAAACATTAATCCTAACACCAGTCTTCTCAGGTACATTTGTAATGTTATTGTCCTCGCTTACAAATAGGACCGCAGAAAGATGAGAAATGAAACCAGGCAGAAGGTCTTAAACTGTGTCTAAACGAGGTGTCAAGTGGTGTTTTAATTCATGTTAGGCAATGCTGGGCGGTTTCTGCACCTTTTCTCCCAGTAGAAACAAGTCCAGGCAAGCCAAACTTTCTCCTTTGTCTTCTCAGCATAAACAGACATATATGCTGAAATTACAATTAACAGCTGAGGAGGAGGGATCTGCCTCTATAATATGAAGAACTTAATGAAGAGAAGTTAATGAAGGAGTATCAGTCTGACTGAGGGCAAGTACCAAAGAGGAGAGAGGAATGTCTCTGCTGAGCCAGGGGAGTGTGACACGGGGCTATTGCAGACCAGGTCATACGGCAGGAAACCAGGAGTTAGGAGCCATCCCTCATCTGCAAAGGAACGTTTTTGTGATTCGAGGCCCACTGCAATACCATTTACACAGGAGCTGCTGACAAGGAACACTGACTTCCCCGCTTGCAGCTGAGATGTGGGCAGCAGTGGAATTCACACTTTCATCCAAATATTTCACTGAATTTCCCCCCAAGTGCTTTTAATATCTCATTGCTTTCATTGTGAGTTGATCTGCTTTTCTTTTAGTGCCACCAGCTGCTCCACACACGAAAACTGTTGGCTGTGAACTTCAAAGTTTAACACTGATATTCACTGCAGTTTCATGCCAAGGTTCTTACAGGAGAAGATGAAGAAGGGAAAGTAGCTTGTTAGGGACATATTTCTCTTCTGCAAAAGTGCTCTTCAGGTACAAATACATTATTCTGCACACATAACTACAGGCATAACCCATCAGACCACAGGGCCACCTAGTCAACTGCCCTGTTTCCAAAGCAGTAAGTGCCTAAGTGATGTAGTTGTGTAATAGTGCGCCAAGTGACATCCTTCCTCAGAATATTCCCAGAAGACTGCCTCTCGCAATTTTCAGCTTAGAGTCTTTTCAGTATTTTTGTATTTACTAGCCCTCAGTGGACTTTGTTCCCAGTCATTTGTCCAATAACAATTTGAGCCAAGATAACCAGCTATTCTGCTGTGCAGCTCACAGTCCCACATCTGAACTGCACCCTGTGCAAAGCAAGGTCTCCTTCTGCAGCGGGCTCCAGGGATGGCTGTCTCATTTGACCCCTCCTAGCTCTTTCTTTGGGAGACTCTGTAAACAACCATTCCATGCTCACCCTCTCCTTGTCACTAGTGATTTAATACACTTCTGCCATATCCCGTTGTTGTCATTTCTTTCCCAACCTGGAGAATCATTGCTCGTACAGAAACTATTCCATACATCCAGCTATCCTCGCTGTCCTTCTTGGTATTGTTTCTGTGTCAGCTGCATGCCCTCCGAACCGAGAGGGCCAGATCTGAATACACATTTAGGATGCAGGCACAGCATGAGTTTGTGTGATGGCGACATGCTGCTTTCTGTTTTGATCGTTATGCCTTTCCTAATAATCCCTAATATTCAGCGTGCTAGTGTGATCAATAACAAGCATTGTGATGATGTTTTCATGCAACAAACTATTAGAAACCGAAGAGCTCATTCTTGTGAAGCAGCAATCACTTTAGAGGCCATCATTTTATATGTGAAATTAGGATTGATTTTCCCATGTACACCACTTCATGTTTCACTACAATGAGTTTCACTGACCACTTCATCATCTCATCATTCGCTCTTACAACGCCCTTCTGCAGTTCTCACAATCAGTCTTGCATTCACTGCTCTGAATAACTTACTATGATCAGGGAATATTGTCACCTCATTTTTTCCATTTTCGGAGCATTTAGGAATACATTGAACAGCACGAGCTCCCCACACATATCCCCGCAGGACTCCACTCATGACCTTCTTCCACTGTGAAAGCTAACCATTAAATTTTTGCCTTCTGTTTGCTTTTAATTATCCATGCACAGACCTTCCTCCTTACTCATGGCTGTTCAGTGCTTGCAGCCACTGATGGTGAGGGACCTTGTAAAAACCACCTTAGAAAGTTATCAGTTAAATGAGTCATCCTTATGTACGTGCTTGTAAATAAAAGTGTGTAAGTAGATGTGATCTTTTAGTCTTTTCGGATGTGAAGCCACATCCCAAGGCAGTGAAATTTCTAGCAGTGATACACCAAATGTCAACAGCAAAGTTCTCCCTGTCCTCACGTGTGCAGCTTTATAGCTGAGTAATTCTGTAACTGGAGAAGGAATCTCTGACCTTCAGCATGGTTTGTGCCGGTCTGGCCACTTCCAAAGAGCTGCTTTTATAAGAAACACAAGAATAAACTATGGAATATGTTGCAACCTGCAAATAAAATCAAATTTTATGCCAAAGCTGGTATTTCGGTTTGAATTTGACATTCTCATGTGGCAAAACATTGTATTTTTCCAGGTATTGAAACATATATATCACAGGCTTCTTACAGCACTGAGAGTGGTTCATTCCTTTTTTAATTAACATCGTTTCTATTAGTTCAATAACACTATTGTAAAGTCTGGGTTCATGTATTTTAATCAACTATTTTTTTTTATCCAACTTCGGGCAAATAGCAAGTAAAAGTAATACATGAGTCCTCTCAAGCATGTAAGGAGGGGATCTGAATCAGTGACTTGTGATCCCAGTACTTTGTGCATTTTAAAGCCAGTAGCTCACTAACTCTAAGGCCCAGCTTCTATCCATTACTTAAGCAGTGGAAAACAAGATTTTCTGCTTTTCCCAATACCAACTGGCTGCCAAGTTGTGAGTGAACCAGGCCCTGACCTGAACTAGCTGAAAAACTAAAATGAAAAACTAATCCCTCTACTGTCAGAAAAGACTACTCTTTTTGTTTGGCACCTCAGCAAGTCAGTAACCATCCACCAGCCCAGCAAGTTTGCCTTTTGTTTAAAACATTGGCACCAAAAATACGCTACTTTATATTATCGCCTTATAATCTAGTCTGACATTGTGAAATAAATTTTAAAAATATTCCTTAAACTTCACCTTGCCATTGATTTTTAAATTGCGTCTCAAAGAAAGAAACGGTTAAATTTAAGGAATTGTTTTTTGCGGTGAACATCAAATTATATCTACTGTGAAATCTCTACTATTGCATGCTGTGGGGATCAATCTTGCAATTGTGTGGGGAAGGTTTCAGGGCTATGAAAAATTTTTGCGAAGCAAGAGAAGACCAAGGTGCACAAAAAGCCTTTTAAATTAATCCATAGAAAACCAGCCGCCTCTGATGGCACGGTAGTGCAGTGTCCCCAGGATTGCCATTCCAGGCTGCTCAATAAGAGGATTCTGCAAGGCTGGAAATATCACAGAGTGTATGATTTGGTCAAACAGCACATCTCCACCCCTCCACGCAGATGACTTGGCAGCAAGTCTGGTCCCATGACTTCCAGCGGGCGCTTGTGGCTGAGGAACAGGGCTACACCACAGCAGGACCCACCAGATGCCACTGGGGTGGGCTCACACATGTCAGCAGGGTGTTTGCCTCCACCACCTCTGCTGTTAAAGTTCTTGCTGTGTCCAGTGAAACCGGAGTACAACTGTTGCAGTAAGTAGTAACAGACAAGTGTATAAACAGTATAGAAAACAAAAAGAATTGCTTCTAACTGCTTATTTCAGGCCAGAGAACATTTTAAAAAATACTACTGCATTAAATGAGCACTAGGCAAGACCAGCAGAGGTGATGACTGACATGAAGTGCTCTCAGAGAAGTTCAACAACATGCTGTCCCTCACGGCATTTAAATATTTTATCTCTTTCCTCCACTCCGGATTATGTATTAGGAGAAGGAAGGAAGGATCTGGAAGATTGTTTTCCTGTGTTCTTGTTAAGCTTCTCTCTCTCAAGCCTGATGCCCACATGGCCCATTAATAATGCAGCACCATAATAGAACGCAGTTTGGCCTCAAATAAATCCTAAAGTAAGCACGGTCCAGGATAATGGTCACTTAATACAAAGTGTGTGGCCCAAAGGGAACCGACATGCAAACCAAACCAACAACGTGAAAAGATGGGGAAAAACACAAGCCATTCCAAATATTTCAGAAGTTTGTATTACTATTTTTATTATCCTGTTGAAGTTTCTTCCTGTCAGCTTGCATGAAAAAGGATTAGATCTTATTATTCTTCTGCAGTTCCAATGAATTCCGGTAAGGTGCAAAGTTATAATCAGAATGATAAAGGGTTTTCTTTAGAAAAAGCTTGTAATCTCATTCTAACAGAGTCAGGGAGGATGCTTTAAGACTGATGAAACACTTAATGATTTGTTAGAGAAAGGAAGGAAGGAAGGAAGGAAGGAAGGAAGGAAGGAAGGAAGGAAGGAAGGAAGGAAGGAAGGAAGGAAGGAAGGAAG
>Ga0065711_1005096_pt1 | contig 21318 bp, 18 predicted proteins | sample Hoacrofraction12_FD_59098 | JGI IMG/M metagenome (GOLD analysis project Ga0065711, IMG submission 59098) | Hoatzin crop microbial communities from Cojedes, Venezuela - Epithelial fraction 12 v2 (version 2) | ecosystem: Host-associated > Birds > Digestive system > Esophagus > Crop | place... | reverse complement strand
GGTGTCCCTGCTTGCTGTGGGGGGGTTGGACTAGATGACCTCTAGGGGTCCCTTCCGACCCAAAACTTTCTATGATTCTATGATTCTGAGCTGGGATGGGATGTGCGTGTATGTGAATAATTATTGCAGTGGGAAGGTAACATGAGCTTATTAGGCTGTATGATTTGCTCATTGTGGACCATGTAGAACTTAATTTCAGTGAGGCTCTTGTATTAATTATATTATTATATCAGTGTACATAAAAGATATGCAAAATAAATTTTAATAAGTAGCTACTGCCACAGTTCTTTTCTAAAAGTGGTGTAAATATCTATTGGGCATATTTAGTCATTAGTTTCTTGGATTTTTGTAGCTTTGTTTTAGTTGAATCCAAGGATATTATTTTTTAATCACTGAGAAACGCATTGTAGCTGGGAGTTGATATCGTGTTATTTACGTGGGCTCTTCAGTAGCCAACATTGCTACTGTCATGTGGATAGTATGATACCTTGTCAATCTTGCAAAATTCACTTTATTCACTCATGGCAATTGATTTTTAATTTTTTTTCTTGCTATGGATGATTTACAAGAAAATCCAAAACGAAACCTACTGACATCACTGTAAAAGCTATGTATATTGATTTTTGTTCCTGACATTGTAAAGTCTCTTGACATTTTTGATGGGGTAAAATTCTAAAGTACTGTCTGGCTGCATTTTTTGCTTGTATTTGAGACACTGTAGTATCTGAGGTTTTTTTTTTAGTCTCTCATACAGTCTACCCATTTTCAATTTGAGGCCAGAAACCTTTCTCTCTGGGGAGAAATCGGTCCCAAGTTCTTCATTGCTCATTTAGGCTCCTGTTTTTCTGTAACTGTGACGGGCTGTGATGTTCAAGTGGTTTTAAACTGATAGATTAGCCACAGCTGTTCCCTTGGGAGGCTGTCATCTGTGGTGACAGTATTGGCTCCAAGCAAATTATCTTTATAAAAGAAGCAAAGCAGAACAAGGGGAGAAAATTTGTCAGCAGTACTCCAAGTACATATCTGTTCTTCTGAACCCGTTTCTTGTTGCTATATAGGGACTCATGTGCATGTTTTCTCTCAAAAGTCCCAAGTTTAGGAGAACTGGGGTTAAGCCTTTTTGCTAATAGTGCCTGCCTTTGCCGTGTGCTTCGGGAACTGTTCATCAGTTCCAAACATCTGTAACATAATCATTTACAGTCATTTAAGTAAAATAGATGCAAAAAATAAACAAAACCTTTTCTGCAAAACTACTTTCTGGCCATTTGGCCCCCCAGTCTGTACTGGCAAGTGGGGTTATCCCATTTCAGAGGCAGGGCTTTGCATTTGCCTTTACTGAACTTCATGAGAGTCTTGTCAGTTGATTTCTTCGGCCTGTCACAGGCCCTCTCAGTAGCAGCTCTGCCTTTCAGTGTACTGACCAGTCCCCCAGCTGGTGGTTATCTGTGCCGTTATTAAAGACATTAAATGTTGTTGGCCTCCATGTAGATCCCTGAGGGATGTGGCTGCTGCCTGACTGCTGTTTGGAGTTCGTGCCACTGATCACAAACCTCCGAGGCTGGTGGTCCAGCCAGTTATCCACCCCCTTGTGCACCACCTACCCAAACCTTACCTTAATTGGTCTGACTCCAGGGGCAGAGTGGCAGACTGTGGGAGGCTGTGTCACAGACCACGCTAAAGTCAGGGGATATGGCATTATGCTTTTCCCCTCCTCCACAGAACCAGTCATTTCGTCACGGTAAGATACCAGGTTGTTCACATACCATTTGCCCTTGGTAAATCCAAGCAGGCTGTTCCCACTCACCTTCTGTCCGTGGAGAACAATTACTGTTAAAACTGTTGTGTCATCTGCCTTTAATAAAAAGGTAAAAACAGCTAAGCATTGGAAATGGTATATATTAGGTATGGTTCTCACTTTACTGATGCAGTATCGCCCCTTCACTGTAGACACAGAGGTTCCTGTTGAGCACAGAATGTACCCTGCATTTGACAGTCTTTTATACTTCGATAAAGTACTGAACTTTGGGATAATTGACAAAAAGATACTAGAGATGAGGCCTTTTCTTTCAAGACAAATCCACATAAGAGAGAGGAGACATGAAGTGCACTTTCTAGTTTCATGATGATCCTTGCTTGCTTGAAACCTTGCTAAAAACATGGACACTGGTCACGGCTTCACAAAGACTTGAGAGATTGATGCTAGCCTGTACCTGGTAACTCTTAACAGTACAGAATTAGTGTTGCGTGGTCACAGAGGAAAGGCAATGCTGGCTGGCTAAGCTAAGTTGTTTGGGTTTTGGTTTTGTTTTTTTTTTAAATTAAATAGTGAAAAAGGAGGAAAGATCTAAAAATTAGGCACTGAGGAAAAGGTGGAAGTTGCAGAAGAGAACAAGTGTTCCTCCCTGGGGTTTGAGACAGACCCACACAGTGAATAGAAGTGCTCACTGGTCATGCTGCTTTCTCCCCCACAGAGCCTGGGGCTTGCACAGATGATGACTATGAGTGGTGCAAAAGTAGCACTTCTTTAAATAGCCTTTTTTTTTTTTTAACATACAGCTCTTGAATTTCAACGTGATACAGGTATGTCTTTGTTCCTGCCTCTCCCCACTGTGCTACTTTTCTTTTCCTGAAGGTGTGCATAATTTTTACTAGCACCACATTAATGAATCAAACTCTGGTAAACTGAATCATGTTTTTAAATGTCAGTTTCTGTTTGCCTTTTTGCTCACTGAGTGATAAGCTGGCTGCTCACAGGTGTGGTTGTATTTCTGGTAGTACCATTTTTCCCGTCTATACACGCACAGGAGTCTTTCATTGTCATCACTTCTGAGGTTTCTTTGGTAGTACAGAAGACAGACATTTATTTTTACAGTCAGTTGGAAATTTCTATTGCCTGGTCTTTCTCAGGTTTCACTTGTTTGTTTGACTTTATATATTTGGTATATATTTGGTAGCTACAATTGTTCCAACAATTACTGTCCCTGTAAACTGTTCCATTTAAAAAACAAACAAACCAACAAAAAACCAACAAAAACACCCATCAACAACAAAAACGTGTTCCTGAAGAACAGGATTATGTGTAGTGCAGATGGCATCTTTCTTATTTAGTGATTAGACTATCTGTTCATGCTTTTCAAAAGGTACGAGAACAGCCTTATGAAACATTTATATTGTGGAGCATGTACCTTACGGTATTGGACATCTGAAGACACTTCTGATAAATGCTTTCAGATCACAGTCTTTTTTTTTTTTTTGGTGTGCGTAAATGGAAGCAATTAGCTCTGCAGGAAAGCCTCCCCTATTTTCAGGTGAGTAATAGTGTGTATTTGCTAATGAGTCAGGTGTCACCTGGGACTGAAGAAGCACCAAGTGTGAGATCTGAGTCATTTCCTCGGGCTCTCAAGGTTTGTCTTACCACTGGCTCAGGGTATTAAGAAGCAATAGTTAACTTCGGGTGGCTATTTCTGAAAGTTAGGAATGTGTTAAATTCTTGATCTATAGGGGAGAAAAAGTAACATTTTACCTGTACTCATTGCATATGAAATCACCAAGACAGGTTAGAAACTAGCCACGTCACTTTACCGAAGTTCAGATAAACACCAATCAGACTGCATATGTAAGTATTCACATCTGCATGTTGCGGTCTGGGCTGTGTTGGAGTGTAAGCATGCTCCGGCGGAGGGCACCAGTATCTGAAGGTGGCAGTGGCATTGGTGTAACAAACTGCTCGGTGGCTGGGTAGCCAGAACTGGCTGAGGTCAGGCTCCGAGTGATGGCCCTTAAGATGTCTAGCAGCCCCAGTGAGATCAGATGCTCAGATCGGGTTTAAAATAACACACACTCATTAAAGTGCATTTATCTCACAACTGCGTAAACATTCTGCTGTTATTGCTGCTGAATGAAACAATGCATCCTCTATTTTTTTTTAGCTTGCTTCTTGTTTTAGAGGACCTTCATACACCAGTTGTGGGGCAACTAATGACATTGGTCTCTGCCATTCATTAAGATCAGTAGCTCTTCAGCGTTTGCATTTCTTTCTTGCTGTTTTTGTTTTCCCCTTCATAGTGGTCAGTACAATATGAACGCCAGTTTAAACATTTTAAACATAGACTGAACAGTTGCCTGAGAATAAATGATTAAAATGTCATCTCTCTGGACACGTTTGGGTAAACAATTGGTTTTGTATTTTTTTCCAAAATGTTTTGCCACTGAGACTTTGTTATTCCCTTCTGAGACGGGAAGGTTCAGCTATAAAACATGCAGGTTAGTATTTCAGCTTGCTAGCTTCATACATATTTACAATGGTCCATTTTTCTTCTAATCATATTAGTGCAATTGTAAGTCTGCACAGTAGTTTTTGTGAGAGTGCCTCGGTTTAAAGTATGGAGGAAAGCATTGTTCTCTTGTTTTGCTTTTAGAAACAAAATAGCAGAATAAGGAGCAAAATCATTGGAAGAGGTATCTGTTTTTACACAAATCATTGACATAGTGCCACTGACACAGAGGCGGCTGACAAATTTTGCTTTGAAGGCATTCACCTTTGTGAAAAATGGAGCAGGCTTTAGTGGTGAGTTCAGCAGAGCCCCTAGTAGCTTGGAGTCTCTGGAGTTGCAATTCTCACTGTTCTTGTACAAGTGATCTGTGTGGGTACTGACTGGGTACTTGCTGAAGACTCAGAGAGAGTGTATGCAGTGTCTGAAGAAGAATTGGCATCATAATGATCCTCAAATTGCCTTCTCTCTGAAAATAATAATACAGAACCGTGATCTTGTTTAGTGTGTATGAACACTGTGAACTGGAAATGGTCATTTCGGTAAGGGTCTGCTCCTCCATTCCTGGTAGTGGATGCTGAAGTCAAAGCAAGCAGTGAATGGGAGCAGTTTCTGGTTTTGTTGGAGGCATTGCTGTGGAACTTCTTCCATGTTGTTGGAGTGTAAGATTTTTGGTTAGCTTTTTTGAGATCCTCCTGACTTGTCTTTTACTGCTTTAGTGTTAATTATGTGTATTGTTTTGTGTTATTTATTGTATGTTTTATGACAGTCTGTCTGGTTCCATTTAGATAGTTCTTTTGAAAAATGACAGCTAGAATATTTCAGAAATCAGTTAATCTTCTCTATAGAGTTTGCATTTTGTGGTTGGTAAGGTAACTAGGGAAAGTGAGAAAGGGATCCTTGTGCTTCTCTTCAAATGCCTCAAGCAAAATCATAAATGGATTGTAATAGTGGTTCTGAAATTGCTTTTTTAAAAATATTCAGAAAATTAATGTATAAATTTCAATGTTTATTCTTTGGCTCTAGCATGACACTTTTTCTAAACATGAAAAAAATTGTAGATATTTCTCTATGTTCTAGTAATTTTATTTATGTATCGACAACTGTCCACTAGTTAGCATTTGGTTTATACTAAGGAAGGTCAGCCAGATTTGGACCCATAGCTGGACATTAGATGAACAAATCGCTGGGATGGTACTGTTGCTTTCTGAAAAGGTAGTTGTTCCTGCTGTATGATTTTCATGCCAAAATTTATCATTTATCTTTCTGTTGCTTCCTGCTAAGTGTCTTGCGTGAGAATTGAAGTTGCTGAGAGTTAGTGGGCAAAGTCTGTCTCTTAAAATGATGTATTTTAAAATGTACGTTAGTGGTAGTTCCAGAGGAATATGGTTGAATCCATATTTACTGGATTTCTTTGAAGGAGGGAGAAACCTTTTATGCTACAAAAGTGCAAAAATGTTTTGCAGAAACTGTTATTGATGAAACACTTCTTTTTACTGAGTTGCAGCTTTCTTCTTTACTAGGGTAGGGAAGGATGGTCCTATGGTTATGGGTTTCCTTTCCAATTTTTTGCAGTGCTGTATTCATGTAATTACTACCTAAAATTTCTGATACTGCTTCTTTTTCAAAGAAAAACACTATGAAGGTTACTATTTGCCCCCAGAGTTGTTTTAAAAATCTGTTTATGCCTGCTTGTATTTTGGAATACAATCTGCCTGCATGTCTCTTTGTAAGAAATAATTAATGGTGAAAGGGTTTAAATTCAAGTTCTTAAACCACCATGTTTTGTTGATATAAAAGTGGGAAATCTCAATAATTTCTTAATTTTTTTTTAATCTGGTTTTGTTCAAGATTTGCAAAGGCGACATACTTCTAAGAGTCTTTTTGCAGTGTCTTTGGTGAAGTATGGGAAAGGGAGGTAACTTCTGCTTTTTAAACATGTTGAGAAACAAACACCTCAAGGCGTTTTAATATGGTTTTGAAAACCAGCATATACTTCCAATTGTCCCTCCTTCTTGTCTTTTAAAATTCAAGATCATTACTTAAGATGCAACTACATTTTTTTGTGTGCTCTCTTTCTCATGGTTTCTTTCTCAGGAGAGAGATTTGGATGCATGGTGTTGTGGTGAGGCTGCTGGGTCTTGTTAAATCCTTGGACTATTACACGCTTCTGCTGCTCTTCTACTTGAGCACCTTTGATTCTGGTAGGGGAGACCTGGAGGCTATCAAGCATGGTTACATGGCTCAGGGGCTGAGGAACGAGGGTACAAAGGTCCATGGTTTTCTCCTTGATCTTCCCACTGGGGATGTAGGGCTTGCAAAGTAGATGGATCCTGGAGGTCAATAACTGGTTGCACAGCTGATGTTGACAACAGGCGCTTGGTTTTTAGAACCATGGAGACCCTCTCTGAGGATCAAGGACTGCTCAGAAGAGACTGAATCTACCTGACCAAGTCAGGTAAAAGCATCTTTGCCAAGAGGCTGGCCAACCTGGTGAGGAGAGCTTTAAACTAGGAACAGCTAGGGAGGAAGATGACAACCCACAGACAAGAGAGGAAGTGGTGGACTGGGTTGGAAAACAAAGGGTGCAGGTTGATGTGGACAAGAGGAGCCTTGGAAACAACACAACAGGGCTGAAGGCAGAAGTTGGTTCCATGGACCATCAAGGAAATACTTAATACTCATTTTTACTCAGTGTCCAAGATTCCTGATGACTCTCCATTAGACTCAAGGTTTTGATAAAACTTAGTATCTAATGTTTGTCGCATTGTTTTTATATAGTCTTATAGTGAGGAACTGTTTTTGATGCATTAGTGTCTTGATAAAGTGATCCTTGATAACGTGATTAATGTCTTTCCTTATCTTCACATACTGATAGTGAAGGTAAACTAAGCTAGAACTTGTAAAAGCAAAGAAGCGTCCTTACTTTTGTGCCCCATACTTTTGCACGTGGAGCTTGTCATCACCTGTGGTGTTTGCTGGATGCATGTATTTTTCAAAAACAACAGAGAAATGAGACTGACTGCAGGAAATCACATCTCTACTCTAGGCAGTTGCCCTTTCCTAATCCATATTCTGTACCAATGACTTAAGCTGCAATTTCATAGGTCTTCTACAAAAGCATACACTTTTGAAGTGAGTAGAATTTGTTTGTTTGTTTTTGTTCACTTAAGTGAGAGTTAAAAGGTGCTATACCATTGTTTTACAATTATACAATCTATTTTGTACCTTTGTCAGTTTCCCTTAACTAAAAAAAACTCGGTTCTATGCCAAGTGTATTTCAAAACTCTTATCTGAGAAGAAATCTTCATTTTAAAGGGTAATCATGTGTTGATTATTTTGTAAATATTACCTCCGTAAATCTTGACATTTGAAAATATTTTCTTTTAAGTGGTGTTTGTGCATTTATTGACACTGCACAGAGGACCTGTGTTCGTTCTGGTAGCAGAGCAAGAACACTCAGTTTCTTTCAAGGTCGTGCATTTAATATTGGTCTATTTAAATCAAATGAGGAAGTGGAAGAGCTCCTATCACTCAGTTACAAAGTCCAGAATTTTCTGTCTTGGGTAGATAGATGGGAATATTCATACAAAGGCCTTCAAAGGTCTTCCACTGTGTGACTGGTGGTGAGTTCATGGCAGCCTCCCCCTTAACCAAACGTTACGTGGCAAACCTTGTTTCTCCCACTGAAACTGGGGTGTAGGGGGGTGGTCGGTTGGATCTGAGAGTTGGTCTGGATCGGTTCTCTCCCCTTCCCTCCACTCATGTCGTTAAGAAGGATTATTTTTAGCCCCTCTTCCACCCCTGGTCCGGCTCCTTGAGGGCCCAACAAGTGTTGGGGATGGTGAGGAGGCCTAGGGCACGGCACAAGGCTGGGGCCGCAGAGGTGTGCACGCTTGTGAGGAGCCGCTGTTGAAAGACAAAGGTGTCTTTTTAACTTGACAACCCACCACCCCCCAAAAAACCTCAAACCCTTTTCGTACAAGAGTTGAGAAACACTAGATAATTTTCTCTTATCACAGTGCAGAAACAAACGCATTGGTTGGTACTGTGGTCAGAATTTCCTTTGAACCTACAGGTCTCGCAGGTAAATGTCATATATTTTTATATGAGGCAACTTCTGTGTCAAATTATTCATAGCCTTGGCCTAGTGATACACGTCACAAGGCTAGAGGCTGCTAGGTGGCCAAAAGCAGTGAAAATGGCCTTCCTTCCAAATCAGTACATTGGAAAAATTCCCTTCTAAAAATTAACAGCTCGGTGTTAAATTTAATTCTTCTTTTAATTCTTGGCAAATAAATGTAAATTTTGCTTTTTAAATGCTGAAAATGTCTTGGTAGTTTTTAGGGAGTTGAAGGGATGTAACTTTGAATATAAAGCGCTTTTACATAGCAGCCTGTGAGCTTTCTTTCCTCATAAGCTAAAAGCTTGGAAGTGAAAATTAAAAATTCAAATTCAAGAAGCTGAAAGTCCATTTTTGGTGTGCAGTGGCAATGGTTTCAGAGTATGTTTCCTACTCATTAAGCTCAAAGGGGATTTGGATTAGTCTAATGGATCACTGTGAGTAGAACAGTGAGAAAGTCCTTTAAAGATGTCTATCCGGTTTAGCCTTCTTTTTGTGGTACTCTCTTAACGCAGAGCAAGCACTAAAAAAATACTTTGGTTACTCAGTATAGCCAGTCTTCAACTGCATATAGAAATGACCCAGACGTATACGCTGGCTTTTTTACTTTGCACACTGCGGGACTGGTTCTTGCATGTAATGGAATTAAGAATAAAATACCAGAAGCGAAATTCTGGCCTCCCTGCAATCTGGTTTGCTGCTGGAGAACTGGGCAGAGCTGAACTGTCGTGTCGGGTGCCGAGTTCCTTCTCTCTGCGTTAGGTTGGCACAGTTCTGCTTCAGCTCTTGGCAGCCCACAGTCACGTGTGTTCCACTTCGTTTCTGCAGGCCTGTGGAGTCAACAATTTATATTGACGAGGGAAATCTTATCTGTTTTCTCTTAACAAAGGCAATGCTGGCTGCAGAGGCAGGACATCCACTGTATGGGATTTTTTGTCAAAAATACCAGTCCACTGTCACCTGGAGTACTGCAAAAGCCAGAAGGTTTTCACAGCTGGGTGCCCAGAAAAGATGGAGGTTTTTTTGCTGATAAGGTGGCAGACTGGTTTATTTCTAGTAGTCTTGTATCGTTCTTAGGCCTGACACTTTTACAGTGAATATTTCTGAAAAGCTGTGTAATAACTTCCATTTTATAATTTATTTCACTCGATATACCTTCTAGGTAATGGAAGAAAATAGTATTTAACCGAGTATTTGAATTTTTTTTTTTACTCATTTAAGACACTTTGAGTATCTTCTTGCTCCTGGGCTGCTGCAGGCATCCTTTTGTGTGATAAAGCAGATACGGACATTGCTTCAGGCATGATTTCCCTCCCTCCCCCTTAAACCTCCGTCAGCAGCAGGCAAATGCAGTGTCACAGAGCCAGTGGTTGGTGGCAGTCTGGGAAAGGGCTGTAGTCTCTCCTCCGAGTATCATGACATCAGGTGTCTTCTGCACTGAATCATGGTTTGGAATGGTGCAGGCTCCCAAACGCACTCCTTTATGGCCAGCTGTTTCTCGATCGCCCACAGGGAAGTGTCCGAAGAGCTGTCTCGGTGCCTTTGCTTCCTTTGCTGTTCAGCACGGCTTTGTGGAAGCACACACGCGCAGCCCCGCACTCTGCAGAAGTCCCGGCGGCGTTGCTTGGAGGCAGGCTGGTGCTGCTGCGTGCCGTGCCGTGCCGTGCCATTGCACTGTGCTCCCCATCGAGACCTGCCACCTCTTTTACCTCTCCTTTCTCTTCCTGTGGTTAAAAGGGGCAAATCAGCAGGTTTACTGCCCCAGGCAGGCCTGCATAGGCCCCTAAGGAGGATTCAGGGTAAGCGCATCTCTAATATTAAATTCGGGCAGTGGCAAGCATTTTGCTTTTTATTCATTACAAACTGCCAAACTCAAACCTGCAATATGAGATGTTCAACATAGCAGGTTGAAAGGCAATTTCTGCCTGAAAAAGAGGTCAAAATATTTGTAATACTCCATCCCTGGCTAGTGGATTGTTATTTTGCACTTTTTTTTAATGGTCATAGTTTTGGGTTTTTTCGCCTCTTAACTGTTGTGCATCATTCTGTAACTAGTTGCCAGTTTTTGCATCTCTGTTGTGCTTTTAGCATAGATCAAGTATTCAGATGCTTAGATGACCTGTTTTATCTTTTTCTGGTGCATCAGATATCTGTATGAATTATTTTCAGATTTTATCAGGATGCTGGAATATGGAAGTGATTTCATTAGCAGAAGACAACAGGATTGCTTTTGTACGCTTTTATTACCCTTGCAGAAAGACCTCCGGTGGTGGCATTTGAAAATTACTGGTCTGCTGGAGTTAGACACTGCCCTTGTTCAATGTATTTATGAAGCTCTTAAGGAGACACACTGAGAGTTGAGGCTGCAGCATCAACGTTGTGTTTATGACTTAAACCACATCCTTTCCTTGAAAAAATAGAGAGTGAAATATTTGTACTTGTTCAGCATGTGGCTGAAATGAGTGCTCAAAGGAAAGTAAATTAGCACACACTCTAGATAGGATAAAGGCAATGAGTGGACTGTGAAAGCATCAGTATTGATAGCTGTCACTCTTCAGACTATTCTGGAAATCTGCTTAAACGCCTTTTTGTAAAAGGGATTTGCTGTTGTGCTTGATGTCCAAAGTGCCTGGGTTTGGTTTTTTTCATCAAGTGTTGTTATGGTTCCTGTTTGACTCGTCGAGAGCTACATCCATCAGTGTGCCTGCCAGATGCTGTTTGCAGTGGCACTACAGAAAAGCACCTGGATTCAAAGCCGGCAGCACATGTGCTTTAATAACATTAATTTCAGGTCAAGTATTCTGGAAGCTGTCAAAACTCAGGGTGTTCTGAGGTGCTGTTTTAGATCCCTATATTGATCTCCACAGTTTTCTATTGTGCGTGGCACTGTGCTGTGGTGGTGGTTGCCCTGCTCTGCAGGACTGGGGTGGGATTGGTAGAGGAAATAAATAACAAGTTGTAGCTCTGTCTGCGCTCGTCTGGGTTTGGTGTGATTCACGGTCAGGCTTCCTGTGTACAGTTTCAGGGTTAATGTGCACAGAGTGAAAGACATGTGACAAGATTCTTGCCTCAAATTGAAAATACTGACCCGGGCGTGTTTTTGTATCTTGTCTTTACTTGTTTTGCAAATTCCTTACTGTTTTATGAGAATTCCTGGTTCTGGCAATGTCTTAGAGTACTACAGAGTAACAGGTCGCTTGCATAGCTTTTCCTCTCCCTCTGCCCCTATGTATAGGATGCATGAGTTTGGGGTTTTTTCAGTTCACGGTATTCACAGGAAAGACTTGATTCTTGCACAGGGTTCTCTGTCCTGTTTTTTATTCTGTTTTGTTTCCCAAACAAACTCTGTTATTTTAGCACCTTGCTCCCAAATGCAATTAGCTTCTGTCAGTGGTATGGACACAGTAGTGTAATCACTTGTTTTCTCCCTATCGCACACTTGAACCTTCCTCCTCAGCATTGGGGAAATACCTTACAGACTAGTAAAAGCTGACTAGTAGCGTACTGTGAATGCATTAGTTATCTTTATCTGTTACATTCTGAGCTGAAGAGATTTTAGTTCAGCTATAAAATATGAGAACTCCAGTGTGGTCAGGAATCTTTTCTCAAAATGAAACAATTGCTGTAAAGGCAAGATAATCCTGTGTATTAACCCAGTTTATAAGAACTTCTCCACAAACAGAAATAGTTTTTAAATGCCTTTCATAAATAGAGGGAAGCACATAGCAAAATAGTGTGGAACTGGTAATGGGGAATGTAGCAAATGTTTTAGTTGGAATTCATTGTTTTTTACTGCAAGCCCTCAGTATCTTAAGCTTTTAAAACAGACTGAATGCATTTCTTCAAAGACCTGGGTAGTGTGTTTGAGGCATCTCAAACCTTTTTCAAAGGGCCTTTGTCTGCCCTGGGGGTTGGTGATGGGATCCTTTTGTTGAAACTTCTTTTAAAATTCTCCACTGGTGACATTAGCAGCAGTAGCACTGTACTCTTGAAGCTGAGAGGAACGGAAAACTGTCCTTGGAAAACTCTAGCTGTCTCTTTCCATCGCTCTGTCATTTTTTTCACTCTTTTACCCTACATCTCAAATGAGATTTTGACACACGCACAGGAACATAAAAATAATTGCTCTGTATAGAAGTTATCGAGCAGAGGATTTTGTGAGTATTGCACTTTACAAACTGAATGTAAAGAATCTGTAGAAGTGGAAATTAAACTGAGAATATGAGGTATACTAGAAAAGTGGAGATGATTGTGATTAGCTTGCTGTTTAAAAGAGTTATTTTATTTATCTGAAAATTAATGGGAAAATTTGAATCCTTTTTCTGGCTGGTGAGGACTGAAGAAGGAACTGATGTAGGAGTTCCTGGAACATTTTCAAGAGCTTGAAGCTGTAGAGATAACATGAGCCCAGCTTCAGTCTGGCGTAACCCTGTTCTTAATGATGGTGTAGGTTTGCTCATGGAGTATAAATGAGCCTATACGGCACTGTTAAAATTCACCATTCATGTTCTGTGCAAGAAGCCTGGTGCTTGCTAGTATGTGTATGAGTTTCTGTATTAATGGAGAAGGGGTTGGAAAATCTCCACAGTTAAGAATTAATAGGTGAGTTGAGAAAGGTGTTTGAACATGCTCAGTAATGCAGGTCCATGAGCGCTTCCCACCTGAAGAGGGCCAACTGCTGTTCCATGAATTCTTGCTGCTAATAAGGCTTGTCCACAATACCTCATCTGTTTGATTGTGTTAAGCTGCATGTGGAAAATTCCTCGCAGTTGTCAGGAGCTAAAAATTTTGAGACTGATGGAGGTCTCTGTGAAGAAAATAACAAGAAACTTCTCCAGCTTTCATGAAAGCAACGTTGTTAGTACTTAATCTGGGGATGCAGAATCCAAAAGTGACAAAGAAAACGATCACTGTGAAGAATGGTGGACATCCTGTTCTGCCGATTGCAGCAGTATTTGGTGTTCAGAGAAACACTCGTGCATTTGACAGACTTATTGACTCATGGTTCTCAGTCATGTTACTGTCACATTTTTGAAGGAGCACTTATCCATGATTCAAAGATTTTTTTCTTATTTTTGTTCCCTGGAACGTTGTGGAAGGTCAGTTAGCTCTGTTGAGAAGTGGCAACAATGAGCCTGAGGAACAGCAATCCCTCTCCTTCTGCACTGCCAGCTCTACCATATAGTAAATACGATGGAATGCATTTGAAAATGGAGCTAACAAGCACTATCTTTACAAAACCTAGAGCAGTTGCTCTGATCAGGTTTTCAGCTGTCCCCTTCCTCTGGGAAAGCCCTGAATTTGGTATGATCATCTGTTTGTATGAATTTTGTCTCATCCATGATGGCACAATTTTTAGTGGCTTTTTGCTTTGGGATTGGCTCACTCTGCTGTAGCAGATGTCCTCTTCTGTTTTTTTCAGAGTGGAAAGCTGTTCTCCATCTCTTTCTACAAAGAAGATGTAGCTGAGTTGCTGCTCACTATGGAGCAATTAAAATAGGATGGAGACCCCAACTTCAGTACGCAGCTTACTGAATCAGTGGCCTCCGCATGCAAGTGGTGTTGTAAACTAGTACAGATGCTGTGGACCTTGGCATGGGCCCCTGTGTGTGTGGACAGCACCTAACATGTTGCAAACTGGGTGGCTCCACAACTTTTCAATGATCTCTGTGGGGACAGGGCTTAAGTATTTGTGCTGATCACAAAGTTGTTTAACCAAAGTAAGTTGTCTCCCCATATTCTGACTGGGTCCCTCCACCTTCTGGAGGGACATTAGTTAAACTGAGGTGAGCATCTGCTAAAACTGACTTTTCTCCTCAGCTTTGAGAGATATATAGCTGATGGCTTTTCTGCACGGGGTGCTCAGGTTGGTGCCTTGAGGGATCCTTTCTCTTCTCCAGGTGTTTCTTCCTCTGAAGCACAGTTTTTCTGCTTTCTTTCCTGTTCTCTCTTGCTTTCTCTAATTCTTGTCTGCTGCTATGTGACACCAGTAGGCTTCCTAGGTATTTCTTTAGATTTGTCCTGGCAAAGCTTGCTGTTTCGCTTCAAAGTTTCTTGAGTTTACATGCCCTAAGTTTGTACTCCTGTGTTCTATAGGGAGGTTGACAGACTTAATCTACCTATCTTTATATCTTCTGTATGGGTATAAAGGGAAATAAGAGACCGCTTACAGTTTGGAAGCATGCTATGTTTCTGAGGGTAGAACCAGTAATTTTCATGGACAGATAATATGTATAGCAGCATTTTCAAAACTTAAGTCAGAATTTATAAATTGTACAAACGTGATTTCTCCAAATCATCACACAGTCTTCTGAACAGGCATGTACCTGAGTAGAGCAGTATCTATCCTTAAATAGCATAGGCATTTCTATTTTTTTTCTTCCTCAACTCCTAGTCAGTTCTTTCCAGTAATATTTAATATTGCATCAGTCACTTCATATCCATTGCTCAACAGCTGAGTTTATACACAGTTTACTAGCTGCATTGCTGCAAGCTTGTGTATACATTTCTCTTGAGTACCAAAGTAAAACATTTTGAAAACAGGAGTTACTTTTTCTTCAGTAGTAGTATAAATATTTAAAACTCAGTGTTTCACAGGTAATATTTTCTTCAGTCTTTTCTAACTAGGGAATGAAATACTTTGACTTCTGGCAATTTAAGTGCTGAAGCTGCTGACTTATCTCTGGGCCCAGTCTAACACCATGGCAGATTTATTTCAGAAATAGATAAGTACTTGTGCTTTAAACAGTTAAGTATATGAGTTGGTTAAAGACTTGAAGATGGCTGCTCCTAAGCTCTCTCTAGCTCACTTATCTTTGGTCTTTAAGGAGAAATATTGGTGCACTGTCTTCTGATCTCTTGATTCACTAAGTCAACAAAGGAAGAGGTCAATAGAAAGAAAGTTAAGTATGAGGAGGAAATGTGGAAACTTGCAAGTCTGTCATGGTTTTTAAGATCTCTCACCTATTTAGATGTCTTCTGTAGTCCTCTATTTTATGTCCTCTAGTCAAATTAAAACAGACTGAAAGCAAAAATAAAAGTCTGTATTTTCTGAGAGTATTTTCCCCCAATATTTTGCAAAACCACATATATACAGTAAAGATACCAAAACGCTTTTTGTTAACGATTGCATATACATTAAGAATTTAATGTGTGCATAATTAAGAAGTTTGAAGATTGTTTCTGGTTGATAACTATAAAAGAAGACCTAATCTGAAGAAATGTTTGTTTTACAGAATGCTGAAACCAAGGTGGAAGAAGCAGCTAAAGAGAGTCCAAAAGCAGCCAGACTAACACAGCAGTCTTCAGAGGATAATGAAGTATTTGGTGAGTTACTTGGACAACTGGCAAATGTTATTTGATCTGTTACTTCAGAAAAGAGAATTCTCACAAACTCCTTGTGGTATACTTAATGTTGGTGTATAGCATTTGAGTGTGGGCCATACAGTTCCACAGAGACCTGGGAAGGTGGAGGAAAGGACCAAGAAGAAAACAAAAGGGATCAAAGGTCTAAAATAAATAATCTCTGAAGAAAGAAAGACTTGCAGTTGGTTAGCACATGAAAGAAAGTTTGAATCCGAGTCCTCAACAAAATTAAATGCATACACAGTAAGAGGGAAAATAAACTTTTCTCTGTCCATGATGGGTAGGACAAGCAGTGAATTCTTTAAATTGCAGAAAGAAAGATTTCATTAAATGTCGGGAAGGGAAATCCAAAACAAGTACTAAAATATTGGGATGCGTCATACGGGAAGTGTGGAGATTCGTGATCGCGGGCCTTTAAAAACAGGTTAGACAAGTAACTGTCTAAACTGATGTTATGTCATTCATCTGGTGGCAGAAGGATAGACTAAATGACATTTGAGGGTACTTGGAGGCCTAGGTTTCAGATGAGATCCTCTTCATAGTTTTCTCTGAATCCCCCCCTTTTCCCCCTATAGATTTTGCTGGTAGTTGTATTATTTGATCTGAAAGCTATATTTGGGCTTTCCTTCTGCATTAAGATTTGGAAAAGAGCCAGGGAAACCTTATTATTCCAGCTTCATGTTGATTTTATGCTGGTAGAACTCCAATAAAAAAGCAGTAGTCTAACATTAATGCAGGAGAGATGAGGGCAAGGCTGAAAGTTTATCGGTTGGTGTAGTATTTAGCTCCATTATGTTCTGGAATGGAAACTCAAGATCTGCAGAAGTCATGTGGATTTTATTAAGACTGACTAGCTTGAAAGCTTTTGGATGAGTCAAATATTTTTTAATACAGTAAGGATTTTTTTTCTTTCAAGGAACAAAAAGAATGGAGCATGAATAATTAAATCTTTCTTACTACATGTGGAAACAATGCTTGTGACCATTTAAACTGGTATTGTTTGAAATCAGCTGTCCTCAATAAGATAATGTAGTGTGATTGGCACATGAGCCTGAATTCCTGGTATGAATGTTTCCAACACTGATCATATAATGCGAGTGTCTGATGAGTCCACAAGCGAACTTAAGAACTAGGTTTCAACTTTACTAATTCAGTGGTGAGGCTGTTACCTCATTTCCTCTACATCTGCTTCACCAGTTGTTTGCAGTAGATCCAGTGTTACTGGTTATAGAGCCCACAGTGCTGTGTAATGTGCATCTCAGACTGTGTCTTTTTTCAGTTCAGATCTCTGGTTTTCTTTCTGTGAAAAGGGTGGAGACAGCAAAGCAGGGAGACCTCCGTCTGCCTCTTTCTGCCAGCGAAATTTCCGGCTTTCAAACCTTCGCTCTATTCTGATCGCTAGCTCCATGTACCAGTGAACTAAACCAGTAGTTAGTCAAACCTGTGGTCCATACTGTGAACTTGAAAATGGGAATTAAAAATCATAAAGCTCACTGTTGATAGGCTTCAACTCACCATCCAGTGATCCATACCCTCACTACAAATTCTTTTACTAGTTTGAGGAGGTTGATATGCAGTGTACTCTATGCTCTTGAAAGCTAATGATTTACTAACAAATTGCTAAATATTTCCATGTTCCAAATCTGTGACCTGAACTGCTTATTTAAGATAAGCCAATGATCAACCTTTGATAACTTGGCACCACAAGGAGGAAAATCTCTTTCCAAGTCCAGAACCAGTCAGACTACAATGTCTTGTGTCAACCCTTTTACCACTTTTAAAGTCTGGGGTTTTTCTGTTGTTTTTAAGATCAGATCAAAATAGCAAAAAAAAAAGAGAAGGAAATACGGTGCAAATGGAGTCTGTAATCTTCTTTTTCAGCCTGGTCAAGTGGGGAAATCAAAGTGGACTGAAAGGTGAAAATGAAACCACTTTGGTGTAAGACTCCCTGAGAATCGGGGAGAAAATTTTGGCAGATGACAAGTTTTGTATCTCTGAGAATGACACTGTTGTGTATACCTGCCTTTCCCTGTGGTGCTGGGCCATTTCTGAAGATGTTCAAATCCCTGTCACAGGGGATAAACGATAAGCTTGAAAGAATTTTCCCTAGGTGAGTTATTTGTTGTCCTGTGACTTCAATGATTAGATTACAGACCCCGCTCAGTTATTCTCCCTCTGGCTTGATCTATTTCAAGCTATCCCTCATTTCTTTCTTCTTTCTTTCTCCCCAGTGATGCTAATTATAATGAGCATCAAGTATGTACCAGGAGTGGTTAATTTATAGCTCCAGCTTTGACTAGAATCCCTCTTCTGAGGAATTTTAAATAGCCTCCGGTCTCTCTGAGTGGGTGCGGTGCAGCCTTCCGTGCCTTATGCATTTATTTATTTTTCGAAGAGCTCCCTCTCCCCCGCTTTCTCTGGGCAATGCCACCCCCTGCAGAGTGGTGAGCGTGGCCAGCGGAGAGGTCCGCTCCTGCCTGAGCCCTTCGGAGAAGGAGGCAGCACCCCTCTTCTGCCGGGGTGTGGGGGTGTGCGGGCACTCGGAGGGGCTGGGTCCCCCCCCGAAAGTCGCCTGAACTGGGACTGCCAGGGCGGGGGCTCTTCGGCAAAGGAGGCAGACATCTCTCGCTTTGCTCTTGCTTCCCCCCCTCTCCAAGGTTAGTGTTGTCTTGGACCAGCTGACAATATGATTTTTCAGGAAAAGGGAACTTTCTGTACTGCAGACAGCACGGAGTAGATGCAGTTACTAGAGATTTACACAGAAGATACCCCAGGGAGCTGTGATGTTTGAATACAGCAGTATTTCTTCTGGAAATACTTGCTTCCAGAGCGAGTGTGGTGTCTGCAGTCCCTATCATTTGGGCACCGTTTTGGAGGCAGGTGCGTTGTTATCGATTGAAAATGTTGTGGTGCTGAGGAACCAAGCGGGGATCTCTCTTGCAAGTCTGCTAGACCCAGTAGCATTCTGTGTAGCTACAAGCAAGGGTTGATCCACTGCTGTGGAGGGCCACTTGTAAGCAAACATGGATGTCTTAGTTTTCTTCATTGTATGAGTTGGGTTTGGGAATCACCATTCTGGAGGGGGTTTCTGCATTTCTCTTTAATATTCATTTTTATACTGGGGTATAGGTGAAATATTCTTACAAACAATGAAGCTGCATTATACCAGCTGCATTATACCAGCTGCATTATACCAGCTGCTTTACAAAAGAAACAAACAAGTCAGGTATGTCTTGTATTTCAGAGAACTAATTCTCAGCAGTGGTGAACTTTTTATACAAGAGGATAGAGTGGAGAAATGGAGCAGAAGGGTAAGGATAATGGGGGAGAAATCTACTCTGTACAGGGATGGTATTTGTAACTATGAAATTCTGAATTAACAACAGTTAGTTTTGTTTATCCTTTGAAAGGATTTTCTTGTGACATCCAACAGAGTTCTGTTGTTGATATATACTGAATATGCATCTGTGATGTGGAACTAGAATGTGTAGCTTGCTACAGACTTCTGTTGAACTTGAACGTAGTCAAAATGGTCTCTCTTGCAACCAGTATGCAGTCAGAAAAGGATCGTGAATTACATCGCTGTCCAAGTGAGAGAAGAAAATCGTGGGTAGAGTGCTGTGCGTTTAAAGAACGGATCAGGAGGTGACTGCTGGCCTTACTTGCAGAGATTGTTTTCAAAAGTTTGTTAGATCCATTGCTACTCTACTACTGTGAGACAAAAGCAGGGGGGCAAACTGCATGCCATTCTGGCTGCTGGGAGGCTTGAACCTCCCTTTGGTGCAGTCCCATATTGCATTAACTTGGAAAAGGACAAATGCAGATTTTTATTGATACTTATTTTTTTTTTCCCTAGGGTTGAACTAGCATAAAATTACAAGTAAGGAAAAATTCTGCAGGGGGGAAATGTGGTATGTTGACAGCATATTCCCCTTTCTGACAGCAGTGAAAAGTCAAAGTGTTCTAACTTCTAAAGATACAGTAGGTATTAATCTCTCTCAAACAGGAAAGTTTTTAGACCTGATCTAGTAGATCAGGTCTAAAATTGTATCTGTGCATGTGGCCATGATTCTACATGGCTTAGTGCTTTCCAGTGGTCCCTGCTGTGTGGCTGGAGTTATACTGTGGGGTGTTGGGTTTTGTTGTTGTTCTTGTTGTTCAGGTTTGGTGTTATTTTGTGTGTGTTTCGTTTTTACAAAAAAGGCGCAATGAACTCTCTTTTTCCCCTCTAAAAGAAAAGATCAGAATTGTAGAGCTTTTTTTTTTTTTCCTTTCACTTGGGTGAGAGGGTAAGCTGTGTTCCGAGCGTGGCAAAGTGGCACTGAACGCAGCACCATCCGTCATTCTGCCGTTTCTAATTGCAGCGCTGGGTGTACCCTGGGGTATCTTTTTGTCTGCAGAACTCGGGGATATAGCTAGAAACCGTACAATCAGCACAACTCCACAGCAACCCTGACTGACCCTGATTCATTGCTTATGCTGATGCCTGCTGCTGTGTCCTACGCAGAATGTCCTGTGGATGGTTGTATAACCCCACGCAGGTTGAAGAGCTTCTGTGTCCACGAGACTTCCATCTGTAACGGTTAGACAGATGTAGTCACGCTCACACTGGCCTCCCTTAACACGGTACAACAAGGGTGGCCGCAGTTGCTTCAGTCCCACTGAGTCCACACCTAGGAATTTTTGGATGCTGAGTATCGGATACCAGTTTTGGGGATTTTTTTTGTTGGCGATTTAATGATGGTGTATAAAGCCCATTCTCCTGAAATAATAGGCAGTGTCAATCTCTTACAAATTGACAAGTGGTTGTACAGAATATACTTAAAAGGTGGGGATATATATGGTTGTGTGTTATGTCTGTGTGGATTTCACTCTTTTCTTGTATGTACTTTTGCTTTTTGATGCTTGCTTTAAAAAGGGAGGGGGCAGAATGCAAAAGGAGGAGCTGGAAGGTGTTCAGCAGCTCCTGGCTGCACAATGCCTTTGTCAGGAGGTGATGCGGTCGTCTCAGGAGCTTGCTAAAAGCTGAGGGTTATTGTAGTTCAGTGCCGTTCTTACTGGGAAGCTTCTCTCTTTGTAAACACAATCGATTGTGGGACACGAGCTATGACTTTCATGTAAGCTTGCCATTATTTTGCATTAAAAAATCAGTCTGGTGAGACAGCAAATTGTTCTAAAATAGATGTTATGACAACGGTGCAGTTATTCCCTCTTGCATGAGAGGTAAATGGGGGAATCTAGTCTCCTGTACTTTTTCATTGTGAGCTAAGTAAGGATTCTGTTTTTCCAGCTGTCCACATATTTGCACTTCCTTTCACCATATTTTTCATTTTCCCAGTTTCTTGCAAGACTTGGCCTGTCTGCTTCCATCCAGAGATGGAAAGAATAGATTTATAGTTTAATAAAAAAAATGCTGGGCATTTGTTGTGCGGTTGCTGGATCTCAGAGGTACTGCTCACAGCTTTCTCTTCTTGGTGTTTTTTACGCCCACCTAAAGGTGCTTTTTTTTTTTTTTTTTTTTCAGGGAAAGGGCCAAAACTATGTTCTTGCAAGATCTTA
>Ga0065711_1036199_pt1 | contig 21321 bp, 10 predicted proteins | sample Hoacrofraction12_FD_59098 | JGI IMG/M metagenome (GOLD analysis project Ga0065711, IMG submission 59098) | Hoatzin crop microbial communities from Cojedes, Venezuela - Epithelial fraction 12 v2 (version 2) | ecosystem: Host-associated > Birds > Digestive system > Esophagus > Crop | place... | reverse complement strand
GGGGCCGGCGGGTCTGTGCGAGGCCTCCCCGGGTGGCTGCCGAGCTCCCCGCCGCCTCCGGTGGGGCTGCTGCCGGACCTCGCCTGCTGGGAGCTCGGGGAGGGGAGCGACGGAAACGAGAGAGGTATCTAAGCATCGTGGATGGTTTTAAGCTGTAACGGCGGTTTCTCTCCCACCGCTTCTGTCACGGGGGCTTTTCTGCCGAAATACTGACCGCTTCCATTTCGTTGGCTCGGCGCTTCGGAGAGAAGGGTCGCCGACGTGGGTGTTCCAAAATATCGGGTGTTTCCAGATCTGCTTGGCCCCTGGGAAACAGCCGAGCTTCCCGAGTGCTCCTTGGGAAATAAACGAAAGCAGAGGAAATCCGACAACTGGACAGACAGCGCAGGCAGCTTCTCTGACCCGAGTGCAGGAGGGGGACGAAGTCTCGTTTTCAAAAGTATCCATTTTTAGTCAAATCCAGAGTGCTCCCAGAGGAGCGGGAGTGCAGCTCGGACACCTCTGGGCCGGGCAATGTTTCCCGCTTGGCTTCTGGGCCGTAAGCAGCATGCAAGGCCCGTTAGCTGCTTTCTAGTCTGCAAAAGTTCAGAGGCACAAAGTAAAAAGTTAGACAAATATCTCTGTAAAGACTTAACTAGTTTCTCTTTGGATACGGTTGTCCTGTGTACCTGGCAAAAGCAGGGAGAAGGCTTCCAAGTGTGTGTAGAAAGAGTGGAACAGGATCATCTCCAGACTGAAGCTTGTAAAAGATACAGCGGTGCACGTGGTCAGCAGTAATGTCTGAAGTGGGAAAAGCAATAGAAATGTGACCGTCTTAAATTTTGTGTGCAGCACCGAGCAGCAGACCTTTACAGATGCGTCAGAAGGCATAGCCAGGTTGCGTTTTCCTTGCTGAAACTTCAGATTACAGCTTTATTTTCCTGGCTGCTCTGCCCAGGATTTGTTTACCTGTTTCTCAGGAGATCAGAGGCTGTGTGTACAGTTAATATACAGATAACATTAACATATACAGGTAAAATGGTTTCGCTATCAAACAACTGTGAACGGAGTAGTTAGGTTCCAAGGTGCAGAAGTTGACATGGCTGAATTTAAACTTTCTTTTTGATTTTTTTTGTTAAACCATAAAAAAAACTACTTAAAAAAATACGTAAGCTGCGGTTCACAGTAGCTTGTACATTGCATGGAAATCATAAATTATAAAGAATAAGAGGAAGGAGTTACAATCCAGACAGAAATAAAACACTTGAGGCTATGCAAGCATCAGCAGCTCCCCGGTCCTGGATTTGAGTCTCCCACACATTAGGAAGAACAGCAACTCAGTTATGCTTTAATGATGTAGATTTGTGCAACTTTTTGCAATACGCAAGATGTTCTTTCTCTTGCGTTTTCCTTTTTATGGTAACTTAACAGCCACTTGTAAAAGAGTTATTTATTTGATTAAAAATATCCTTTTCTTGTAGGTATGTTTTTTGTCTCTTGCTGTTTATGATGCCTGCTCTGGAAAACAAGCTTGTGACTTGATGGTATTTTGGAGTTTTGTAACGTGGAAGAAATTCTTTTTAAGACTTTGAATTTTTCATTATACTGAAAGTACAGTAATGGTCATAACCAACTTTTCTTCCATCTGTGGGTTCATGTGTAAACTTATACTTATTTGAGAGGGAAACTATGAAAAACACTCAGTACCAGATTTAAGGTCATTCCCTCCTTTCTTCTAATACGTGAAGGGAGTTGGGGCGGAACATGGTCTATAACAATATCAATTTTATTTTACAGGCTGAGGCTTAATGGATTTACTTCTCTACTGTTATGTCCAAGGGCACACAGTTAGCATAAAATTCACGTTTCTTTCTGATTTTTTTCTTAGCTATATTTTGCTATGCTTAATTTTTAAGCTTAGCGTAATTGAAAAAAAACCTAACATGCCAACACCATTACTAGAGGGAAGACAAATTTCTCTGTTGTGCTGCTGTTTACTTTGTGTAATGTGTTTCTTTGTTTCCTTTCTGGAAGTAGAGGTGGTTCTGTGTTGTGTGAACCACCCAGGCAAAGTGCGTAACTGGAGCTGGGAAAATGTGGCTGTAAACCTTGCGGGTCTGCCCAAGGTGGGCAATACTGGCTATTACTACAGTCAGCCTTGAAGAAATTACTAGGTTTTGAGCTGATAATAATTCTCAGAAAGTGTCTTAATTGAGGGAGGTTTGATACATCTGTTCTGTAATACGAAGGTGACCTTTAAAGCCTGCTAAAATTCACAAATGTCACTTTTTGTTGTTGTTGATGCTTCTGGATTTGCATCGATCTCTAAAACAGGTTTCACAACTGTTGAGAAAACTCTAAGCATTTGCTAGTTATCAGCTGCTGTGTATACGCAGGAGTAAGAACCTCTGTTAAATCTCGCTTCCGTTTTGTTTGATGCTAAAAGTAGCAACCCTAATAACCCTTGGTTTTAGTTTGGCTTCGCTATTTTAAGCTCACATTCTATAGAAATATGAGTATATGTAAGAACATCAGGCTTCATGAGAATAAGTAAATGTGTTTTGCTTGACACCTGCTTCTCCACTCTCAAGGCTAAACTTGGAGTTGTTGGTCTCCTTCTAGTGAAGAATCAGGTCACAGGTTTATCAGAAAGTAGACAAAAATGTTGTTCAAAACAACCAATTTAGCTTTCAGAGGTGACCAAGTGTTTTTGTTAGCTACAGTTATGTATGATTTTGCAATTTATGATTCTGTGCGGTGTGATTGTTTTCAATTTAATGGCACACCCAAGTGGCCAAACAAAGGCATATCACTCTAGATTGGCAACAAGTTGCCTGCTGCGAAACTGCCAGGACCCAGAGTTTTTATGCTTTGAATATAGTTGCCAATAAACAAAAACTTAACTGGTTAAACAGCCGCTCTTCTGCCAAACTCCAAAGCACAGTCTTTTGAAGAAATATTGTTTCATGTTTGGAACAGAAGTCTGGAAGTCACACAATCTGGATTCTATTTGCAGTTCTGCCACAGCCTTGTTCCATGCCTTTAGCCAAGTATCTTGATACCTGGATTTGAGAGGTGCGCTGAGAGTTCAGACAGCATCCTCTTTCTCTTGGAGTTTGTCTTATTTTACAGTAAGCTTAAAAGCTGTTACTTTTTCAAAGTCAGGGTTTTTAACTATTACTTATTGCTACTGTTGTAGGAGTTCAGTGCTAAGCAATAGCGTACCCAGTTTACACAGAGCTATACATAATAAATGTATTTTTTCATCCTTTTATAGAAAGCGTGACTATGAAGGGTTTCTGTGTTCCCTGCTGTTGCCTGCGGAATCTCGAACCTCTGCTTTTGCCTTGAGAGCCTTCAATGTGGAACTGGCTCAGGCAGGTATTAAAATATGCTTTTTTGAGCTCTGGAAATGTAAAATAACAGTTTCAATATTCTAAATTACACTAGTAGGTGGTGTTTTGCTGAGATTAATTTTTTGTACTATAAGGGACAATGAGTAAATAGTGCAATACAAACCTGTAGTTTTGAATGGCCCTTGGAAAGCAGCCAGCCTCCCCCAGTTTATTTTATTTATGTATATAGTTTTTATGACTTTCATCTTTGTTGTGCATTTTAAAATTAAATTATAACAAACACGCTGTGGTCCTCGATACTGTTAGGTGATTGCAACTATGTCCTGGCTTCAAATGCAGCGACCAAATCATTAAAGTGCGGCTAAATCCTATCTGTGGAATGTCTGTCAAAAACTTGGATGATATAATCAGTCCCAGGTCTTTGTTGGCAGAAGCTGGGTGATGGAAAGGCTGCTGGGAGGGATGTTTGCAATTAGAGAGTTGTGGGAGGGGAGTGGCTGCAGCCTCTCCCCTTTGCTCGGTGGCCAGAAACTGCCCGTGCCACCAGGAAAGTTGGTAGCGCTTGCCAGAAAGGAGCGATACAGGAAATGTGCTGACCAAGCAAAATCCCAGATCAGGTTCTGCGGGCTGGGCTGCTGGCAGCCTGTGGCACTGCCCTCCCTTGCTGCTGTTGCCACTGCTGCTTTTCCTTCTGGGAAGAAAGCTAGGGTGAGGGTCGCCCAGGACTTAATCTCTGTGGGTTTCAAAGTCAGGTTGTGGTGAAGTGCAGTTTTTCTTATTGGTTTTTTTTTTCTTTTTGTTACTCTCTGTAGTGGTTGTATGTTTTATGAGGAATAAGCGTAAATTCAGAACTGAGAGCCTTCCCTGCTGAGTTTGGCTATGTCCTGTGTCTGTCTTCTCAGTGTAGATAGATCAAGTGCCGTAAAGACACTGTGGATTTCACCCTAGATGTATCCTTTCCAGATTAAAGACTCCATAACTCAGAAGACTACGGGTTTGATGCGAATGCAGTTCTGGAGGGAGGCTGTGGAAGATATATACTGTGATAATCCACCACATCAGCCAGTTGCTACAGAACTGTGGAGGGTAAAATATACCTTTATTGTCCTAAAATTAACTTAACTAAAATATGACTGTGTTTTGTGTGCTGTGTTGCATAGTTAACAACATTATCTTATATAAAACAGATAATGTAAGTTGTGTTTGTGTCTCTATGTGACGTTTTAAATTGCCTACAACCAAAGACCAGAGTTGGAGAAGGAGGCGATTTAAGTAGGACCTACTTGGAGGGTCAGACTTCTGTGAACCATCTGCTTTCTTCTCTTCTGTTTAGGTGAAGGACAGAGTAAATTGTGGTAAGCCATAAGCTGATAGCAAGTGAAGTGCATAAGTATACTTTCCTGAGCAAGTGCTAGTCCTGCCTGAAGAGATTAAGCTGTGCTAAGCACAGAGGTTGAACTAGCAAACAGGGTATGAAAAACAGCCCAAGATCTTCCTACCTAGTTCCTGGATAATAGCAGGAATCTTAATATAGTCGCCTTCTTGCATCAAGAGTTGCTTGATGACTTCTATCTGTGTACTGTGTTTTGCACTGATCCTTTTGTGCGCATCGAGTAACAGGGAGTGTACTTGTGAACTTAACAGTTTATTTTTACCAAGATGCCAGAGTTCTACAGGCACTTGAACATCACACATAAAGTACACCTCTAGATCTGTTCCTCTGCTGGTCATGGCCAGAGAAACAGAGGCTTTCTTGCAAAATTTTTTCTGTTTCTAGTTAGGACTGTCATTGATATGTTGGGTGGGTGATTGAAGGTCTGAAGGCAGTGTAAATAGAGTTCCCCTTGATGCTGTTATAGAACCACAGAATAATTTAGTTGGAAGGGATCTCTGGTTGTTGTGTAGTACAACTTGCCACTCGAAGGTCTAACATCAAAGTTAAATTAGGTTGTCAGGGTCGCATTGAGTTGAATTTTTAATTTCTTTGGGGATGGAAATTCCGTACAATTGCTAACTTGTCATCTTAGGGCCACAGGCCACAGCAAGTCTTAAAACCTTCCAAAAGAGCAGCTACTGTAAGGCCTCTATTATATAAGATCAGAACTTGTGTTTAAGGTAAAGGTCTCTGAGCTGCTGGGCAGGAAAAGCTGCAGTTTGTCTAGATCTCAGTAGCTGAATACAGTTAATGTGGATCCCGCAGGTAGTTAGGTTTGTGGACCTGCTGAAAAACAGGCAGTGAAATGTGGAGTCCTCATCCAAGTATTGATCGGCATCGTTCCTGTTAAAATCCTGGGAAAAGCAGGATACTCACTGTAATGCTGGGTTAGAACAATGGAGTTCCTGCAGGATTAGAGCGTTTCACTTGTTACCATCTTGGCTTCACATCCACTCTGCTACACCTTTGAAACCAGAAAAATGAGTCGTTTCCAAATTCTCTTTCAATGATTTTTGGCAGTGCTGAAACTGGCCTCTCCCTGACTCTTCCTCCTTCAAATGTGAAACAAAGCATCTGTCAGCATTTGTTCCTGTCTATCAACACTCATGTTTAGATTAAAATTGGGATTTAAACAAGAAACAGTTTGTTTAACTAAGAGAAAACATAGGTAAAGCCAAGAAGTAAAACACTACACCTGTTGCAGTCGCTTTTAGGAGGACCAGAGCTATTCATAGGTGTCTCCAGCTCAGATAAAGTGTGTGCCTTAGCCACAGCAAAGCGTTCCTACAGTTAGAATGAAGTCTGGCGAATGTTGTGAGCATTTTTTTATGGGGTTACAGGAGTTGAAGATGCACCTAGGGTGATATTTTAATGCTGGCAAACGTTGTGAGCTTTTTTACAGGGTTACAGGGGTTGAAGGTGCACCTAGGGTGATATTTTAATACAGACATTAAAATGCAGAATTGGTCATTTTGCATGTCAATCTGTCTGTGCCTTTGCTTTTGATTTCCTGCTTTCTGTCTCTCTTCCAGCATATGGCAAACTTCCCAGGAACAAGAATGTTTTCTCACAAATTGCTTTTGTTTCCTTTCCAAGGAGGAACTTGCTTTAGTGTAGCTTAACTTATTTTTTTTTCAGAAGGTATCCCCTCATTTAGTTCTCTGGTGGAGTGTGTTAGGTACAAGTTAGTTTTGGGTATGATTGTAACTATTCTTTCAGCCACTTTTAATTTCAGGCTACTTGTGTGTGTGTCAATGTGTATTTAATGTTTGTTAGCAGAAGAGTAACTTATAAAAAGCACAAAATGTTGTTGTGGTTTAACCCCAGCTGGACTGACCACCACACAGCTGCTCGCTCACTCCTCCACTGGTGGGATGGGGGAGAGAATTGGAAGGGTAAAAAACTGGTGGGTTCAGATAGAAACAGTTTAATAACTAAAAAGAAATAATAACAATAAAAAATTGTAAGGAAAAGAGGGGAAAAATAAAACCCAAGAAAGACAAGCGAGGTGAGTGAAAAGAATTGCTCACCACCAACCGACCAATGTCCAACCAGTCCCTGAGCAGCAGGCCCCCCCTGCCAACTTCCCCCTTAGTGTTATTGCTGAGCATGACATCGTGTGGCATGGAATATCCCTTTGGTCAGCTGGGGTCAGTGTCCCGGCTGTGTCCCCTCCCAACTTTCTGTGCACCGCCACCCTGCTTGCTGGTGGGGCAGTGTGAGGAGCAGAAAAGGCCTTGATGCTGTGTAAGTGCTGCTCTGCAGTAACTAAAACATCGGTGTGTTATCAACACTGTTTTCAGCACAAAGCCAAAACATAGGCCCATGCAAGCTGCTGTGAAGGAATTTGACTCTGTCCCAGTACAACATTCAGATGTGAATCATTCAGATACTGAGATATCAATTGCAACCCCTTCCAACAGCTGAGACTGCCAGTCATACTCCTTTCTCACAAAACAGAAAGTCGATTTTGAAGTGGAGGAAGGAACTGGCCTATCTCAGTGGTGAGATTTCACCTTAGCTATGATTTCTTGAAAGGAAGACCAATATAAGACAATCCAAACAGAACTGATCGTGAAATAGTATGTCGAAAAATAATTCGGAACATATTTCTAGGAGCTCTGAGAGCTCCGAACACTGCAGAGCGTGGGAGCGAACTAACAGTCCAGCCTGACCTGGTGACCTTTGTCCTCAGGATGTAATTTTATTTCTACATTTCAGCAAATACTCCAAGAATGTCCTATTTGAAGAGCACAGCTTCACTAATGTTCAAGAATGTCATTGCAATTCTTAAAAAGAAGGATTTGGAAAGACGCTTGAACTCACAAGTATTGCAGAGCTGTTAATAGAATTAGCATGTCTTTTGCACAGCATATTTTGTGCATACTCTTTTCTTGCTGTGGAATTTGCATGAGGACAATTCTGATTTTGCAGAAAAAACACTAATTTATCATGTTAAATGTGTTCCTGAAGGTTTCTATATCAAAGAATACTCACATTTGGATTCCAAGAGTTTTATGCACTAGTATAGCATACAAAGAACCTTTAATAGTATTTCTAGAATTATTAATTGCTCAAGTCTTGGTGACTTTAATATAAACTTATACAGTAACTGTATGATACCTGTTCTTGCTTATCTGTTCATTTTGAACATATAAAAAGTGAGGCTTCATTCTCCATTCATTTCTGTGGAAGAAGACAATTTTCAAAACTTCTGAAAAGTGAGGACCTGTGTGTTTGAATGAAGGTAGTTCAAAATAGATACAAAGTACAAATTGGGTAATTTAGCAGAACTCGGTTTGGTGCTTTAAGTCCTGACCTGTGAATATTTCAAGGATTTAGTTTACAAAATGATACTCAAGATGAACAAGTGAGAAGCAAAACTGGTATTTGTAGTTGTAACTTAAAATTTGCCTTTTCATGTACCAAGTACTTCCTCAAGCAGATTTTGTTGAATCAACGAGAAGTTCTAGTCTTGTCAAGCCTTGAAAAAATATTTACAAATATAATGGATGAAAAGAAGTTGAAAGTGAGTTATAAAGGCTGAGATCGTGAGAAGTGTGCTCCATAAGTTTTGTTTATAAATACTTACATGTGTGATCATAGCCTTCCTGACAGTGTGGTCTGCAAAATTCGGTGCATGTAAGAGGGTTGAAGATAGGTTGATAGAATGAAGTGGTACTGGAAGGAAGTCAAATACAAGCTAAAAGCCAAAAGAAGTGTGCATGAATATGAGATGCTGTGGGATACTTTTTTAAACAAAACCATGATACTCATTATATAATTTTGTTAGGATGCTGTCTTTACATTACGTGTTGGTATGTTGTAGTAACGTTTTCTTGAAAATTTGCAGGAGAAGTCTTTTTATTGTTTGGCTCTGGCAGAAGCTCTGTTCTCTTTGGAGAGTGAACATAGTTATCTACACATATTTTGTGGGAACGTGTGACTCCATGCAAGAATAAATTGCTTTCAAAAATATTTTTAAAGAAATGCTTTTACTTAACTGGCTTAATGTCCAAGATTTAATTTTTTTGTGTGCAACAACTTGTAACAAATGCCAGTTGAGAATTTTTGTATTTGAAGAAGCTAATCATATGGTTCTATGATTCTCCACTGACATGCCACTGATTTAACCCAAGTGAATACAATCCTTGTAAGAAAGGGATTATCTAAAATGTATTTCAGCCTTCAGAATGCAGTGCTACCATCACTTTGTGTACATTAACATGGATGCTTTATTTGATAATTTTCAGGCTGTCAGGAGGCATAACTTGACTAAAATGTGGTTCATGAAGATCATTGATGAAAGAGTAAGTATTTACCATTCAAGGTCCAATTCTGGTTTTAGTTGTATGTGGGTTTTTCCCCTTAATTTTATGTATTTCTGTGTAAAACAAAAGCTTAAGTAATTCATCTTTTCCAGACAGTAGTGGTATTTCTCTTTAACATTGGTACTGTTATATTTCATTTAATTCTCACTTGATGCCCCTACTCATAATATCTGCTCTTTCTGGCTAAAACAGCTAATAGAATCCTTTGTTTTGTTTTGCTTTAAAATATATGTAGTGTGTGAGTCAATGTCTTGTTCTCTGCTCTGATAAGCAGTGTATACGTGCTTGTGTTTTCTGTTGCTGGTCTCTATTCCTGATTTGAAGTGGTTACCCCTAGAGGTAGTTCACTAGCAGTTGGTCTCCATATGGAACTGTTAAGAACAGTGGAAAAATATATTTTAGTAGAAATGGAGGTGAAGATGTGCAAGAAGGGAAACCCATGTGTGGTCTCTTTTTGTACCATTCCAATCCTGCCTCGAGAGAAAGGACATCTTGCATATTGCAAAAAGTTGCACAAATCTACATCACTGGCATCATCTTACTCCTCCTCACTTCTTTTCTTATTGTGCCAATTTTGTTCCTAAATAGCCTTCTCTTGTGATGAGTCACGGATATAAAATCTCAAAAATTAAATGACCTGTCTGAACCTTTCTGCCACACTTTGCTGCTTCTCCTTATTGTGGCTGTGGGGTTTTTTCTAAGCAGTGTTGTAAATTGGAGCATTCAAATCACATGAATTTTAAAATAAGCACCCTTTTTTTTTTTTTTGAGAAATGAGGAAGAATTTCACTGGTACAGTGATGCTACTGCCAACTCTGACACAAGGGCAGGAATTAGTAACTGAGGGCAGGAATTTCTTAAGCTAGCTTTGCTGCTAAAGTTAGTGTCTCCTGAAGTTATACCTTGAGAAAGTTGATGGTCAGTTACTTGTGGAATGTCATTGCTATGAAAGGCTTCAGAGCTTTTAATCTTAAGACTGATTTTTAATCTTAAGACTGGTATGTTTTAACCACAAAGCCACTAGGACAGGAGGAATTCTGGAGGATGTTATGTTTTGGGGGTATTTGCATATGACTTTGAAATTCATGTGTATATTTGATGGATTGATTTTTGTGCATTTTTTTAAAAATACATCCCTATTTATCTAAATTTCCTTGTGGTTCAGATGCAAATTAAGTAATAAAATTTGCAACCCTATAGTGTAAGAATGCCATTTGATGTTTAGTTTTGTCCACATCTTTTTTTATGAAGAATTCTGATTTCTTATTATTGTAAAAGGTTGTATTTGCTCCAGTAACCAGACTTGGCCGCAATTGCATGTGGTTATTCGGTTAGGTTAGACTTGCTGTAAGCTTTAATGACTACTTCTATCTGAGTCTATACTCTCTTTATATTTCTCAATTTTTTTTAAATAGTTGATTAGGCTGACCTGAGTGTAGTAATAAACTTGCACAAATAGCAGTTATATTTATAGTTTAATGAAGTTCTGTGTTCATATTACAGGAGAAGAATTTGGATGATAGAGTGTACCGTAACATCCAGGAGCTTGAAGCATATGCTGAGAACACTCAGAGTGCTCTCTTGTACCTCACCTTGGAAATGTTGGGTAGGCATTTTCCCCTTTCTTGATTTTGTTGACAACTCAGTAGTGCAGGTACAATATTTATTGATGTTTCAGAAAGCCCACGCTTTTTCCAATGGAGTTTAATTCAGTAGAAGTTGTCTTGGGTATTACTTCAGATATTTTTTTAATGCTCAACCCTAAATCTGGAATCCGACTGCACCTGTCCTAGAACTACGTACTTTCCTTAGAAGCTGCTTAGTGGAAAGCTCATGGAAGTGCAGCTTTCTGCTGCTCTATTCTTTGTTGCTTGACACTGTTCTCTCTTTTCTTGCTCCTGTTACAGAGTGTGGTAAATTCAGCTCTTCACTGTATTTTATGATTGTCCCACTTCTTAGAACACAAAGTGCTGTAGTGATTCTGCAGCTGTTGTGCTATATTGCAGTGATGTGCACTGGCTATCTTGAAGCAGCTGACTTCCCAACCTATAAACTTCACTTGGTGATGTTTTAAATTTGGGTCCGAATCCTCTCCTCTTCCTAAAAGTAGGTTAACTGTCAATAACTGAATAGCTGGACAAAACGCAACAAATATGCTATGATCCTTGTGACTAAGAGCTACTATCTGTGTCATGTCTAATATAAGTGTCACAGATTGGGAAGGAACTGTTGATTTTCAGTGAAGACAAGGGTGACTTTCTTTTATGTGTCTGTTGCATTGTGTAAGTATTCCCTCTATCAGCTCAGATGTAGAAGTATGATTATTGAATGAACTATTATTATTTAATGGCATTTGGTGCTGTAAGGCAATATTTTCCTTTTGTTTATCAGACTAGTCTGAAGGAAAGCCAATGCTGAGTTTAAAAGAATTCTAAAAGTAGAAAGAGAGATATGATGAGCACATTCTTCCTAGGAAGAAATGAGGAACCTGTCTCTGAAAATCTGATGTTTGCTTCGTCAGTGAAATGTTGCAAGTGTCTTTCTCAACTTCTTATTGAAGATATATAGAAATATCAGTGTCTTCCATTCTGAGAAATGTCTTTGATCTTGAAGAAGTTCAGTTGTGCTTGGGTCACTCCTAATACAAGTCAGATGACCCTCCTCTTGAAAATCTGTTATGGAGGCTCTGGATTTCCTAGGTGCCCTGTTGTCATATTTAACTTCTCTTATATATACCAGTGTAACAAAATATCTAAGCGGAAGTCACCTTCACTGCATATTAAACAGTTAAATTCTGTGGGTTTTTTCCACAAATGAATCAACTAATTGAACGCAGCCTTTTTCTTAATGTTTCCCATCAGCATTTTTTTCTAGACTAGGGGGACCTGGTTTCATTACAGGCCACATTTGCTAAATTTCTTGCGCTTTCTAGCTTCTTTATTCCTGACCTGTCTCCAGTTTGTGTGTATCTCTCCTAGTAGTAGTGCTGCTTTATTCTTACTGATTACTGGTTACTTCTTTTGTCAAGCTCATTTTGACTGGTAGTCTTGTTATCCAAAGTCCTGGTACTTCCTAGCAGCTTCTGTCATTTCAAAATACTAATATTTTGCTCTCTGATCCATTGCCTAGGTAGTCAGGAGTCTAAAACTACCAATAGCTTTGTTAAACTTTGTCAGAACATCACTTTTGGGCTATATTCCCAGGCTGAGCATGAATCACTGCTCACTCTTACTCTTTGAGCTTATTTTTTTTAATTCCTAGTTATATGCAAAACCTGAGCTGCCCAGTCAGTATCAGAAAGTTATATCCATTGATTCCTCCAAGCCATGCTCTGCTTTCTGCTGCCATTGCCAGAATAAGTCCATGTAGTCTTCTGATAGCCACTGTTTCGCAAAGGCTGCTGAGACCCATGCAAGCAGGCAGGCTTGGGCAGCGAATCTGTTACACCCGTGTTGTGGTTTAACTCCAGCCAGCCACTAAGCACCATGCAGCCACTCGCTCGCCACCCACCCCTGCCATGGGGTGGGGAGGAGAATGGGGAAAAAAGTAAAAACTCATGGGTTGAGATGAAGACAGTTTAATAGGAAGGCAAAAGAAGAGATAATAATAATAGTAAATATATATAAAAAACAAGTGATGCACAATGCAATTGCTCACCACTCAATGAATGATACCCAGCCTGTTCCCGAGCAGCGATTGCTGCCCCCGGGCCAACTTTCCCAGTTATATACTGGGCATGATGTCACATGGTGTGGAATATAACCTTTGGCCAGTTTGGGTCAGCTGTCCCGGCTGTGTCCCCACCCAACTTCCCGTGCACCTGGCAGCATGAGAAGCTGAAATGTGCTTGACTGCCTAACACCAACTAAAAACATCAGTATGCTATCAATGTTATTTTCATCCCAAATCCAAAACATAGCACTACACCAACTACCAGAAAGAAAACTAACTTTCCCAGCTGAAACCAGGACAGCCCAGTATCGTTTTCAGATGTCACTTAGGCTCATTAGTCTGTAATTCCTGTATCCTCATTTCTTTCTTTGTAGGATGCTACTTCTGTTAGAGCTCTTGTGAACTTTAGTTTCAGTTTTTCTATAAATTTTCCTTTTATCCCAGGTCAGTCCTGTGAAAACATTGCGGCTTTGTGATCAGTCTGAGCCAATCTTGTATGGTCGTGCCGTGAAAAACGATGGTGCTGCTCTGCCCCGCTCATCTCCCTCTTTCAGTTCTCACAGTTGTGTGACCATGCAGTAACTAAAGTCAGTTTTCCATTGCCTTGTTGATCTGATTCCATTTGCCATGCTGTTGCCTCATTGCCCAGGACAGCACAAGGGAGGTGGCAGAAATACGGGTTCGGGGGGCGAAGCGTAGGACCCTTCTCTTTGGCTTCAGTACAATGCTGAATCAGCTACAGTTAATCATGAAACCGTGCTGTAAGCATGAATGCTTGTCAGGAATCTCACACCTGAATGATTTTTCTGGCAGAAAAAGTAGTTCTTGGAATACTGTTGCTCTGGGAGAGGACATGCCAATGAAAATGAGTTTGTGTACTGATGTATTTTATCTGAATAGGTGCCACACTGCTAGGTATACCCTTTGCAGAAACTGCAACAAGCTAAGAGGCATCTTGCTGCTAAACATGGATATTGCTGAATCTGCCTGCTGCATTCCACCTCCGAGATGAGATCTCAAGGCAATTCATGAACACAGACTGTTCTATCATGGACCAACACACTTAGCTTTCCTTAAATATGTCTGTGATACGCATTGGGGAAGACTGTATGCCTCAGAAGGCCTGACAGTATGTCTCTAAACATACTATTTCTGCAATTTTAGGTGTGAGGGACATCCATGCCGACCATGCAGCCAGTCACATTGGGAAAGCACAAGGCATAGTTACCTGTTTGAGAGCAACTCCATATCACAGTACAAGACAAAAGGTGTTTCTTCCCATGGACATTTGTATGTTGGTAAGAGAAGCAAGTTGTCTGGAATTGAGCAGTATGGTGTTTCTGACTGTGTCTCTCAGCGCTAGATATGAGATCATAATTTATTAGGACAGAACAGAACACCTTTTTTCTTTATTTTAACTCCTGCTGCTGTGGCCTAGTGATATGCAGTTGTCATGGTTTTATATCTTTTGGGAGGTGAGAGGTGTGACCTTCATGAAACACTAGGGTTTCTGTGTGGTTCTTTTTTTACTTTTTTTTATTAAATGTAGTAATATTTTAGCTTTCAGGAATTTTTCCATTAATGTTTAGAAATACACATATGGAATGGGGCCTAGGTGTTTTGGTTTGCGTTTTTTGTGTTTTTCCTTTTTTCTTTTCCTGTCCCTATAAAGGAAGCTCTGTGAGAAATTTTACTTCTCAACAACCTTCTTGGGTTTCTCTTCATTACCTTTTTGTAAATGTGCTGCTGGTTTTGTTTTCTTGGTTTTTTGGGGTTGTTTGTTTTTTTGTTACATGTTTGGTAGCTACAAGCATACATTCCATACTTTGCTGTTTGAGATGGTGTCGTCCTCCAATTTAAACTGTACACCGAATTTGCACTGGAATTTAGCAGATCTTGCAATTTGGGTAAAATGGGAGTAAAGCTCAAATTGTTTTGTTAATGTTCTCTGGCTAGGTCTGTAGGCATCGCAGCTGTTATTCCTTCATCTCCTTCATCTCCAGTCTTTTTTTTTTTTAAATGATAATCCTGTTCTTTTTATACTTAACCAAAATTTATGTAATTATGGTGATGCTTAAGGCAGTTCTGTTACTATTTTCTGAATATCATTTCAATACAATTGAAAGTTTTTATTTGAAGTTTAGTAATTTAAGTAGTTGCAAAAAACATGGATACTAATATAGGTCAGGGTTATAAGACTGCAGAAAGGAGCTGCACCCTGCTTTCCGCCCCTCTGGGACTTGATGGTATGGGAGGCCTGCCAAATTTTTAACTTTTCAAACATAGCCTGAAAATTCACAGTCATTCCTTGCCATGGAAGGTGTTTTACAGTGAAACTGTAAAAACAGCTTGCATCCCTTCTGTGCAGACTGAGCATCTTGTAAGCATTTCAGCTGCTGGCAAGTATCACAGAGTTCTGCTGGAGTCTCTCCTGTGAAGCCTGCCTGCCTACCTTTATACAGCTTTCACGAGTCTAAGTGTTGCTGAGAAGAATGGGCAAGTTGTGCTATTCTGGATATACTATATTATGTATTACATTGGTTACTATAGTCAAAGAGTAAGTTTAGGGGGGCGAGGGTTGATGTTTTTTTGGTTTGGTTTTAGTTTGGGCTTTTTTTTGGTTGGGTGGTTTGTTGGTTTTTTTTTGCAAGTCTGGTAGTGCACACCAATCACAAGATAATGACTTACTTCATAAGCCAGCATGGCTTCTGTGTTAGCTGTTACTGGCTTTCTTCTGCTAAATACCAATTCTTGGATTATGATTTTAAAAATTTAGCATCTAAATTCCCAAAACGTTAAAATCTGACTTCGTTATCTGACTGACCACAAAGTCCTTAGGGAAAAAATTCATGCAGAGAGAGTCTGTACAAGCTGTTCTCTTTGTTCTCTTGATTTTTTTTTTTTTTTTTCCCAAGTGACTGACAAAAAAAAATGGAGAAATAAAAAAAGGAGGGGGGCAGTGGTAAAACATTTAGGCAGTTTCAGTCCTGTGTCATTAGTTTGGTTGCTGGGACAGGTGTTTGAGAAGCTATAATGGAAACTTGATATCTACTGAGGGTTTTTCTCTTTTTGATTTTCCTTCCTATGTCTAGCATGGAGTTTCACAAGAGGATTTCATAAGAGGCAAACAAGAGAAAAATGTGAGAGATGTAATTTATGACATTGCCAGCCAGGCCCATATTCATCTAGAACATGTGAGATTCCTTCCCTTTTATTTATTTAAATAAGCATAATTGATGCTAATCTTCACAAAGCATTATACGTATGTGTTGTTAGAAGACTTACAGCTGCATACTTAATTTCAAATATTTTAACCTTAAATACTTTGAGGGTTTAAATTAAAAAAAAATAACACCACACAACACCTTTAAATATTACTACTATTTCTGTATGACTGTTGTATTTATCTGTATGTACAGAAGGCAGTTTACTCACAGCCATGTCCAATTGCATGTGTATAAATACTGCCTAAAAGCCTTATTACTGGGACAGAAACTTCAAGCAGATTTTTATAAATGCAACTGTATGCCAGGATGGGATCAGCACCACAGAAAGCACTTCTGCATATGGTATTTCACAGTGCAGTGGAACGGGTGCCAGGAAAGCAGAGCATGGTGCCTTTGACTGCTGGTTAGTGTGTGTGGGAGGGGGGATTCATTCCCTGACATGACCAGCCATGCCCAAAGCTATGTGGGGAAAGGTGCTTTCTGTTTATTTCTTTTCTGGCTCACAGCCAAGTGATTTAAAGACTTCATGTGCTTGGAACAGTGGATAATGAATCCTGAACAACTGCAGAATCCTACTCTGTTTTGTTTTTATGCTCTTATTTTAGCTACACTTGGAATTGCTTGTTGGTACATAATACAAAAGCAAAAGAAAGTTTCCTCAGCAATGCTGTGTCTGCTTTTATCTGGAAAACAAAACTTGCAAGAAGCACTGTAAGGAGTTTCTCATGTGTACAAGTACTTGTACACGTACACTTTGAGTATTGCACCCAATACTTCCAGTTAAGGTAGTCTGGAAAGATACCACTTCAAACTGAATAAATGCCAGATTTATCTCTGCATTTACACTGTTGATATAATCCTCAGTTACAGTGTTACCTGTGGTCACAGTATTTTATGCAGTAGAGATAGGAGAGCACTTGTTCATTTTTCTGAAGGTAAAATGAGGCATCCCTGGTTTGTTCAGTCACTGGTTAGTTAGTTGATTAATGTTTGTATTTTTTATTTTTTCATTTTCCCAACATGCCAACCAGCTTCTAAAGAGAACAGACAGAACCTTACCCTCCCCTCCCATTTCTTCCCACTCCATTCCTAGAGCCCTGCCCATGTTATGCACTGGGAGGGTCTTACGGAAAATATGCAATGTGATCATGTAACTCGAGACTATACAGAAAAGTATAAACACAAGGAAACCAGATTAGAGCAGCAATGGCATTTTATTCAATCAAATGTTGATCTTGGCACCCTCCCCCACTCTTTATTTTTTTTTTTAATGAGTGGGTTGTATCATCTTAATTAAAATAAAAAAAAAATCCTCTCTGAATATTTACTTCCAGCTTCCATCACCATCAGTGAAGAATAATTGACAGTGCAGGATCTCTGGAGTGTTCAGATCACTTGAACTGGCAATAACTGGCAGCAATAACAGGGCATTAGCCTCCTTGATAATCAGATGGCCTTTGTTAATGCAAGGATAAAGATACTTTCTCCCCTAATGGATGAAATAGGCTTTTGCTGGCAACATTTGCTGGGTATTTCAAGACTTTACATGAATGTAATGGGCTGGTGATTTTAAATGCATCTGTTCTTCTGTACAGAAACACCATCTTGTTTTGCCCGAGGGTCTTTTCAGCCACTTACCCTCTGTCTTAGTTGGAATTACAGGGTAGGGTAAAGTTTAAACCTGCAGAGAGATTTCAACAATCTCAGCATTTGTTACACAAACCACGTTTTGGAGGATGAGGGTAACAGTTACCAGCCCCATTTCATAGTCGGAAGAAACATAATCCTCAAATGCTAAATTAAGTCTCAGCGATTTTATATGGAGCACATTGTAGTAATGTGGCACTTAGTCTTTGGAGAAAAGTTTCTGAAGCGTGGTCAGCTCTTCTTGATACTGTGACCAGCAGAGGGCAAAATAAGGTAGTGAAGATTGTGGTTTTCTTTAGGAATTGTGTGTTTTATTAGAATAAAAGCATAGAATAGAAGTGCTCTGTCAGTCCCACAGTGATCCCTTTGAAAGCATGTGATATATTTACATGTTCCCCCTCTTTCTCTTAAGTGCCCCCTCCCTCATTCCTCTTTTTAAAAGAGGGCCTTCTTTTGGCTTTTTGTGTTTATCTCAATTATGCTAGCTCATTATGGACTCAATTTACCGAGGAAGATAACATGCTTCTGAATGACATGCAACGCATTCTGGGTTAAGAAGGTCAAGAAAGATTACTTTCTTTTTTCAATCCACAATTAATGATAGTAAGGCAGAGCATTACATCACGAAAGTCCATTTTCCTTTTTCATATGTATATATACACACACAATGTTATTACACTTCAAAGTTTTAAAATAATTTGCCTTCTTGAAAAGATTCAGTATTTTTCGCTCATGAAGTTTCAGCCTGATTTTCTCTGTTGTCTGGAAAGATCCATGGAAAACTGGATCATACATTCTCATCAGTATTCATACAGGGTGGATTGGTTGGTTCGTGTGTTTTGACCTGTAAGAAAAGGCATAAAAGGAGGGATTCTGTATTTATAAATAACCATTACAGGAAGATTTGCTTCAGCCCTGTTAGAGGTCCCTGAGTTGTACATGGTTTTAAACTGTAGATTTGATTCAGCTGTGGTTTAGACTCTGCTTGTACGTAGCTGAGGACCTGAGGCACTGAGATCCTTCTGAAGTCCCATAAATGCAAATGGATCAGAACTGGACTTATGGGACTGATGGCAACACTGGATCAAAAAGATGCACTCAGAGAAATGTGTTTCGGGTCTTCCATCATTTCTGTCTCTTGGGATGCAAAGAATTACTTGGTGGGGGAAAAAGTCTTGAAACTTATTTATTAAATCAGATGCAACTTGGAACTTTGTCGGAACAAGGGATGCTAATTTACATTGGTTTATTGTATGTAAAGTTTAAGGTTGTCACAACATGTTAAGAATTTTAGCAGGCCTCTCCTAGTATTACGTACTTTCTGTGTAATTACTTTTGTATACAGTGAGGGATGGTGGTGGTTTGCACATAATGGAAAATTACAGTTTCAGGGTGTCAAAATAAAAAGGGACGAAGCTTGTAATGCAGTCTGTTAGCTCTAACCATTGTGTATAGTACTTGAGATTTAATCTGAAAAGTTAAATTCTTCTGATAAGTACGTTTGATTTTTTGTTTTGTTTTCTGTCTCCCACCTTACCCCATTTACTTTCAGGCTAGATCTTTCAGTAAGAAAGTTCCTGTGAAGGCATATCCTGCTTTTTTCTGTACGGTGGGTGTGATATCATGCACTCTTTCAGTGATGGACTCATTTCTGTGCTAATATGTTTGTGAATAGCAGAGTATCAAATTAAGCATGGTTAACTAATGCTTCATGTGTCTGTTTGGGAGGATTTAATACCTAAAAATTCTGAATATCATAATGTGTGTTTGACTGTGGAACCTCATAGTTTTGATCAACACTTGTAATCCTTCTTTAACTATGTCATTTCACCCAAGATGTCTGTATATTCATAGACTGTCGTTCTGGTGCAAGGGCACAAAATCTTGTCGATTTTTATAATCTTTCTTTGGTCTAGTAAAAGATAATGCTTCTCTTCACAAAACGTGCCTTTTTTTAATCCTTTGAACGTGATGGTTACGCTACCACGTAATAAGACAGGCAAACTGTCAAGCCTTCTTGTAGTTCCTCATTCGGTTTCATGTATTGCTTTTTAAACTTAATGCCCGATTATTTGCATGCACCATATGGACTAAGCTTTTTTCTTCTTTTCTAGGTTGCTTTAGATGATTATTTATATAATATACGAAAAGTGGACTTCAATATATTTCATCCAAGCTTACAAAAGAAGAGTACATTGTTACCATTGCATTTATATATTAGATCTTGGAAAAAAACGTATTAAATTTTTTTTTAATAGGAGTTCAGAGTGCTGAGATTTTTCTCTAATGTCTTAACTTGATAGAATTGTTAAGTGTCTAACTTCACACTTCTGCAAACTGTAGTGCATGGGAAGCAGCAGATGCGCATGAACCGTAGCTGTCAGCTTGCTGGCAGTAGTTAAGTTTCTTCTTGGAATATTAGGCTGATATCTCTGCTCCGCAAGTCTGCCAAGTCATATGTCCTTGTCTGAGAGTACTTTTCTTGTCTTTCCTGTAATAACAATATGATAGAAAGCTTCTTGGATGAATTCTGTGCTAATGGATACTTCTGACAGTTCTGACATTTTGCTGGAAAAAAAAGGAAAATATCTGCTTTGTTTGTGCCCCAAAGCAGTTACAGTGAATGCCTTATAAAATCAGCTAAGCAATTCTATTTAGTGCAAGAAGCAGACCTTTTGCAAGTACTAACCATGCTTCATAGCTGGGAGAATGAAGATGTATATTTGAATGGAAAAAAACTGACAGGAAAAGCTTTAGCTGTTTTAATTATGTAGTGTTTACACAGAATTTCAGAATGGTGAAATAGAGCTGTAGTACAGAAACTGTTTAACTGTTGAGATCAAGCCTTGAAGTGACTATACGTAGTGGGAGGATAGCTTTACAACATACAAAGAGAACCCATATACAGTTTTTTATCTCCAATTTGCCCCAAGGCACTTTCAGCCTGCTCTTAGCTCGGCCAGACCTTCCTCCTGGCCCCTGGTCTCACTCTTCTTGCTCACAGCTGTCATTGCAAGGTGGGTTTGGCTGCCCCTTTGTTCTTATTCACTGCATCTCGGGACACCCTCCTGCAAGGCTTCCCTGAATTCCTGTTCTTCAGTACTGTGAAGAAATGTATTCCTGAATGTTCCAGGTAATTTTAGCCCTTCCTCTCTGTAAAGATACTGCTCTGTTTTTTTGGTGGGAAATTACTGGGAGCTTTGTACTCAGCATCTCTTTGGATCAAGGTAAATGTTTCTGTTTGATTTGTTGTTTCGTAAAATAATACTTCCTAGCATCCGACTTGATTCAGTTGCACAAATCCGGTAGATTATTCTGCCGTCATCCGTGTTCTGTTAAATAGCTGCTTTTCCCAGAGATTTTTTTTTTTAATCGGGGTTAATCTCCCCAGATGTTTGGTTGTATAACAGCATCCTGTATTTTAATGTACAATGCTACATAATGAATTTCTGAGAACAAGATTCGTGGCTTTATTAATCGCAGAAACTGTCAGCGTGGTAGAAATCTTAGGAACTCAAAATGAAAGCCAAACTCTTTCCAGTGCTGCCCAGTGACAGGACAAGGGGCAATGGGCACAAACTGAAGCACAGGAAGTTCTGTCTGAACATGAGGAAGAACTTCTTCCCTCTGAGGGTGACGGAGCACTGGAACAGGCTGCCCAGGGAGGTTGTGGA
>Ga0065711_1036198_pt1 | contig 21321 bp, 8 predicted proteins | sample Hoacrofraction12_FD_59098 | JGI IMG/M metagenome (GOLD analysis project Ga0065711, IMG submission 59098) | Hoatzin crop microbial communities from Cojedes, Venezuela - Epithelial fraction 12 v2 (version 2) | ecosystem: Host-associated > Birds > Digestive system > Esophagus > Crop | place... | reverse complement strand
ACGCCCACTCTTCAGACATTTGTAAGTATATATTAGGTCCCCTCTCAGCCTTCTCTTCTTCAGGCTGAACAAGCCCAGCTCCCTCAGCCTCTCCTCGTAGGAGAGATGCTCCAGTCCCCTCACCATCCTCGCAGCCCTCCACTGGACTCTCTCCAGTAGCTCTTCATCTTTCTTGAAGTGGGGAGCCCAGAACTGGACACAGTACTCCAGATAGGGCCTCACTAGGGCAGTGTAGAGGGGAAGGAGAACCTCCCTCGACCTGCTGGCCACACTCCTCCTAATGCACCCCAGGATGCCATTGGCCTTCCTGGCGGCCAGGGCACACTGCTGGCTCACGGGTAATCTGTCATCCACCAGGACACCCAGGTCCCTCTCCACAGAGCTCCTCTCCAGCAGGTCCAGCCCTAGCCTGTACTGATGCACGGGGTTGTTCCTCCCCAGGTGCAGGACCCTGCACTTGCCCTTGTTGAATCTCATCAGGTTCCTCTCTGCCCAACTTTCCAGCCTGTCCAGGTCATGCTGAATGGCAGCACAGCCTTCCAGTGTGTCTACCACACCTCCCAGTTTGGTGTCATCAGCAAACTTGCTGAGGGTACATTCTAACTCTTCATCCAGGTCGTTGATGAGGAAGTTAAACAAGGCTGGGCCCAGTACTGACCCCTGAGGGACATCACTAGTTACCAGCCTCCAAACTGGAGCAACGAACTCTCAATTTTTGCATTACTAATCCAGATCCATTCTTAAAATAGAAGTTACAGAAAAATCCACTGGTCACTTTGAAACAAAGACACATATTCATGGTTGACAATGTCTAAAGTCTTCAGGAGTTCCTGGGAGGTTTATTACACTAGCTTCTGACTCTCCTTCTTTCTTTATAGGTCTCAGTGTGATTCAGCTGTAAGTCCTGTCACCCTGACTTACTGCAAGTGGCACTCTGCTCTGGAGCCAGCCCAACTTACTTCACAAGGTGGTGGTATAAACAGCCTGAGCACTTGTTTCACTTGCAGTTCTTGACTGAAGACAATTACAATTATTACTAGCTATTGCTTTGTGAGAGGTGTGGGTTTTTCAAGCAATGGCCCGCTACCTAGGGGTGAGGCTCACTTTGTGTGAGGTGAAGCAGCGACTTGCCTTCCCAACAACCGGTTGCTCTCCATGGTCCCTCAGGCTCTTCAATCACTTCATTTATCACACGCAAATTCATGCGTTTTTGCTAATCAGTACCAGCAATCTGGCCATCTGGCGCTCTCTCTAGTGTATAAAGACCTTTCAAGCCTAAATCATGTTTCAATTACTTCCCTTAAACTATTTCAGAGAATACGAAGAAGAATAAGTCCCAAGAGCAAGACTCACTTCAGTTCTTGATCTCTCATACTTCATTCATTTCAGATTAGGCCTTTGATTCTCAGAAAACTATCTACATGCCAACTGTTCAGTAAATACTTAGTCTGATAGCCTTCATGTTGGGTTATCAATAACTTCAGCTTCAATTAGAGCTCCAGGCACCCCACAGCATAGTAGCATGCCTATTTGTGAAGACTAGGTTAACTACAGAATTAGGCAGCAAGTGATGCTTTAAGCAGGTCACTGGTGTATAAGTAACTGAGGGTCTGGGGGAGAGCCATCTGAAGTCTAATGTACAGAGTAGCTATATAAAAAAATTTAAAAATTAATAGAAGCCCAATATTCTACATTTACACCAAACAAAGTGTGGAAAATGGCATGTACATAGATCTTCGAGCCAGACTGCAAGCTAGTATCAATCTCATGTCAAGTATCCCCTATAAAATGTGAGGTAGCTTATCCCTCTTTCACTAAACAGTACGCTATGCCTTTTTGGTAAGGTAAGAGTAAGCACCAAGGCAGCAACTAAAGAGCTTCAGTTGTGCAACGACAGACACAGTGTTGGCAAAAGTATTTCCCCTACAGATTCAACTAGCACAGCAACCCCCAATATATAGTTTTAACTTTAAAATGAAATTACATACAGAAATTACGTTACTGAAAATTTGTCTTTAAAACAGTATCCTTATCTGAAAATCTGCTTCACAATGAAAGAGAAGATAGACAAAGGAGATATGCTTCAACATCCAGCTCTGCCAGAGACTCTCTATGCGAGCTTAAGCAAAACACAAATGTTTTGCTGTTCTCCATTTTAGAAACCAGGAGCAGCAAATACCTCTTTTCTCCCTCTCCTGTCATCTGCCTTTTTTGTTTACACTGCAGTGCTTAGAAGACACACAGATGTGATTTAGTCAAAACACAGTTATTCTCATTCATTTCAACAGGAGTTCCTCAAGATCCTGGTCACTCAGTCACCTCCCTCTTCTTACTGTCTACAAAGCAAATTAAGCCAAGGTTCAATTTAAAGAAATACCTCTTCACTTACGCTAGCAATCAAATTTCTATTCTGCAAGGCAGAAAGGCCTAGTGTGGTATCCTCCACAAAGAGTTTTTAAAACTCTAAATTATTACTATTTGAAGTGATGATTCAGATCACTGCCAAGTCATGATTTTTTAGAACAAATACATCTTCAATTTGTGTCTCATTTATTTCAATATTACCTTAATCTTATATTACTCTATCAGATGTTTCTCATACAAGAGAAAAAGAGAAAGACTACTTAGCAATGACATCTTAGATGGCAAAACAAAAGGCGCAGAAAACACAATCGGGTAATCAAGGAGTGATACTTGCTATGTAATACAGACAATCACAGCAATTCACATCTAATACACTAATAGTCTGTTATTTATCCCTTTTTATGGTACTCTGTTTTTCCCGTGAGTCCATTTAGGACTTTAAACAGCTGCCTGCTTTGACAGTGAGGGATAATGCTCCAGCTACAGCAGGGGTATGTGTGTGTATAATCTACATTGCACACAAGTTGAAATAAGATGATTCCTACCTTTCATTTCTCATCTACCCTATAATTCTGCTTTTGATACTGCAATTAAACATAAAAGTTCAGGAAATACTTTTATAACTTGCCTGAAGTTAGAAAACTGCCAACTTTTCAGCCGTGGTGCAACTTGCAATTCTCTTTTTCTTCAATATTATCAAGTGAAGAAAATGCAAAAAATGAAAAATTTAAAAGTTTGAGGTAATCATGAGATAACACTCCTAGTCAGACTACAACAAAAATCTGAAAACCTAAGACGTAAAAGTAACTGTAATTCAATATGCAAAAGGACCTAACTGTTTAAATTTAGTGAGCACTATTCCATCAACCGTAATAGAAAACAAGTAAATTAAGTGCTTATCTGCTTACCAGAATGCATTTTCAAAAAAGCAAAGCAGGCTTTAGAGATAGTGTTCCTAACTTGGAATTCTACTACAATTCATTGCTAAAAAAAAACAACGAAGGTTCATGCCTTATCAGCTTTTGTAAATACCTCTGTAGTTCCCTCCATTTTTCACAGTAGTCACAAGGGACTATAAATTATCAAATATTTTAAAGTATGGCCACAATAGGCTACCACAGAATAAAGGTGGCATCCTAGTTACCTCTCCTCTCCCTCACAGCATTGCTCTCAGCATACAGCTCTGAAGTTTTATAACACCTGACAAACTGTGAGCTCCCTTGGTTCAGTTTCTTGGATAGCTGCTACTTGATAAAAGTAGCCAATTTTGATACTGCTACATTAATAACACAAAATCACCCACTATAATCTTAGTCCCCAGCTGGAAAAGAACACAAGTGCAAAGAAGGTATCTGTCTTTATAGATGAGGTTTGTAAAAATAAATTGGGAAGCTACTCATGGGTCTGCTGGGAAAGTCTTGTGACTGGGGGTAGGGGGAAAACAGCCAAAGCCTCTGAAAGATCTTTCACATAGGGAAACACCTATAGGATACTGCTCAGAGCACTGCTTTAGTAAAAACAGTTACTCAGGAAGCGTTTAACCTTTATTAGCCTAAAGTATTAGCCATTATTGAATAAAAATATACACCCTCTTCCCCTTTCTAAAACCTTTAGATTGGACGTGTCACTGATTTGAATTAAATTCTAAACCTTAAGTATCTTCAGTCAGTAGTCAGCTTTCTAAAAACAATGCTAAAATTGTATGTTTCTATTTGACAAATAGCAAAAAAGTATTTTCTGAGCATACAACTTGTAAAATTTTAAAAGTTTTATAAAAGCTCTCTTTTTTCCATGGATCAAAATTATTTAAGATCAGTTCTCCTTGTAACCACTACACTTTCATATTTGAAGAAGCAAGCCAAAATACTCACATAACTACCCTTAGGTTTAGGCACAGAGTTCTAATTCTTAGCAAGCCACATTTGTGTATATCTGATTATTTTTTCCTCGTCACTTTGAAGAAGCAGTCTTGGTATGCTTTGAGCTGGCAACAAGTCAACAACCTTCTTAGCATCCCCTGAAGTTAACATTTGTAAAACCACCTTGTAGGGCAACCAGGTCAACTGTTGACTTTAGGGTTTTTACAGATACAGCTCTGTATTCATTTCTACTGAGAAGCTGACAACCTGGACATACTAAAGAATACAGATTCCCAGGACCTTTCTCCTTCCAAACTAGCAGCCAAAGTGCACATGTGGGGAAAATAGTTATGAAAGTAAGATATTGTTAAAGAAAGCAAAGGAAATTTCTTCTTCAGATTGAGCAGGAAATTAATATGGAAGACAAGTATATTGAGCTAAAATGTTATTCCCATTTTCACTAAAAACCTGCAAATTCATGATCAACATCAAAATGGCTGTAGTATTTCATCAGCACTATTTATACATGAGTCTAAGAATGTTTATTTTTGTGAATTTTCACTGCAAATGTAAAGAAAAGCCAGAATGAGTTAAGTTTTGCAGGTTTGGATCTCTAGCACACATTAGCAGTTAATGTAATTTACAGCACTTGTTGAAACCTTCCAAAGAAGCATGTAGTTAAAGCTTATATATTGCCTAGCTAAGTTAACACTACAAGAACTTTCTGTTCTCAAACTCAGTCTTTGGAAAAATGTGTATGCTCAACAATCTTGGTGCTTAGTCACATAAAATTGCTCTTTCAAGTGATAAGATCCCAGACAACTGTGTCTGAAAAAAAAATGAGCAAGAAAAAAAAGTAGCAGCTAAACACAACGTATGTGTAGTAACTTCCTGCAATGTTTTGGCTGACCGTTTTGTTTATCTCAATTCAAATACCAAGTACTACATTAATACACAAAGGCAGTAACTTGCTTTATTTTCAGACACAGTCCTCTAGGATCTCATCACTTAAAAATCAGCAACCTTATGTGACTAAGCACCAACAATGTTAAAAAACAAACGTACTTGCACAGATGTTAAATACCAATGCAATGTATCTACAATTGTTACCAAACAACATAGAAAATATTTAAGATGGATTTAGAATGGCCACTGTGCTGTTTTTCAAGTAACACTGAGTATCAAAGAGCAAGGCACAAACTGTAGTAATGAGTTTGCATTTTTATACTGCCTTACAGGCATAGTCATGTATTATTTTGTCAGCAGCAGCTGAAGGAGTTACTAGTTGTACTCTCCCTTTTAATCTCCTCCCACCCTCATCATGATGACTCACTGTTCACTCCCATGGTTTTACCACAGATTACTTGCTTCCACCAAATACTAAGAATATACTTATTCAAAAGGGGCAAGGAAGGACCAAGGATCTGACTGATTAACAGATGCAGTTTAGTAAACAGTCACAGAAGCATCTGAAGAGGCTCAACCATGGAAATAGTAATTTCTGGCAATAAAGTAGAAACAAAACATTGCAATGTACAGTTTCAGACTGGATCTGTTTTTTGAAGAATAACATGTAACTACAGCCTTAACCTTTAAAAAGCCTCATGCACCTTAACATCTACTAGAAGATTGCACTGAATTGAATTTGTGAGTAGTTTCCCTCCCAAAGAGTAAGGCTTAACGTTATCCAGTTTAACATAGGTGTTATAGGTTCTTACCACCTCTTGAACACCATCTATGATTTCAGAGTAGCAGGATAAGCAGTGAAGCTAAGTTTCAGCTTATTCAACTACACTATCAGGAATAACAATTTCAAATTTTGGAGACAAATACTGGTACCTATCCTGCATGGATACAGGAGCCCTGAAAAAAATAAATAAAAGCAGGAATGGCTCTCTAAAGATTCAGAAATGATGTCTAGTGAGGCAGGGCAGAAATAAGCAGAACAAGACTGCACTGACAGGCCTGTTCCTAGTCTACTGGATAATATTAATCACAGAGCAATATTACTTTGATTTCATTAGCCTAAAGATAATGGGTGCTGCTTTAAAATATGTACCCTTAACATGGACACATTTAGTTGTTTATGCAACCCTTGAACTCCTACCTGAATCATTCTTGGGGATGGTTCATGCATAGTGTATTCATGTCCTTTTCAAGGACTGGCCTTTTGTGAACTGATGAGAAAATAAATGCATGTATTATTGAAGTATGCAATAATAACTTGAGTGACATGTAAGAGAAAAGAATCCTTCAAAATATCAAGATATTTTAAGTGTTACTGACCAGAGTTCAGAATTACTACAGAATTATCTGTGGTAGAATGATTAAGTAGGGAACAGTGGCTTGACAATATAAAGCTAGGATGGATAACTGCAATCTTACTGTCTTTGAGGAAAAACAGGAAAATTGCATGCCAAATAATCTCCATTCTTAAAAATCTATCAATAACTTCTCAACAAAATAACTGGATAAATCCAGCTTTTTGTTTTGTTTTTTGTGGCTTTTTTTTTGATAGAAAAACATGAAGTGGTACATCAAAAGTACAAATTCTGCTTCCAGTAAGTAAGAGGAATGTACAACTCCCTGACACTATACAATAAAATCCACTGAACTGACAGAAGTGGTTAAAAGTGCAAGTTCAATGAGCTTCTGTTGAACAGTTCTGCTGTTGATAATACCTTTCCATGTAAAGGTAAAGTACAATTAAGTCCTCCTGAAATGACTGAATCCACATTTAAACAGAGAACTCAGGCTAGTAATGGACTTCTCTATAAGGTTCCTTATCAGGAAATGCCCATTTTAATTACCCTCCTAAACACTGTGGAATTCAGCCATACGACAAAAATGTTCAGTAAACAACCGCTTACTTCATTATGTATATAAAGGATTTCAACAGCTGAATCTTTATCCTTCTTTGACAACCTTCCTACTTTCCTCTATTTCACCCTTCTCCTCTGGAGAATGCTGTAGCACTCTTTGATGAGCTTCCACTCTTATTAGCCTTTCCTTGCTCACAATTAAGAAGAACGTCAGAAGTTTTCCTTGGTGGAGGTTAGTCTGGATTTACCATCACCGTCTATGGTACTAGCAGAAAGAATGGGTTTGATCAATACTGAACATTTTAGAAGAAACTCCCATATTTCAACAGCCTCTCATTCTAAAGTCTACTGAATTTTTTTAAAAGGTGAAATAACTAGTAATTAGATTATCAGACATTAGCAGAGGTGCTAAATATTACTACTCATAGCAAGTAGACAAAGCACGCATTTACCTTCAATGTTCTTTACTTTAAAACACATATTAAAGAAACTCCATGCTATGACTCTGTTACACACTTGAGTTCTCAGTATTTTAGAAGGTGCATTGGACCTTCAGATTCACTCCTGCTGTTACTGTATGATGTTGGAGCATTCCTAACTCTCCTCCTGTTTTGAACAGCTGTCATGTTTAGATGACCTACACTCAGTATATCTATATTAATGTATATAGTATATTGTGTAAATTGGAAAGGTTCAGTTTTCTTTATGTCACTGGAACAGGCTCTCCAGGGAACTGGTCAGAGCACCAAGCCTGTCAGAGTTCAAGGGGCATCTGGACAACGCTCTCAGTCATATGCTTTAGTTGTAGGTAGTCCGACAAGGAGCAGGGAGTTGGACTCTATGATCCTTATCGGTGCCTCCCAACTTGAGATATTCTATGATCCATTCTATGATCTACTTTGTAGTTATAAAGAAGGTTTAATGGCATGCACGCAGTCATTAAGCAGAAAAAAAAAAACCTACACAGAAAAGGGTACAACACATTAACATAAGCAATGATGGGAAAGTACTACTGGTAATGTCTTCAAACCACATCTGTTCAAGAAGAATGCTCTTTAGAAAGAACAACTTTTAGGTAAAGGAATGAACAGTAACACTATAGAATAAACTATTTCCATGCATGATCATCAGGGGAAGAAATCACCTGAAAAAAGAACTGTATTATACCAAATCAATTCTTGATTCATGGTCACAAATATGTTCTTTTAAAGTGCCCCGATTTTTTTCATCTCAGATAGTACAAGAGCACTCAAAGACTGCAAGCAAAAGTAATACAAGATTATAAACTACAATATAGTGTAACACAAGATTATCTTTATTTCAAAAATGTACAAACTATAAACATAAAGATATAATTACACTGAAGTAAACTCTGCTCTAAGTATTTGCATACTTAAGCAATAATACTCCCATTAAAAAATGCCTTTTTCTCATTAAGAAATTTTATCTTATGGAGCGATACATCATGAAATCAATTGTTGTACATCTAGGAAATTTACCAATAGAGCTCTCTTCCACTGGGGTGTACACTTTGATTTGTCTCATGTGAGTGTCTCTTCCATTTTGGTGATTAGCTAGAACAGCAATCTGAATCATAAACGTGCGAATAGGCTTCTTATGAGTATCTGTTAAAGGAACATGAATCCAGCCACTTGGTTCCACTAATTCAAGTTGCTGCCAAAAACAAGACAAAAAAGCAAAACATTCAGAAACAGTTAACATACTTAATTTTAATGATCACATATTATACCCGTTTAATAGAGCAGAGTCTTGCAAACCAGATTTTAGTTACTTTTTCAAATGAATTTGAAATAGTACAGTTGAATACTCATAGCTAATTTACTGCTGGTGTAATTGGATACAAATTAATTCAGTTGACTACAGTTGTGTTTGCTTTTGCCTTTCAGAATCTACTCTTCATTTTGTGCCTTAACCTTAAAATAAAAATCAACATAAAAAATACAGGCTTGAGTATAAATTCAAGAAAGTTAAAGCAGTACTATTTGGATCTTGTTACTGAAGTACACTGCTCAAAGACGACAGAAAATACGCATCTTAAAGTTAAATTGTTTTATCTAGGCCCTCTGAACTAAAATATGCTAGAATGACTTACACAGGAAACTAAATCCACACAAAGTCTGGGTATTCAGAAATCCCTTAGATTATTGAGGGACCGGAGAGGAGGAAGAGGAAGGTGACAGAGGAAAAACTACAGGATAACTCATAAACTTCATCTCACCTATGTGAGAAGACAGATGCCTGGCCAATTAATAATTGCTGCACAGCCATTTAACCACATTCTAAGGTCCATTTTTACTTAGCTTTTATACAACAGACCGAGTGTAATATGATTATTTTTTTCTTTTTAATCCTACAGAAACCAATGTTAAAGCAAGCAAAGAGTTGCATTTCATTAACTCTAAACCACATCACTGACACATCAGCATGCTGAAATCAAGCTAGATGCTATGCAGAAGTGCGGTACCAGCTTTAAACAAAAGCTAGTTGCACAACTTCAAAGCACAGCTCAAAACACATATGGAAGGGCACACAAGTAAGCAGAAATCGGGGGCAGGGGGGGACATGACACAAAACCCAAAACAGTTGTCCACAAGCAAGTGGATTTCACACAGCTAAGCAAGTAAGACTGCTGTTCTTAGCAGCCGAGTTCCTCTAAGGAAGATCTATGCTTCGAGCAGCTCAAAATTCCCATCTTTCTCCTCAGAATAATGCACAACAAATGTCCTGTCAAATGCTTTGCCTTTGCTGAAGCTTTCAAAAGACCCATGTAAGATCTAGTGTTTCAGAGGCAGCAAATGCCCTGAGGAATGACCCAAGAAACAAGTAAAAAACGTTTGATGACTACTTTAAGTTTAAGGTGACAAATAAACCTTTCACACCTCCACATAAAGAAAGAAAAAAATCACAGCCCCAAACTCTCCACTGCTGCAGGCTCTCCAACAAACAATTTCCAAAGCATTAAATTCACTAAACTTTAGCAGCGAGTCTTTTCACTCCAGAAGCTAGACACTTCCACAAACACACATTCACTGATTTGTTATAACCCTGTCCATTTCAAAAGACCTACAAAATCTTTTTTTGCATAGGAAACTTCAGGTAACATTTGGCTTTACAAAGGGATAAAAATGATGTACTATTGAAGCGGCTTTACAAAGGGGACGTTTATCACGGTGAGGTAGTAGTCACAGGTTTAAGCAAGTACACTTTCCATCCCCACACTGAACAGAAAGGATGAGGATCCCAATAATATTTTATTCAACTAGTACTAAGGTAAAGAGGCTATGATTTAGAAGAAAATTAAAAGGTTAATGCTAATTAAACTTGCATTTTAATATTACTCTCAGTTCAGAAATTCTGTCTACTGATTCAAAGTGGAAAATTTACGTTTCAGAGCTATGATATTGAGATTTTTATGCTTGAATTAGTATGAAATGGATTAGCTGATACAGAAAAAAGTGTACCACTTGCTGTAGGTTGGCATCACTGGTTTCAGACAGATCCAACATAGTTCAGGTTTACACGCTTTACTGGGAAAGAAACTGCAGAGTGAAATAATGACTCCATCTCCAGAACCAAGGGAGCTACCAAGGGATTGGCAAAAATGGACTATGTGTACAAAAGGAAGTTGGATGCTTATTAAATTCACAGAGGAAAATCACATCTTTTATTTTAAAAGAATTATTAGGGTCATAAAGGACTGGAAAATTAGGAGTTACAAAGGTAATTTTACTAATGTAATAATAGACTTGTATCTTATTACATAAACAAACTTTTGAGCACATATTTATCAATGCTTTGTTTCATCCCTGATCAATGGGAGGTGGTCATATGCTTTATTTATAGCATGTTATTTTTCAGTCCTGCTACAAAGGCAGCCAATTTCTTCACAAGCCTTTCTACAGAGACAGTAGAAGTTATTTCTACATCTGTAAGACAGGCAACTGAGGCATTAGGCTAATTAGATTACAATTTCCCTAGTTCCAGATGCCGACTTTCATACTTTGAACCTGATTTTTCCTGACCTTAGTAACATACAATATTTTACATGAGATTTAGCTCCAAGTTCACTTGCAGATGTGTCTGAATTTCTGTGAATTGGTAAGAGTTCTCAAACCAGCCACTAGAACACACAGTATGAGCAGCCACCTAGGAAGTTATTTGCGTGCATCATGTAAAAACTCCATGAATAAGCACAGATTGCACACAATTCATCAAGCAGCATTCAATTCTGCTAGCCACAAAGCCTTTTTCTTTTTATTCCCGAAATCTCTGCTTCACTTACTCCACATGTTCCAGCTTCTGTAACAGATGAACACATCTTTGACAGTACAAATCCTGGACTCATCCTCAGAATAGACTCCTTTCCCCATTCCAATCAAATAGTTGCCTTTTGGACAAAGCATGCAACACTCATGACAAAGCTGAAGGCTGTACTACAACTTATTAAATGCAAGAGGTCTGTGTTAAGACTGAAATGTTTAGAAAAAATTAAGCTCTTGATTTTTGCCCTCTAAATAACACTACTGTACTGTGACATTTTTTGAGTCTTTTTTTTAAATTGATGCCTACATAGTTCAGTAAAATGATTAAAAACGTGAGACCCACCCAACTACTGAAGTTTAAATACAACAAAACCTAATGATTATTATCTGAACATCTCCTAGAAAAGGAAGTAATATTTTGCCAGTATCATACACGCATTTTCTGTGACCAAAGGAATGGTACAAACCAGACACACACACACGTTCCTAAATTCTTCCCTTCCACATCTGTAATGCTTTCAGATGGGCGAGACAGTTTCCTTCTCCAGAGGGCCCAGGTCCTTCACCAGGGAGAAGGAATATGACATTGGAATAGGCGGTGGTGGTACAAGACAAAATGCTGCCAACTCTTAAGTCCATGTCAGCACCCAGATCCAGCTATTAAAATTCCAGGCAGAAGTGGGATGAAATATGCAGCTCTACTCTGCCTGGAGCACTCCCAGTGTGAACAGAATCTAAAGGAAACTTACTGTGAAGTTTCAAGCCCATGCAAATGGCAATCTTTCAAAGCCTTGTAAACTGGTCTGCAAATCTGGGTGGATTTTTACAGGGAGGCAAAAGGCACATCCTCAACACAAAGGCTGAACTATTGCCAAATTTCAAATCCTTGCTTCAGAGCTTGGGGGCACTGGAGCATCAAAGAAGGACACCAGAATATTCTCACACAAGCAAAATAGCATACTTTTCACTAGCCTTATTCTTGGAACAGAACTGCTTTGGCTGAAACTTTCATAAAAACTCAACCCAAAGCAGACATCTGGCATGGAAAAATTTGTCTGAACTGAACTTTGGCAAAAGTTACAAAGTAACTAAGAGTTAAGCCTTAAAATGGAAAGGGTCACACAACCTTAAGTACAGGTAGTACTAGGAGCTCTAGGTAAATACTATACTTTAAATCCATTTCAGTTGACTCTGCTGTCAACCCTGTTCTTTAAAAGCACTAGCCAGTGCATATATGTGTGTTTCATCCCAACTCTACGGCATAAGTGCACTATGAGAAAATATTAGATTAAGATTCCTCCTGTATTGTATCCTCCTATGTAGGTCATTAAGAATCAGTTACAATTAACTGGCTTCCAGGAAAGTTTAAAATCAGCTATATTATTAATTACCTGAGTCATATTAAAAACTGGAAGTTTCCCTCTGTTATGTGTTTTACCACAAAAGATTTAAAAAGGGAAACAAAGGAAAGAATCATTGCAAGTTCAGTATTAGTAACGCAGCACAGTTCCTGCACCTCTAAACTAATCTTACTTACAATATACTAAAAGCCTAGCGTGCGTTTGGGTTTTTTTTGCTTTGTTTTGGTTTGTTTTAAATTTGCTTCTAACACTATAAATTTTGTGACAGTCGGTAAACAAGAGGAATATGAAAGTCACAGGAACAAAGGAATAAAAAATGAAATGGAAAAATCACTCGTGTCCTTTGCTGCTGTTATATACTCTAATATATCTCTTCTCCTGCTTTCTCTCCATTGCTTTCTTATTTTTCCTGTCCTCTGCGTGCTACAGCTTCGCCTGTGTACATACACTCTCACTCCAGTAATCCACGTTATTTTGAAACCCAAAGCAGAAATAGCGTTCTCAATGCAAATCTCCTTCCCAGCCAATTTAATAGCCCTCTTTCTTCACTTCATTGTATAATTCAGAGGTTCTACAGAATTCCATACACATTTGGCAAGACTACTATTGCAACTATTGGGTGTTCTACCACAGAAGATGCAAACCACACAACAAAACAAAAGTAACAAAAAAAAAAAATAATCAAGGTCAATGCAACTTGAGTACACTTGAGAAAGATAACTGAACACAAAACCAGAGCTTTTAAGAGGAAGTGTGTTCTACACTGGTATTGCTGGCCTCCTTATAGTATAGGAAATTATTTATCCAAAGCAGGCTTTTCTACTGTACTTAATCCAACCTAAACTGAATATTGACCTCCTTCATACTCAGTGGTATTCTGCTTAAATTCAAAGTGGCATATAACTCAAACTGCTATTTCTACTAGGCTTATAAACCCAACCCAAGTTGTTTGCTATATTTACAGTAGGCTAACATCCTTGAAACAACACATGATTTTTGCTGCCCTGTGTCCATATCTTTTGTGAAGATACAGAAAGGAAAAAACCCCCACCGTAAGTAGTTTCATATTCAGGGTCATTACAAACACATCCCAGAATGTATGCTAGACAGGGCTCCCAGATTTCTGTGCCTATATAGAAGAAAAATCAGCCTGTTTTCTTTCTCTGGAGAAAAAAAAAAAATCCTCTTCTGCACACACGTACTGACAGAAAACTGCGAACTACTGCTGCCATCACAGCTTCAGCGTAATACAACACGATTCTGAGGTGCTGGTACCTCATCACATTTCCATTTAATTATCTGTACTACTAGATCCAAATGACAGCACGTATTTCTAGTGGCTGCCTCAAACAGTGAAACGAAACAGCATTTGATTTTACTCCTCCTACCTTTCTCATAAAACTGTTAAAGCTGCTTCTTTTTATTTTAGTGACTTAGCCACCTTTGAAATTAAAAGCAGTGGTTAGACTGTTCTTCACAAATATAATTTTGCCTTTCTACGTGTTTAACTAGTTCTTACCACAGAGCTATATAAAAACTCTAAGCTTCTCAAAGCAGGTTCTCAGTAAATAGCGTATTCTTGCAAGCAGAAGATTATAAGCTAAGTTCCAGAGGAAATAAATGCTATTTTCAAAAATGAAATATTAATCAATACACAGACTTTCTCCGAGTTGAGCGATCAAACATAAGAAAGGCTTTTCCCTGTTTAGCCACTGTTGTTTTACGGCTATCCAAATATGTTTTCATAACAACTGGCAAGGAGAATGAAGCTAAATTTCCAAAATTCTCTTTCTGTAACTGCCATGTCCTACCATATAGCTACCACGATTCAGAATCGGTAGACCTCTGCATAATTCCAATTACTGGAACTGTCAACACATGAAGTAGCAGAGCTTGGGCTTCAGCCATCACTTCACTTAGGAAGGAAGAGAACCAGTTAATAGAAGTGATGCACCAGTTCCAGCAGAAAAATGAAGCATATCCAAAAGAAACTTCGCAAGTTCCAAGTGAGTCAAAGGAGGGACACCACATTAGCAGCTTAACAAGAAACACAGAAACATGCTCAAAGGACCCACTGTGAAAGCAATGACCACCTAAGGAGGTGGCTCTGTGGTCTTAATCAGTCACCTCCTCAAATGGTCAAGAAATCTAACTTCAGTCTATTAGGTAAGAGAAGTTTTCCATTCTTCCAAATAGCAATTCCTGAAGAGTCCAAAGGAGCACAGTCCATCCCTCAGGAAGATTCAACTATGGATTTGGGCAGACAGACGACTAGTGGCAAAATAAGCTATATTAGGCAGTGAAACCTGCAAATACTAAAAATTCCTATCATATATAAGCTTTTTGTTCAAAGGAGCTGAAAGAAATAACTTTTGGGAAAACTTGGGAGATTGAAAGAGAGAAAGGTCAAAAAGATTGTTGCAAAAAGTTTTCTAGAACCTCCTTCTTCAGACTATTCTGCTCCAGATTAAAACAGTAAAAATTAACCAATGCCCAGGTGTTAAGAGTTCTATCTGATTAAAATAAAGACAACTAAACACATAAACCAAGCTAGAAAGACTAAGTAAAGTTTACTGATATGGATTACCAAAATAAATATTTGTCACAGAATATGTACTTGAGCCTAGACGTAGCCTAGAAGTCAACTAGACTACAGAGACAATGAAAATCTACTAGAGAAATGTTCATCAGTTCAACAGGGAAACACTATGAAAAATGACAAAATATATCAGGCAAATATTCATGAATGCACTATGTTCGATTTCATTTTGCACAGATCAGTTTTCAACATCTTGCAGAGTTTCTCTGAATCATTTGTACCCATATAAATAACCAAATGCACCAAGTGCGCCAGTTCAGTTTATGCAATTAAGCTGTTCATAACTGACAGTGTATTTATGTCCAGAATCACTCATAGCTTGTCTTGATTTCACTCATTTCTGAACTGTTGAATGAAGTGGTAAGAAGTCTTGCAAAAAATAAATATTCTTTAGAAAATGCTCTGTAAAGTGACACTTTTGCTTTACTACGTCAAGCAAAAGCAGCTCACCATCATCTTGGGGATCTTCCACTGTGAACTCCTGGTAAAAGACAGACATCTAAAAACTGGAGTTATAGCCTCTGACTGGGAAGCAATCAGCTAAGAAAATGTTATCCCACTGTGACGATCTCATCCTTTAAAATATGGTCAGCCAAGTTTTAAATACACTTGACCAGTTGTGGAAGAGCAAAAGACTGAGGTACAAAAAGGATTCAAACTACAGAAGATGTTTTTAAAGTCACTACTTGGTGAACAGCATAAAACTATTACACTGGAGGCTAGTGTAATGCTTGGAACTAAAAATATTATGCTTCTACACAGGCATCACTGAAAACCTGCAAGTAGTTTTTATACGACACATGCAACTGGATGGATGGAGATCTGCAGATAGATCATTGATACAATAAAAAAAACAAAACAACCCAAACTATTGACAAACCTGTCTGAAGTCGGATCTGAAATTTATTCAGCCCTTGCTCCCCCCTCTCTCCCCCAGCTCATTACCATCATTACCAACCTGAGCACTAGTATGAGTGTCACAGGTATGCAGCAGGAACTGTGACACTGAATTGCCAGCAGGCGTATCCATTGGGCATCACCTCAGGGACACAAAAATATGTTTGAAGAACTAGAATGCTTCAAAACAGTGTCATATACAACTGCTATACTGCCTAGTGGTCCCCTATATAAAAACCAAGCTTGATCCATTCTCATTTCCTTATGATTTAACACCTAAATTCTTATGGTTTCTTCAAATAATGCAGGCTCAATCATAGCAGCTAAACTACAACACCTCCAATAATCAGTTACTGTAAGTCAATAGCTACTCTAGAAAAATGCATTGATAGGTTGCTAGTGTAGGTAACCAGCAAGCCATATCCTCCTTGCATGGTGGGCCAAGGATAAGCTTCATAGATTCCCCAAACAGAGATTCTTATACTGCCTTTCCAAATTTCATGTTTAGATTACATAAGCAGCACAACACATGCTGGACAATGTCAGTGGGTTATATCACATTGTCACGTTGCAGAACACAGGCATGTTTCTGAAGTAATCAGATGATGCCCATTAAGCTATGATGTAACCTAAATTTCATTTAGCAGAAGTGATTCACCAGCCAGCACATGAAATGGTTTCATTAACTGGTCCTTTTTGATATTCTTTAGCATCAAGTGTCCTGATAAGGTAAAAAGCAAGGAACAGTTTGATTTGATTCTGCTGATAAAACAATGCAATCTCTTCCCAGACATACTTCATTGATTCAGACAGAATTTCAATTCTACAACAGGAATAAACTTACAGAGAATACAGCATTGAAATTTAATCCATGAAGTATAAAACAGGAAAAGTCAGGTTTTGCATTGTTATCGCCCTCACAGTTTGTCTTTGAAATCTTCTGAAATCAGATGACGAGAACATAAAAGGACAACAATAAAGTCTTAGACATGAGGGGAGTCTCTGGTGTGTAAGTATGCACATAAGACTACTGTTAAATGGGAGAAAACTGTGTACAATTTCTCATGCTGTGGAACATCAAGAATTTTATGACACGGACTCACAGGAAAAGCAGCTGTTTCAAAAGCATCAAGTGATACAGAACCATAAGTACAGATGCCTACAAAAGGGTAAAGGCTGTGCTGAACTGCCCATGTAAAAAACTCTTGAAAGATGAAGTTGCTTTGGTGGAAGTCCCACAGGTTGATACACAGATGGTCGGGCCACGTGTGGTGGGGCCCCTGTCCGTGGTCCTTAAGCAACCACTACCCTCCCCACCACACTCGCGCTACTGCATCTGCTCACAGCGTTTGCTGGTAACACTTGTTCGATCAGGTACATGCAGCCTGAAAGACAAATAAATAACATGCGAAATGCTCATCTACTGTGGATTTGTCAGCCAAAACTGTCTTATTCAATTGTAATATAAGAAAATACTGTCTGCTTAACTCTGGGTGGCAGAGAAAGAGCAAGCAAAAGGAAAGAAAAAAAGGAAAATGACAACAATCTTTGAATACTTCATCCTCTAGAATCTGGCTGACAACAGCTCTTCACTCTAGAAAACTTATCTGCAGAAACCATCAGGAACTTGTCACAGATTGTTTGCTAGGAAAATCTCTCTGGAAAGAAAGGAACATTGTTTTCACATTTTTTGTGCCATATACAGGGTTTTTTTTAATGTGTTCTGTGAGGGATGATGCACAGGCAGCTCAAAATTCATTACAAAAATGCACGTCTCAAGATGTATGCAATGTTTCAGAAAAGGCAAGACATGTTAAATCAGCTTGGACAGTTTGCTCTCAAGTCCCACATGCTTAAAATCCTATTTTTCAGTTGAGTAAGGTCAGTTGAACTTTCATGTAATAGAGTTTACGCTTGACACACCCATAAATTAAGTCTCATTAGAGAAGGACTGCCTGCGTATGTTTTAAGTGGCAGGCATCCTAACCACTGGAACTTAAGAAAAATACAAAACCCTTCTCCCTGTCCCTTCGGAAAGCAGAGTGATCAAAACAGCAAATAGAGTGACAACAGAGTCTAGCATGGAGTTTCATATGTGCATGTAGGGAAATAAGACCTAAAACTCCAAAGCAAACCTTCAACCCACAACAGGAAGTCATCTAAGTTTAGTTTGGGTTCAACTAAAGCAGAGTCCATCTTAACAGGAACCTGTTGCTCCAGCAGAAACACTGTCTGCAACTGAAATCAGTCATAACAGCTGTGAAATTTTGGATTTCTGATTTAATGAAAAATGGTTTTCATAATTCATTTACAGATCAGTCAAGAGTGGAGGAAGAGAAGGCAAACATTTCCTAAACATATTAGCATTCCCCTGCTGGGACCTATGTCTCATTAACCAGCTGTCACAATAGACATGAATGTTATACCTTTGCAGGTGCACTGCTATTAAACTTTGAGAAGACTCCTGGTATCAGGGGAAATCCTTCAGACCTACAGGGACATAGCTCCAATGTGAATCTCAGTCACTTCCCTTGAGCTTGGCAGATAGTGTGCTGAAGCTGAAAAAGCAACAAAAAAAGTTTCTTGAGCTTATGCTCTAGAGTGGTGGCCTGGCCGACAGTGTCAAAAATAGGTAATGCATCCCAAAACAAACTTTCTGCTTCAGTTTGCATACTTCTGGTACTTAGGTTGTTTAAAGTCTAAGTCGCAGACATATTGGAACAGATTGCATCTGGACAGTCTGGTCCTAAAAATGAATGGTAGAAAAGCTATGGTTTGCTGAAAGTCTTTAAACTTTCCAAAATTCCACCATTCTGAAAGAGGGATGATGGATTTTTTTTTTTAAAAAAAAAAACAAAACCAGGGTACTATCCAACTAAAATTATCAGTAGCTCAGAGTATCATAGGTGCACATGGGAGAAAAAACAGCACATTTTAAAAAACACAAAAAATTACTAGAAAAATATATAGCCAACACTGCACACTTAGAAAGAAGTGTAAATCTTATTTTGTACCTTCTAGGAAGCACTTCGAATCACAAAAGCTTATGTCACTGCAACGTTTTTTCATTTTATGGACAAGTAACTAAGGAGGAGGCCCCATATAAACAAGCTAACAGGTAAGTATCCTACTAAGTAGGAGTCTGGCAGATGATGACCAACTGACACAAGTCATTTTTTGTATGCTGTGTGACAATACAGAATAGAACCAGAAGTTTCTCTAACAATTACAAGTTTAAAGGATCAACTGTTGTAAAAATGGAGCAAACAGTGGCATAAACACGGCAAATATGATTCGTCAAACTGTTCCTTTGAAAATCCTTCCAGTAACTTTTACCTGATCAGAGGACAGAAAAAAAAAAACCACCAACAGGGATACTGCTTTACAAAAGTGTCAAACACAGCAAAACAAAACCCCCTACAACTTCCCAAGTTCATTCCAATAAATGGCACTATCTGCATTCAAACTTTCTAGTCACAACACAAAATACAAAATAGTGACAGATTAAAAAACCCACCTGGTTAAATATGTGGACTAAGGTTTTCACAACAAAGGAAACAGGGCACATCGTTCTTAAAAATTACTTAAGACAACACATTACGAGTCCTTTTATTTAAATTCTTATCTTAGTCATGAATTTGAGTTCCCCCACCCCTAGAAAGCACTGAAAACCCCTAAGATTTTCCAATTCCTATACTAAGGTCTAAAAACCTTAGTCCCTCTTCAAAACAGCATCCATCCAAAATAAGGACATCATCTCCTACAATTTCCAGGTGAGTCAGGCTGCTCTCAGGGAGCATAGTAGCACTTCAACAATCTACTGAAGAGAGGCAGGGGAAACCAGGATGGCAGCAAGTGAAAGAGCAGACAGCTATACAAGGAGAACAGAAAACAGACCAAACGAGCAGTGGAACATGCTATAGCACAGAAGTCTGAAAATATATTAAAAAACCCACTGAAGTTCAGGTGAATTTACATTACATAAGGGGCTGCTGACCAAAAAACAGGACAAGGTGTTAATATTGGCAGCTGCCTTTTATGAAAGGCAACAAAACACCACAGAATCCTACAAGAAAGGAGAGAATAAGCAGAATTTCCTGTAAGCAAAGAAACAAGTGCTTTAAAAGAAAATCCTACAGTTGTTACTTGTTAAGTGATGGCCCTAGACAAGGTGACCTTAAGGCAAACAGAAACCAGGAAACAGAAGAGCGTAAAGGAATCCCATCAATTTTGCCAAAACAGAACTGCTGGGTACAAGCAGAAACAATATAAACGGACTGTATGGATGCACTTAAAGTTATTACAAGTGCAAGTTAAATGCCTGAAAAAAGTACTGGGAAATAACTAATGTTACAAAGGTGCAGAGGTTTGCAAAATGGATGAAAACTGTACTTCTGATGTCTGCAGTTCCTATTCATATATAATGTATATAATGGAATGATATTATGTTTGTGTGAAAGTGCAAAAAATATCAGCTCATAATTTACCTTCAGAATTGTTTAGCTATATCCAGGAAATATGTCTAGACATAGCTACAGTTAAATTATACAAAGAAAGTATTTGAAAAAAATCAGATTATGCAATGAATTAAAGTGTCTGAAAACTAGCCACACAAAGTTAATCCTATATCAAATCATCTTGAATAACTTAACAGAGATAGGCTAGGCATTACGCTTTATGCCTTGCACTTTGCATCCCACAGATTGATGGAATGCTTAAAAAAATTAATATGGGAAATGAATAAACATAAGAAAAAGGGAATATGAGATTTAAAAACAAAGTCAATAGTAGCAGACAGCTGCTAGCTCTCAAGCACCCTTAATAGGTGAGGGAAGAAAGTACATCTAAAACAAAAGGAAAACACTCCCTTCACTGAAAAGGGCTCTTATTACACATTGAAGAGAACTAGGTTTCTAATCTCCTACCAGAAGATGGGCCCACAAAACAAAAAAAATGGGTCCATACTGGGACCGGTGCTGTTCAATATACTTATCAATGACACGGACAGCGACATCAAGTGTACCCTCAGCAAGTTTGCAGATGACACCAAGCTGAGTGGTACGGTTGAGACACCAGGACAGGATGCCATCCAGAGGGACCTGGACAAGCTGGAGAGGTGGGCCTGTGTGAACCTCA
>Ga0065711_1036197_pt1 | contig 21322 bp, 11 predicted proteins | sample Hoacrofraction12_FD_59098 | JGI IMG/M metagenome (GOLD analysis project Ga0065711, IMG submission 59098) | Hoatzin crop microbial communities from Cojedes, Venezuela - Epithelial fraction 12 v2 (version 2) | ecosystem: Host-associated > Birds > Digestive system > Esophagus > Crop | place... | reverse complement strand
TGAGCAGGGACATCTTCCACCAGACCAGGTTGCTCAGAGCTCCATCCAACCTGGCCTTGAACACTTCCAGGGAGGGGGCAGCCACAGCTTCTCTGGGCAACGTGAGCCAGTGTTTCACCGCCCTCATGGTGAAGAATTTCTTCCTAATATCTAATCTAAATCTGCCCTCTTTTAGTTTAGAGCCATTCCCCCTTGTCCTATCACTGCACACCCTTGTGAAAAGCCCCTCTCCATCCTTCCTGTAGGCCCCTTCAGGCACTAGCAGCTGCTGTGATGTCACCCCAGAGCCTTCCCTTCTCCAGGCTGAACAGCCCCAACTCCCTCAGCCTGTCCTCGGAGGAGAGGTGCTCCAGCCCTCGGATCATCTTCATGGCCCTCCTCTGGATATAACATTGTGATAAGTGATGCAAGATAGCTAGATATTTCCCCCCTTTTGCAGCTTGTCTGGTATATCAGAAAGAAAAATGTAATATGAGGCTTTAATTGGATCCAATCTTTGTTTCCCTGTTCCACGTGGGCTGTATAGCTTGTAGAATGTAAAGGAACTTTTTATGGTGAAGTGCTTTAAATCATCTTTGTTTATGCAGTGAGGGCAAGCAAGAGACAGGCCAGAATGTTTATCTAGCTTTTAATTGCCTATGCATGGCCCCAAGGAATATAGTTGTGGGTCAGTGCTATGCCTTTTTTTTCTTTTTTCCCACGTAAGCTTTCTTACTCTGGAAATGTAGCAGAAAGGTGATTTTGAAGTTCCTTTGGGATTTCCCTCTGCCGATTCCTCTTGCAGAAATGAAAACCTTTGAAGACAATCTGTGCTAGTCGCTTCTAAGACTATAGCCTAGCTCACTACCTTTTTTTTGACAAACCCAAATGAAATATATGGCATTGCGTCATGCTTTTGCATCTTTTTGTGGTAAACAGAATTGGAATCAGATGCTACATTTCATCTTGATGAAAAAGCAAAACAAGTAATTTTTATTTTTAATGCTATTATACTATACAAGTAAATGCTGAGATTAATGTAGAAATGAATTGAAGATATAATTTAAAGAATCTCAGGTAATCTTCTAGTTCATCCATGGTTTCTCCAGGCCATCAGTTATGAGTAGACTATTCATGACAAAGCAAGCAGTGGATTTTCTACTATGTAAAAAAGATGCATGAGGATTTGTGAGTTTAAACTCGGGAGGGGATATAGCCAACAGCTTAACTTTGATACATATAAATATGCTTTAAAAGTGGTTATTTTCATTTTCTCTTGACTCTGTTAGGTTTCAGGATACTCTTATATAGAAACAGGCTTTAACTTCAGTGCTCAAGGAAGTACTCCTCTGGAATATCCAAAGGTGGTACAGACAAGGCAGGTATATGAATAGAAGGATTTCTCTTATAATCCACATGGCCTTTCCATTTCTTTTGTCTAAGATTGTTTCCACGTTTATGTGTTATCTGTTTGACTTTGAAAGAGAATTAGCAAGGAAATCTATATTTAAGATTTTAGAATCTCTGTACATTTTAATAAGGCTTAAATATAACATTCTGCTAAACACTGTGGGGAAAAGGCCAACTGAAATCAGTAATTGCCAGCCACTTTTTTTAGAATGGCAGAATTATTTTTGCCTGTAATAATCCTCAGCAGCTTGCTTTGCTATTGTTGGAACATGTTTGACTACCAGTTGTTAAATGAGCTCGTATCATTTAAGAGTGGGAGAAGAACATTTGAAAAAGGAATTGGAGTATATTTATTCTAAATAGGCAAATTAAGCTGTCACAAATACCATTAAGAATAATTTCTAATAGACAACCTTCACAAGGTTTTTGAAATTAACAGTTTAAACCTGCCTGCGTGTAGTACTCCTTTATAAATTTCTTTTGGAATGAGATGGGCTTCTCTAAATGCAGGTTTTCCCTGCTTTTCTTTATGTTTAGTTTATTGTTATATATTCCCAGCTCTGATTTTTGTTTGTTTTTTTTTTTCTTTTTAACCTCAAATAAATGTAAAAGTATGAGAATGTACAGTTCTGGACAGCGTATTTGCAAGTGCCCTCATAGTAAATACATTTTTATTGCAAGAGGTTATTTCTCTGTTCGAAAAATTCTATGGGAAATCATTCAGACTCTTACAATACCTGAAGAACATGATAGACCAAATTGATATTTGCAACTCTCAGAGAGTTTCCTCGTACCAGTTTGCCAGCGTTTCTGGGTTAAAATAATGCAACCTGATTGCCTTCCCTGGTGAACATGTCCATCCTCATCCCTTGATACCACCATGATGGCATTACAAGGTGTCAGGTGGGAATTAATATCAATTAAAGCTGCTTGTGCTCAGCTGCTGGGCGTCTAAGGCTGAGCCGTACTGTTCTTACTGTTAATACATAGTTGGCCTTCTCTCCTCCTTCTTTTCTCATAGGAGTATGGGTTTCTTTAGCCCCCAGTTTGGGAAATGATCCTAGCACCTGCATCACGCTGCTGGAGTCGGTATTCCCAGCCCTAAAAGACGCGTGTGCTCTTTGTCTCTTTGGAAGTCTGTACAATGATGTGTTGGCAGGTGAGGAACAGTATTGTGTTGTGTTGGAAAATAGTGTTTTAAAAGGAATGTTTAAATAAATGAGCAGACAAGTGATGGACCTGCCAAGGGAACAGAGAGAAATTAGTATCAAAAACTATTGAGTAAGCAGAAGGACGAAGGAAAGGGCTTGAGATTGTTCCAACTCCAGAAGAATGATTTCTTTCAGTTATGTACATCTATAAAGCTTCAGATCTGTCAGTGCAACAAGACCTATATGCTATCTGGTCCAGAAAAGACAGACCAGCCATCAGAGCCCAGCTCCGTGCATGTGTTAACATATTTGTATCATGGTTTCGTGAATATTTGCTCTCTGTCCATTCTGGCTGCCTGTTTACGGTGGTTTATCTGTGCTAGGTCAGATCAAAGTGGGTAACAGTCCAACTGGTGCTCTAGACAAGCAAACACTTCAACTTCAGTAGCCAGAGTAATTAGTTATGAGGAAGATGCTGATTAAATGCAGAGTATTGGAAAAGTGGCAAAGTGTCATGGTTTAAAGCAGGGCATCAATAAACCGAGTGACAGCGCTCTCTGTTAACACCCACCCTCCCACCAGAGGAAGGGAAAAGGAGGAAAAGGGAGAGAGAGTTACAAATTGAATATAAAAAACTTTACTAATAACACTAATAATACTAATAATATTAATAATAAGAGAAATAATGTAAAATATACAAAACCAATACTGAGTTTTCCGGAGCTGGGTGCTGGGCACTGTTGTCCCACCAGCAGCTGCCAGGCAGCACCAGGCAGTCCCAGACTGGCCTCGGCAGCAGACAGGAACTGGACTCAGGGATGCACAGATTGGAATCTGGATCAGGGTGGCAGGCAGAACAGCGAGCAGGATCCTCTTCAGAAGGCGGCCAAGGTCGAAGAGAGTGAGACCCTCGTGATTCCCCAGCTTTAAACGGAGTATGATGTGCATGGCGTGGAATACCTCGTTGGTCAGTATCGGGTCACCCGTCCCCGCGAGCACGACCCTTTATGACTCCTCACTTGCGGGACCTAAGAGATCTGTCGGTGACCTTGGCTGCTATGGTGATAATTATAACAGAGGCCGTTTTCTGCATTCCTTTCCTACTGTTAGCTCGGTGTAACTATAAACATTAGGTGTTAGCAGCTTTGGAGCAGACACCGCCTGTAAAATATGCAGCCAGCTTCAGAAAAATGCAGTTACTTATAGGAACTTAGCTGTAAGGAAGATTCACTAAAAGAGAATGGGTTCTGTTTTAACCAAAACCAGGACAGAAAGCAATCAAAAAGCAGTGGACAGTTAAGGGATTTTTCTTGCAAATAAGGGATGGGGTCTGGAGAAAGGACTGTCAACTGCCTGAGCAGAATGGTGCACGGATCAATGCAAAAATAGGGAGCGGGTCTGCGTAACTCAGACTCCTGGGTGCAGAAAGGAGATTTTTGAAACTAAGCTGAATTAGACAAGTTATGTTAATAAACAGCGGAGACAATATGTGTGCTTGTCAGAAAGAAATATTCATCTTCTGAAGTGGTGTGCTTGCCTTGCAATTAAATTCTGCTTTATTTTTGGGAAGAACTGCTTCTGGAAGAAAACAGTTTTGTTTAGTGGAAATTTATTCTGTCACAGGTTTCTAGAGGAAGAGAATTTACAGGCTTCAATCCAAAGTCCTTAATGTGACTGGTAACTGTGAAGATTTCGAAGGAAGAGTGTTAGAACTGTACAGTTCCAGCTACAGAAATCACGCACCAGCGGGCAAGGAGGCCTGCAAGGTTTCAAAATTAAGCTTGCTCCATAAATTGGAATAACCTTCATAAAGTGAAGAAAAAGACCCAACAGACCTGTGAAGTAACACAGATGTACTTTACTGATTAAGAAAAGTATATGATGTCCTATATTACATTCTGAAATATAATTCATTATATCCTTACATCATAATTTTTTTCCATATAAAAGTACTTGTTGTCACTTGGCTATTTACCGGGGGAAAACAATAAAATTAATCACAAAAAAGTCTATAAAGATGGATTGTTCAAATGATAAGTACTCTATTATGAACATTAAATAGGTGGTTAGAGATGTAACAGCAAGCCAGTATGCTTATTTTTCTGGAGACAAATCAAACAATATGTCATACTAGCTTTTAAAGTTCTTGGCACACACATTCCAGATTTCTTATTAATAAGAATTCTTCATGTCAATAGGTTAATTGTGTAAGCAGAGGTAGACATGGGAAGGAAATCAGTCACCAGTAATGTCTGCTTTTCTAACATTTATTGTTTCCTTATAAAGGGCTGTTTTAAATTTGTCATCATGACTTTAATATTGGAAAACTTGGTTTTCTGTGGTTATCAGTATGAATTCCCTGTGGATCAAAATATGTTTTAAGGGTTAATCAGTGTTCTCCACTGTATTTGAAGACATAAATATATACAAGAGTGATGCTAATTTTGTGGGAATCTTGAAAAACTTATAAAATTCACACCCAGACCTATTTGGATAATATAATTTGCAAGAACAAAACACTGGAGCACTTCACACTGATGGAGGTGTTCGTGGATCTTTTATGGACTAGAGGTAGCGAGGAGAAAATAGCGCCGAAGATATCTGAACCTATCAAGTTAAGATGTAATCTGCGGAGGCAGGAAACAATCAATTTTCCTTCTAATTTCAAACCCATCTGCATTTTTGAAAGATGCTATATATTCTGTTTACTTACGATATCTTATTCTGTTTACTTACCATAGCTATGTGATTACATTAAGATCAAGGATCAATTTCCTACTATTTTAACTTGTACAATGCATAAGGGAAATACCTCACGTAAATAGTGGAACTGAAGTTTCTAGGGTTTTCAGCCTTGTATGTGGGTACATATATTTGGTACCTGAACTCACATAATATTTTTTCCTCTGAAAACAGTCCAGGTCTCTAATTATCGGTGTACCACCACTTACCAGACTTTGAATACTGAGGCAAGAAATAAAAAGAGAAGGCTCAAATTCCTCAGTCTAAAAAAGGGACAAAAGAACTTTAAAATGTATATATAAAAGAAAACTTGAGGGAAGGTTGAATTAATTTTGATCTAAACCATTTTTAGATAAAATTAAAAAGGGAGTAGTGCGATGCTTTGGATTTTTTTGTCCAACGTAGCACTAAAAGCTAGATTATGACTAGAGGTTAAGTATTCTCATAGAAATTGTTAAAATTTTTTTGAAAACGCAATTACCACTCTGAAATTTTTTCAAGTGAAACACAACCCTGAAACAAAACATTGCAACCATTTTACGTTCGGTGTCTTAATTTGGGAATTTTTTATCTCAATTAAAAATCAAAAAAGTCAGCAAAAAATACCAGTTCATTCACTTTTACCTAATTTGACAAATAGTTTGGCTGTCTCCCAGCTTCCATTTTCAGAGGAAATATAGTCACCAAACTGGAGGGGCTGTGAGGCAGGGGAAAGGAAATTTCAGATTTACTGAAGTCTCACAGTTGCAAATGCAAAGGTATCATAGTTTGTCTCCCCCAGAAGGTATGTTCTTTACTTAAATGACATCAACGTACGCATCTGTATGTATTTTTAAGAGTTGTGTGGAATACATATGGTGTGTCTTTGCTAACATGAAAGAGTTGGGAATGTCTGCTGTTGATCCGTGCATGCTTCAGGAGAAGGTTTTTATAAAATAGAATGAACTCATTCTAGTTAAACATAAACAGACTCTGTTACCTTTTTAGTGCATCTGCCAGGTTCTTGAGCTATGGCAATTGCAGTCTGGTTGCAGAATTCCTTTTTGAACTAATAAACAGCTAATGGAGAACTCCGTGCTTTGAGAAAGGTTAAAAAAATGCAGATGTTGGATGGGCTCCTCCAAGTGGGTTTCTTGATTTTTTTAACTTCAGATGCAAAACTCCATTTATTCCTAATTGTAGTTCTGCAGCTTCTTGCCATAATGTAAAGATTTCTATGAAAAAAATGTAGAATGCACTTTGGAGGCTGTCCTGGAGGTATACAATACGCTCTAACACTTACAAGCTCTAGTTAAATAGTTTAACTTTTGCCCTCTGCTGGATTATACTTTCTTACTTTCTCGCCCTCTATTTTTTTAGCATGATATCTTTAGAACTGTTATTCTCCATGTAAGTGTTTATGAAGATGAGCTTACAAATAGCTGTTAGCTATTAAATCTTCGTGATTGCATGAGTTATTGTCCTGACTCTTGCATCATTCTCTGAGGGATCTGCGATAGTATTTCTTGTTTTCTTCATTGTCTTTCAAAATTTTATGTAAAAAAGAAATACACAAAGGATATTTAATCTTTTCTGTTGCTGTCATTGCCATGGAAACATTAAAAGTAAGAGGAACTGTAGGAAGAAGATGAAAAGGTGGAGACAAAGAAGGAGATACAGAACAGTAAAGAAAAAAGGAAGGCACGTGGCAGTGCATTAAGTTGTAAGACGATCAATATTTATATATCTCTTTGGTTCAAAAATTCTGTCATGTTTGAAAAGCGGTACATTTTAGAACTAAAAAACAGGTTAGTTTGATCGATATGTATAAAAATAAGAGTAATTTTTCCATTCGGTAGAAATACTAAACAACCCACTTCAATTCCTGTCTTTTCTGATGTTTTTATTGTATTACATCTCTGATAATGGTAGAGATTTGTGGTTGAGTTGCATTACGCTAGGATGAAAGCTGCTGGGCTAGGATGTGCATTCTGTTTGCTCTTCTATCTTTTTTACATGTCTTGGACCATTGCCCAAACTCTTGGAAAAAAGACCTTCCTGGTAAGTGCAGAGAAGTGGCTGAAATCTGGATCCTGAAACGTAATTTGGGCTGAAGGACTTCGAGAGTGTAGCGTTTCTCTTTTCTCAGCTGTGTGAATCTAATCCAGTTTTATCTGGGTGCACTTACTATAAATATCACAATTTCCTTTGTAACCAGCCTCTCTCCTCCTTCTTTTTCTCCATCCAACAGTCACCAAAGCATCAGTCCTGTCTGTAAGTTTCTATATGATCAGGTGCCAGTAGATGGCAGCCATGTAGCGTTGTTTGTGCCTTTGGTCGCACGAGCAAACCCTACTGTGCATTGCAAATGGCTTCTGTTGCAAAACTCTTTGCAATAATTCTGAAGTTCTCATCCCTTTCACGCCTGTGATTTACCTTTTGGAGAGAATAATGTCCCCAAATCTCCATTATATATATATATATATATTTTGTCCTGTGATGATGTCTGCTATTATGTTCTGTGCTAAAATGTACGTCAGTTCTTTTTTTTGCTGTTGCTGCTAGAATCTGGTCTTCAGTCTCATACGGCGGGTTAACTCTAAAACATATGCAGCAGTTAAATTGCACTGAATTGATAAAGCCATAATATGTACAAAGATCCATTCTCTTATTTTCAATGAATGGTGGCTGTGTGACTTGCTGCCACCGTTCTGTCTGGGGGAACTGGTATCTGGTTTGCATACTCCAGTGCTGTGTGGGGATTACATAGGGTGTTGTGAGAAGCTGGGCTGGCATGAGCAGAAATGTATCACCTCTCTAGTCCCCTCTTCATGGTTTGATATAGTAGCGGGACTCCCACTGCCTCTGTTTTTCCTATTTATTTCATTTATTAAGCAAACCTTCCAAACTTTATCCATTTTTAAAGACATTCTGGGGTTTCATAAGCACATAACCTGGTAACGTAATAATTTCTCCTCCCAAAGGAGAAACAACAAGTTTAGTGATAAGCTATTTATTGGAACCGTGTACTTAATCATTTTAGAGCCAGAAGTGCATGGTCTGTGGTCATTGTTTTTAGTCTTTGACATACTGATCCTCTAAATCTCGTTTGGGTTCTGGGATGAGAACCTGCTCCTTTGAGAGAGCAATGACAGAAGAATCCAGGTTTCTGGATAAAGGACTGGGATGAATGTCATGAAGCTGTTATTTTCCGGACCTACTCATACATATGTTATTGTCACAGCCCTTTAAAAAGTGTTGGTGTTGCTAAGCAATATTCAAATCATTTAAAGATATTTTGAGAGCAGTGAATACCTGTTAACAGTCCTTTGGGCTATACTAGTTGATTTACTACTGAACGGTATTCATGCATTTTTCTCTGTTTTTTCCCTTTTTTGGTTGTTTTTCTGGACTCCCAGAATTTAACCTTTAAAAGTACAAAACCTGCAAGGACTGGAAGAAGTGGAGGAGAGAAGTAGTGGGGGAACTGGGGGGGAAGGCACACCAGTGGGCATGCTCTGCGCATTAATGCACGTTTCCTCCTGTTCTGCTCCTTGAATTGGAGAATTTTAGAAAGGGGAGAGAAGAATTGCCAGACAGTGTTGTTGCCTGGCAGCCTGTAGAAATCATACGTTGCTACGTGAGGCCGTCTGACCCAAGTGAAAGAGATATTTTTGCCCCTTTCTTCCTCCTGTTAATTCTTGAAAGAGCTGTTGGGATCCTGCCTGCTTATATCGCTACAAATTTCTTCAGTGAAGGAACACAGATAGATACCAATATATTTTTAGAGGTGATGCAATTGATATTTTAGTTAAGGTAGTATATTTTTACATTCTTGGTTGGAAATGAAAGAAGATGTTCTCACAAAGAAAGGCTTTATGGCAATTTGTGATGATTGCGTAGGCTGCTACTAATTGTGAATAATACAAGTAACCTGTGGATATTTTAGCTGTCCTTATGTTGCGTGGATTGAATTTCTCTTTAGAACTAAGATGTAGTCTTAGTGGTTTTGCTTTTATTTCAATGGAATTGTAGTCTTTTCCCCTAAATGAATTCAATCTTTGCAGTAGGTCATCCTCTTTAAATCTTTAGGGTTTTTTTTTTTTTCTTAATTTTTAACTCGAACTCACACTAATAGGAAAACAGAGAAATTCTTACTTTGATATGCTGCAGATGAATCTCCTGCATGTCAATGCAGCTTGTTAAAGCAAGATTTAAAGAGAAATCTTGTTGGTATAGCTGAGTTCCTCTTTACATTAGCTAGTTCCATTAAGGAGAGAAAAACAGCACAGAGTTTTAGATTTGTGGAACTCATTTATTAACTTTTTTTTTTCCTTCTTCTAATTGGATCTTGAAGAAATAGTTTTCTAAACAGATGACAGTTCCAGTGTGTTGTAAAACGTCTGCACTGGGTCACGGTTACAAGTACTGGTGATGACAGCAGAGTTTCTTACAGGAGACAGTGGGGAACAATACCGTAGTTCAGGGCTCCGTTACGGTAGGTGCCACACATGCTAATTGGCATAGCGGTTTTAGGAGGTGATTAATGAGTTTTCTGAGACAGTCTGCAAATAAAGGAATCCTGTGGCGAATAGCAAGTTAATGAACATTAGGGGAAATAGCTGGTGAGGAAAATAATTGAAAGTCAGAAATATATGTGAAATATACATCTTCTCAACCAAAACATGTTTGGATTGTTCCCTGTTACATTTCAATGTAGTTTGCCTCAAAGAGCAGTTGCCATATGTTTTCTCCTACCAAAAGAGAAATAATACGTTGAGTGATAAGCCATTACGTTCTTCATGACTTCTCCAGTATTATCTGCCTTGTTCTGCTGTGTTTTAGAGTCAAAGATGCTTCATAGTCAAAGCAGCTCAAGATAACAGATCTGGATGGTGGTCGCTTCTTTCCACTGCTGATCTCTGGTTCACTCTCGCTTCTCAGGTCAATTTTTTTCAGGAGCTGGAAGTTTGTACTTCGCCTGCTCGGTTGCGGATAGGCTTGTGGCTGCAGAGGCTTTAATTTGTGTGATCCTTTATTAAACTGCATTTTCTCTTTCATTATTCTCATGGTATTAATAAAAAATTGTGACACAACTTTGCTGAGTACATGGTCAAATAATCTGGTCCTAAGCTTTTCATTAAACACATTTTAGCAGATGACATTCTGAGATCCACAGTGTCACCTGGGAATTAAGTAATGCCAAATGGTAAATTTAGAAATGCCAGACATCTGAATTGAAATGTTTGACCTTTTGGCACAAAATTACGATAATCCTGCCTCGAGGTACTGTGTTTAAACGCACATTCTTTCATAAGCAATTGAGCTCATAAAATTGTATGTTTGGCTATTATCTTCATCATTGCTTTTGTAATTTTCGAACTAGCACACATCAGATAACATCTTCAGCAACAGTGGTTGCAATGCTCCTTCTTGGACGTAAGAATAAAAGTCCAGAATCGATATAAAATTTTTCCCAGCATACAAATCCAAATCCAGCTTTGGAGCATGGATCTGGAATTTTCTTTGGGTTTTTAGGGCTTTGAGGGATGAATTTGTTTGTGGGTTTTTTTTAAGGATGCTTACATGGACAGTTCTAATCTCTGGTCCACCTTCTAGTAAATTTTGCTGGATCCAACTGGTAAGTAATAAGGAGACTGTGCTTCTGATGACCTTAGCAAAACCTACAAAACTTACAGATCAGCAGGGTTTGATCTTACTAACGAGGCTATAGCATTTCTTTTTTCATCTCCAAGACTCGCTGTTAGAGTTACTTTTATTTCACGAATTTTAATTGCTCAGAAAAAAAGAAGTTAGAATTTCAAATATTCTGTTTAAAAATTCTTATTACTCTGATTTTGACAGTTCTTCTCAATTCAGGATTCAGGAGCATTCTGAAGTCTTGCATTCACCTCAATTTCTCCTGTTGCTGTTACAATACGCTACTCACTAATGTAGACACAGCCAGTAATGGACAAAAATCACCAGAAAACCACCTCCTTCAAGACAAACATGAATTTAAAGTCCGGTGGAGAAACTGGTTCTGGATCTGGAAGAGGTACTGTATGTTCAGTGGCCTCGTCTGAATACTTTAAAAAAATAACAAATGAAAAAATCAATTGTAGATTGAGGTCAGTTCATGTCATGAATCAGGGCCGTATACAGTGAGCCACGGTCTTTGTAATCTGATAACTGCTTTAATGACAAACAAAATAATTTCTTAAAGACAAGAGTTTGGCTCTGCTGAGAGTAGTAAATGCTGCTTTTGCCACCAGTAACCATGCAATTTCTATATTCAGATGGTGGTATCCCAATCTGTTTAAATTCAGTCCTCTTCTTGGCCTATGATTTTCCAAACTGTGCAACTTCAGAGCATAATGCAGTTGGGGAAAGTATTTAAAAATCTTTGTCAATGAGTGAGTCCCTGCCAATGACTCAGTCTTTCATGTCAGTGCTGTTGATGAATCCCATTCCTGTCTTTAAAATGTTAAAATTACCCAGCACTAGGTTCTCAGAGGAGCTCGCTGATCTAACCCTATTGTGAATATCCCAGTGCTCGTGTCACTCAGATGCTCTGAGTTGTCCTGCCAGACACGGCTGTTATTGTGTGCTAGCTGAGGGGGCAGTTACCTGCACAATACTGCCAGATATTCGGAGTGTATCACAGGTGGTGAGGCTTTTCCTTTTTATAGCCTTGCAACAGGGCGAGAATCCTGACTCCTGACGCTATTTTGGGGATAAAGGAAGAGGATGTTTCCATCTTCCACAGAACTCCTATCTATTTCAGTCAATCAAAACCATATTGCAGTACTTGTAACAATCTGTGACAAAGAAACTTTCTGGTTTGTGTATCTGCATCATGGGTACTAATGAGCCATATAACACTGCGCATTTGTTACTAACTTCGAGGTGATTGATCATTTTCATCATGTGTGGATAATTATTTCCCTAAATAGAATTCCTAATATCATGACAACTTGCACAGCCCCCTCAAACTGATTCACTTGTGTAACTATAGCAGCTTCTTGGTGTATTGTGCTGCAAAGATTGTCTGATTAGTAAGAAATTATGATTTATTTAAATAATCAAACTCAATGTACTTAACAAGGAAACTTAATGCTCTCTTAGAAGTTCTCACTGTGAATTATCTTCTCAATAACGTACTAGCATTAGAAGTTTTTTTTCTCAACAGTGGCACATCGAAATGAGGTTTATGAACAGCCGTTACTGCATTGACACAGAATCAGAGAATAATTTTGGCTGGAAGGAGCCACTGGGTGTTATCTGGTTCAGATCTGCTCAGAGCCTCGGTGTTGAATCAGGTTGCTCAAGGCCTTGTCCTCTCCCACATAGAATATCTCCACGGCTGGAAATTCCAAAGCCTCTTTGTACAACATTAGCGTAGCAATATCTTTGGCTTTGCACAGACATCAGTTGAACTCGGTTGGAGCTGACAGTGTGGATTTAGCTGCTGGAGGTTTGTCCAGAGTGTAAGGAGGTGCCTGGCTCTGCATTTGCTTCAAAAGTTTTGCCAAGGTCCTCTCCAGGGGTGTTTTCTCCCTGTCTGTAATGGGTACAGATTTGTACTGGCTTCTTCACTACTGACTTTAGAAATTAAGGTTGCAGTCCCAAATGGCAGATTCCCTATCATTAGCTTTCTGTTTGTTTGTTTTCATTTGTGCTTTGTAAGAACAGGTAAAACTACAGCATGAAGTATCTCCATGAAGATTGTGGGTAACGTCAGCAGCTCTGCTGTCAGAGAGTTAACGTGGCTCTGTAGATCCAGCACAGGCACCCAGAGGGCTGCTCCCTCTGTGACCACTGCATCACTGAGCACCTGAAATGGCTCCCTTGGCCATTTGGGTTTGAGATGAGAGAGCCTGGTCCTGGTGTCCGTCTCTTTTTCAGCATGCGTTGAAACATGCCAATGGAAACTTCTGTGCAAGAATGAGGTGGTGTTGTAATCAGAAATCTGCGAGAAATTACTTTGTTTTTGTGAATTTTCCATAGAAAGAGCTGGGTTTTTTCCTGAAAATTATATAAAGTGTGCATTTCCATTGTGCATTTCCATTAAAGTATTTTTTTTCTAAGGTAGTCAATGAAAAGAGACTAAAATCTTTGTACCTAAACTGAAAGAGGCATTTTGCCATAGGTGGTTTAAGTCATGTATAAATAGCAGACCCTGCTATTCCATGCATAGTTCAGAGGGTTTTTTGTGCACCGAATATGGGTTAGCAATAGTAAACTGATAATACATTTGAGTGGCATAATTAAAAGCATTTGATTACATCAGCTTGGATCATTTTCTATAATATGATTACGATCATGCTGGAACACATTCAGCAGTTTTACACTTCAATAATATACAATATGGAGTGAAAACCTGGCAGCAGCCTGAGGAATTCAACGTTGCATGCCGGAATACAGAGTAAGCACAAGTGCAGCGCTTCAGAAGGAGTGGACAAGTAACGCATTTCAACAGATATTGCTTTTGTCTTTGCTTAGTCTCCAGAATGAAGCTTCAGATTTCACAAGTGCGACTGGTAACTCATTCAAGGTTGGTTTAATAGTTACTTTTGAAAATGTGTGAAGATGAGCATACAGCTGAAACATTTTGTTTGCTGCCTGCTTCTTTTCTTTCCTCCCTTGTTTTCAAAACCTGATGTATATTACTTGTTTTTTTGCTTAGTCGTCTTTTTTTTTTTTTCTTTTAAATTTCCCATTCTGCATCTCTTCCACTGGGACTCTTTCATTCTTTGGCTTCCCTCAATTTACTTCTCCCCAGTATAAAAAGCATCCACACTGATATCACTAAAGCTACGTTCTTTGAAAGTACCTTTCTTCTAAGCTAAAGGTCTAAGGGAGGCTTTCCTTTCTTTAGTTAGTTCGATTCTTCTGCTTCCTTCCATACAATTAGGTTGTCTGTTTTCCTTTATTATCTCTTAAGTTCCCCAAAAGTTGGAGAAGGGGTCAGTGGAAAAGAAAAGGACATTATGGATTGAACCATAAAGGTAATCAAAAATTGAGAGGTCATGGAAAGGGAACGCGAGCATAGAAGAGAAACTGAGCTGTCAACAAGCAAACAGTAGAATGGTGCAGAACTTCTGTAATGCTAAAATAATATATTTTTTTTCTGTACGGTTGCCTTATTGGTTTGTCTCCGTTTCCTGATACTGTAGAATTTGTGAAGTAGTGTGTATGTGTATGCTTTGTTGCTAGTAAGCACCCTGCAATTATTTGTTGAGCATTGGGGTAATAATTGAACACATTTTGGAAAAGCGGTTACTCCTATTTTTGAATTTTCATCAGCTACATTCTAATCTATAGAATGAAGGTGAACTTCATTGCGTACTTTACTAGCGTAAATCAAATTCAACCTTACTGAAAGTGTAAGGTCTCAAAGGGTTGTCTTGTCGATATCAAGATTTAGTCTAAAAAAATTGATTGTATCAAAACCAAAGAATTTCTTTGTGCCGTTGAAGTGACAAAGACACAGCACCAAAAGAAGTGATAGAACAGGCTTCCCTTGGCAACAATTTTACCTTACCAAAGTGATGGCAAAATAAAATTCGTGTTGCTCTAGGGTAAAGTAAGACTCTGGTGTCAGAGCTGAGAAAAACTTGGTGGAAATTTGTGTGGTAGGAGCAGACCTGTAGAAAAAGGAGTGCATCAGCAGGACAAAGGCACTGGTGCTGAGGAAATGGCGACCACATCATACCCATTTCAGAAAGGTCTGTGGTGACCTAGGTCTAGTCTGGACTCACGGGATGAACACCTGTCAGGGGCTGGAGCTCCTCAATCACTTCACCTCATTTAGTTTTCTCTGGAATGAGTCCAGTCCATATATCCGCAGACTATGCCGTGGTATAAAACAAAGCTCAGTAAACAGGAACCAACAGAGGCACAACCTTAAAATGTGGATGTACAGTTGCTCTGGGTTCCCATATTGCTTCTCTGTGGAGTTTTATTTGTAAAGAGCCATCTGGGTGGATGAATCTCCACCCCACCCCAGCTTTGGAGTCACGTGTAGTAACTCTGTTCCCCTGGATAAACATTTTTCTCTTTGCTGTCATGTTATGACTAGTAGTTTCCACTTGATGGCCATGAATCAAATCCTCATTGTTTTTGAAAGAATTCACAAATAATAGGGTATTCTAAGTGCCAGGTGTTGTTTCTTATATGTTCAAATAACACTATTGCGTTTTAAAAAGCTGTCACTACAAAACTAAAATAGAAATAAAAATACTGAAAAAAAAAAATCAGTGTTATTGCTCATTATTTGATTTACTGCATTTTATATCCCTTTTCTGGTAGGTGGTAATCTTGTCCAAAATTAAATTAAATACTCTACTTTGTCATGGGAGTATGCATGCAGAAAGAAACACTTACCTGGGATTGATGGATAATTATTTTTCCATCTTAACCAGAGAATTTAATCATAATAACAAAGTACTGACATTCTATGATCTTAAAAATTTACTTGTAGTGCTTTGCATTTTGATTGTTGTATTCTTTTGAAAAAAAGTGTTTAGATCACATAGTTGTTTAATTCATTAAATGAATGCGATTTTGTGAGGACTTTTACCAGCAGCACCAGCAGATATTGTCTGTATCAGTTTAAACATTCAAAAAGAAATTGCCATCTCACACAGTATAATCAATCTGTATAATCAAGACCTCGTGTGTCAGTCTTGTTCACTGCCAAGTTTAATTAAACTGGAGTGAATTTTGCATTTACTTAGAACTGTAGGCTGCCCAACATTCAGTATATAAATAAAATGAAAATTAGCTGGGATATAATTGGAGGGTAAAAAATTCTCTCACACAGACTGAGAAGTCATTATTACCAGTTATAATTGATAGATCGATATTTATTTATAGGCTGAAATGCTAGTAGTGATTGAATATTTCTGAACATATTTTTATAATTTGGTCAGCATTATACTACTGCACAGTGAATTTAAAAGTGATAGAAGTTGTCAGAATCACCGTGAACTTAATGTCAAAGCTGGTAAAATAACACAGACACAAGAGAGTTCTGAAAAAGAGAGTTAGAGTGGAAAATGCCAGTGGAATTTTTGAGTTTAGATTTAGTTTTCACTGTTATTCATGGGAGAAGTGTGCAAAAAGCTCACCTTGCCGCCGAGAAAAGACTTGCTTGTTGGTAAGTTTGTATTGTCTGTCTGTGACCTTTACTGTCGAAACCTTGGTTCCTACTTTAGGAAGATTGTAAGAGTTATATTTGGAAAATTATAAAATCTCTCTACTTGTGTGTACCACCTCGTGAGCCAGGAGCGTCCCACAGCAGCAAGCAAGCCTGTGCTTGAAAATTGGGAACAGTGTCTGGGAAATATTTAAGAGTGTATCCACACGTCAAATCAAGCAGAAAATATTTGCTCACCAGCTGACTCTAGAGGTAAAACCAGAGCCCAAACAAGTAGATTGGTTTTTTTTGAAAGAGATAATCTAAACTATTGTTTTCATTTGTTGCCAGCTAATAGAAGACAAAGGGCTCAATATTTTTCTGTTAATTTTAAAAGGAAAAAAAAATACACAATGACAAAAAATTTACAAAGAGAGAAACAAGATCACAGAATCACAGAATGTTCGGGGTTGGAAGGGACCTCTGTGGGTCATCTAGTCCAACCCCCCTCCCTGTCCAAGCAGGGTCACCTACAGCAGGCTGCACAGGACCGCGTCCAGTTAGGTCTTGAATATCTCCAGAGAAGGAGAATCCACAACCCCTCTGGACAGCCTGTTCCAGTGCTCCCTCAGCCTCAGAGGGAAGAAGTTCTTTCTCATCTTCAGCTGGAACTTCCTCTGCTTCAGTTTGTGCCCGTTGCCCCTTGTCCTGTCACTGGACACCACTGAAAAAAGCTTGGCCCCATCCTCCTGACATCCACCCTTGAGACATTTACAAGCATTTCTAAGGTCCCTTCTCACCCTTCTCTTCAGGCTGAACAAGCCCAGCTCCCTCAGCCTTTTCTCACAGGAGAGATGCTCCAGTCCCGGAAATAAAAGAAAAATACAAGGCCAGGGCACAACTACCATAGAGGGTGAGAGCATTAGACCTCTAACTCGCAGTCCTGGTGTAGATATTTGCTGGTGGCAGATGCTCTAGCAAAGAGTGCAAGCAGCAAGGAAAGCGTGGGGTGAGCTTTTCCCTGCTGTATCCTCCAAGCTTCCACGCAGCTGTGATTTAGAAACTTCCTGAACTGAAATTAGCATTTGAATCACTGTTTTAATAGCCATCAATGGACCCATAATCCTCTCATTTTTCTAAAGACTTACTCAACCCACTCATATGTTAGAACCTTCCTGCAACAATGAGTTTCTGAAATTAATTAGATATTGTATGAAATAGTAATTATTGTTGTTAATTTTAAATGTACTACCTGATTATCCAATTTAGGTCTCCTAATTTATTGATTAGTGGCCAAGTTACAAAATAATGGTCTCTACCTTTCCTTATTCTGCTGACTTAATGACCATTTTCTTTGTTTAGAACCTGAACTGCTGCATCTACTGTTCTCTCAAGAGATGCTAAGCCCTCAAATATGTATTTTACTTTGTCATTTTATTCTTAAAGAAAGAATACCTTGGTCTTACAATGTGTATATGATTATCTTTTTAACCTATCCTTTTTCATAAAATGTTTAGTAACTTGGTGCTATTTAATAAGTTGATTTTAAAAATGTGGAGGCGGTGCGCATATTCAAGTGAATAATATCTTCGAAGAAAGATGTTGTGAGAAGTCATGCAGTACAACTTATTAACCTTAGGTGGACAGTCGGGGAATTGCTTTGCATCTTCACAGAACTGAAAAGAATGAGGTCGAACCCAACTCTGTACAGAGCTTGTTTTCATCCAAGTGTTTTGGTATTTTTTTTTCTTAGAATTGCCTACGCTGTTAGTAAGAAAATGGTAGTAGACTGAAGAGTTGAGTATCCAGAGAGGGTATCTACTTCGGTATTCACAGCTGCCAACAGCAGCACTGAAACACAACATGACAAGTTTATGCTGATGTTACACAGCTTATTATCTTTGAGTGACCTTTGGCTGACAACTAGCTACAGCTGAATAGTATTGACAAATCAGGGTGGATCAGTTTAATTTGTTTTTAATACAATTTGCTAATTACTCTTGAAATTAGATTTTCAAGAGGTTTCACTGTAATGTTGGAAGAGGAGAGCAAGGAAGGAATTGAAAACTTGCAGCAATAAGCACAATGCCTTAATTTTAGGCTATTTCTGTAAAACATTGCTGCCATTTTAACAACAAACAAGGGATCAAAATAAGAAGTGGATGCTAGGGAAAAAAAAAGAGAAAGCATAATAAAGTTACAGCTAGCTGTTTAATGGGTTGTGATGATGGGGAAAATAAGTTTGCAGATTTGACATGCATCCTCTCCATTTTGCCTAGATTCATTTGCAGTGTTAGGCACATTCCTTAGATTTCCTTAATCCATGTGTACTTTTTTAGAGGAGAAAAACTTTAATGTGGACCATCATATATCAATTTGTAATGTATTAAGGTAATTTGCTTTTGCTAGCATTATAGAAATAATTACGGTAGTGTAAAATGAGTTGCTGGTCTTCCCAAATTAATTGTAGAATAATTTAACTAATCATGAGTAGAAGGGAGCCAAACAGAATTTTAATATGGAAGAGCAAAGTGCGGTTATTTGGAACATACCATCTCTTATCCCCCTTCTGTTAAAAAAAAGGAAATATTCCATCAGGTGAGTGGATTTTCCTACGGGGGTATGTGGGTGCTAAGCAGATGAGGTCAAGGGGTAAAACCTCCCCGTGAGTGACTACCTGGTGTAGTGCCTTGAGTTCCAAGCATCAGGAAGATGTGAAATCAGTGAAGAGAGTTCATAGGCTATAAGTACTTCATCGTATGCCACGCACATGATGCTTTCTGAACATGGTAAAGACTCAGACTGCGCGTTAAAAAATATATATAAATTCAAATCCTAACAAGATGGTGGTATCTCCAATAGAGAAAGACTGTCATGACAAGAGTAGGTGGGAGGGAGAGGTAAAGAGGAAGGGCTGCAGGTACTCCTAGAGGCTTTCCATGTGAGACATGTCTTCGCTGGCCCTTTCTGTGAGGTGGAAGAGTAAAGAGCTGAGGGTAGAGGTGTCCCAGGCTTCAGTCTGTCCCAAATCCTCATGTGACAGGAATCGCCTTTTGGCTGCTGCCTTACCCAGGGTGTGGACTGCTCATCACAAGTTGTCACTGGTGTTTGAACTCAGACAAACAGGTGTAGACCCATAGATTTATCATTCATGCGCTGAGAAGTAGTCAGGTTTTCTCTATTTACAGCAAATTAGCGTGATGGAAAAGTACATGGTGATTTAATAATTTTGGAGTCTTCATTTTATTTCAGATGAACAGGCTAATTAGATGGCTGAATTTCACAGAAACATTTTGTCTGATCAAGGTCTTGGACAACAGGGGATTTGCAGAGATAAGCAGACCTTTTCTTGCTAAACGCTGTCGAACTATGAGATGTCACGTCACATGGTATATTAAGAAAGACACTTGTCCAATCACAGACATCGTTTTACCATTTAAGTGATTCAAATAAAATGTTGTGAAAATCTAACAATTAATTAGAAAGGCAGTAGGTAAAGCAAGGTAAGTGGGAAGTTTGACTTTCCGATTAGTCAAACTTTTCTCATTAATGAGCCAAGTTAAAACCTGGCAAAAAAAAGCTGTCATGGGCTGTTTGTTCTGCAACAGGATCTGCATAGAACAGGCAGCATCCTCGTTTTTTCTTAAACTACGTTTTTAAAGTATTCTACTTTTCTTCTGATGCAGTTCGTTGATAGTCTGACAGCAGCGTGAAGCATGGTACGAAAGCCTGGAGAGTGACTCAATACCAGTTTGTACTTTGAGGCTCTGCTTTGGAAACAAACACCAAAAAACACAAAAACTAGCTTTGGACAAACAAATCTGCTTTTCTGTTACAGTAGATATGACACAAAGTTCTTGGACATTTAATTTTTAGTCATAGTTATTTAGGTTATTGTGACTTTAAATGGTTTATCAGCTTGTGTGATCGGGTGTTAAGTAGGTCAAGAAAAATCACAATTATTCTGAAGTTCTCGGTTAATGAGCTACTTTAAAATGAACTTTTAAAGCTGTGAGAAAGAAGTTAGACCCACACAAGAGACATGAATGTTACCAGAAGAAGCAAACGTGGAAGCTTTCTTTTGGGGCATTTCTCAACGCTCACCAAGACCAACACCTAATTCAGGTTGGGTTGTATCAAGTGGTGGCTTACTGAGATTCGCAGAGGTGTGCTGCAGGCTGTTATGCTTCCTCTAGCAAGTAAGTTTGAGAGTAGTTTAAGGCAGCCTCAGAAATGAAATTGGGTAGTTCCTAAACTGTCAAAGAATGTCAGGGCTCTGGAAATGTTATTTTAGTACAACTGTGCTGGCCTGTCGTTTGCCTGAGGTTATTTATGGAGCATTCCCAAAGTGGTTTGCATTTGCCAAGAATAAAGTTCTTATGCCTTAAACACCTGCATTCTCTATCCCCACTTATAATGTCACAAAACCTTATTTTTCTTCCACAAATGATGCTTCTTCCAAATACTGGGCACCTCTCAGTTTCTCCTGTTGGAAGACATTTGACCTGTAGTCCATTTTGGTGTTTTTGAGCCTCTTCTGCAGATCCCTCTTCCTGCCCCATCGTGGGAAAGCTTGGAAGTGTGTGTGCGTAGCCCATGAGACGAGTAAGGAGGCTGAGGCAGCGGTGGTACGGAGAGCTTCGAGACCGACTCACAGGCTCTTCCGAGTTGGGTGAATCTGAATACCATAGAAGTGGGGTGTATTTTGAGTGATAGGGTTTTACAGGAGATGCAAAAAAAGCTAATGGAAAAGCTGGCATTCCTGAAGGTACCTCTGGGTGATAGAGTGTGTTGGAATCACAGAAGTCATTTTTAGGGTGCACGAATGGGGTTTACAGAATCACAGAATGGTAGGGGTTGGAAGGGACCTCTGTGGGTCATCTAGGCCAACCCCCTGCCGAAGCAGGGTCACCTACAG
>Ga0065711_1005516_pt1 | contig 21322 bp, 7 predicted proteins | sample Hoacrofraction12_FD_59098 | JGI IMG/M metagenome (GOLD analysis project Ga0065711, IMG submission 59098) | Hoatzin crop microbial communities from Cojedes, Venezuela - Epithelial fraction 12 v2 (version 2) | ecosystem: Host-associated > Birds > Digestive system > Esophagus > Crop | place... | reverse complement strand
TTAAGTAAGGTTAAGTCTGGCCAGATATTAAGTTTAAGTCTTAAGGTTAAGTATTAACACTTTTATATTTTATATTAACCTATTTAGTTAAGCATAAGGAGGGGGGAAATGTGGATAGTTAGGGCCTGGCTGTCGGAAGATGTCGTGCTGTACGGAAAGGTAGGCCCCCCCTCCTCTCCTGATAACCAGTAGCGTTTAGCCCATAGGTGTAAGCAGATGGAAGTGACGCTGTAAACCTAAGCTATATACTACTGTGCTATCCGTCAATAAACGCCATTTGCCGTCCACCACATTGGTGTCTGCGAGCTGATGGCCCGAGTGGCCTGGGGTTGGTCGCCGTGCCGTTCCTGAACCAGGTCGCCACGCCAACAAAGGCAACACAAATCCAATTCTGAATTCCGTGGAGGTGCAGTAGGCTGTTAGATAGCCCCCTGTATTAACTGGCACAACCATGGGACCACCTCAAACAGCAGTGTAAGCAGAACCTGGATAGGCTGCAGTGTGATACACCGGCAGGCTGTGCTGCCATTCAGCGAGACCTGGACAGGCTGGAGAGTTCGGCAGAGAGGAACCTGATGAAGTTCAACAAGGGCAAGTGAAGGGTCCTGCACCTGGGGAGGAATAACCCCATGAGACAGTACAGGCTTGGGGCAGACCTGCTGGAGAGGAGCTCTGCGAAGAGGGACCTGGGTGTCCTGGTGGACGACAAGTTGACCATGAGCCAGCAGTGTGCCCTTGCTGCCAAGAAGGCCAATGGGATCCTGAGGTCCATTAAGAAGAGTGTGGCCAGCATGTCGAGGGAGGTTCTCCTTCCCCTCTACACTGCCCTAGTGAGGCCTCATCTGGAGTACTGTGTCCAGTTCTGGGCTCAAGTTCAAGAAAGATGAGGAACCACTGGAGAGAGTCCAGAAGAAGGCTACAAAGATAATGAGGGGACTGGAACATCTCTCCTACAAGGAAAGGCTGAGGGAGCTGGGCTTGCTTAGCCTGAAGAAGAGAAAACTGAAAGAGGATCTTAAGGGTGGGTGTCAAGAGGACAGGGCCAGACTCTTTTCAGTGGTGCCCAGCGACAGGACAAGGGGCAATGGGCACAAACTGAAGCATAAGAAGCTCCATCTCAACACAAGGAAGAACTTCTTCCCTCTGAGGGTGACAGAGCACTGGAACAGGCTGCTCAGAGAGGTTGTGGAGTCTCCTTCTCTGGACATATTCAAAGCCTGCCTGGACACAGTCCTGTGCAGCCTGCTCTAGGTGACCCTGCTTTGGCAGGGGGGTTGGACTGGACCATCCCCAGAGGTCCCTTCCAACCCTGACCATTTTGTGATTCTGTGATTCTGTGTCGTGCTTAAGGCCATGATTACAGAACCTTGTCACACCTTTGGTTGACTTCTACAGTGAAGTTCTTGGGCAGAGGAAAGCATGCAGCATGGAATGCAGATCCCATGATTTGGAGGAGAAGCCCTTGGCAGAATGCGGGATGGATTTGGACTGGATTTCTTGTCTCCTGAGATCCCTATGACGTCACCTGAAAAAATGCCCAAAATATATTTAATAAGCGTCTACAGCAAGGAGACGTATACAGATAATGCCTCAACCTCACATGGTCTTGAAGGATGAATTGTGACACCAGAGTCCCCAGAGGGCGAAGGGAGGATGGGCATACTGTCAGACCTTGGCTAGAAGGCCCAGGAAAACTGACTTGGGGCTCATACAGAAAAATTATGTACAGGAAATATTCTAGAGGAGGCAGGGAAAGACTGCCTACAGTTGCACAGCCCATAGGGCCCAGGGGAAAATTGACAGTGTGCAGGCCTAGTGTGACTGTGTCTAAATACAGTCTGAGTAGTCTCCAGCTGAAAGGAGCTTATCAGGACTGTCTGACAGGATTTGTTACAGGCTGTGATATGTACTGCTGCGCTTTTGCACCAGGGACATTATTAAGATGACAGATGATGCTGTTAGAATGGCAGTCTGTAACTGTTATAAAAAGGTTTTTACAGTGGTGTTTTTGTCTAGGAATTTTACAAAGTGACAGGAAAGAAGTACACTGTAAAAATCTGAATGCACACTCGTGAAAACAAAGTCAAATATGAACATGAACAAGAGAGAAATGAAGGGACCAGTGGGAGAGTAGAGAGAAGGGAAAGGTGCTACAAGGAAACAAAGGGGTGAAGGTTTCAGAAATCTAATTTGAAAATCATCATCCAGATCCCACACTTTTCTAAATCTGGTCATAAATATCTGAAACTGTGGACCCTAAAAACTTGAGGTAGAAGTGTTTAGAGGCTTTCTTATAATCTGTACTGATCTTTACTCATTAGTGTTTCTGGGGAATACAAGTTGCTGTAGAACAACATTTCTGCTGTACTGACATGTCTCGTTCTGACCAGAGCTAAAAAAATATGAGTGGAGTGAAATTAAAATTGTATGAATTATATAATGTTTTATTGAAATTTAGCATGCAAACTCATTAGATTTAAGATACTTTAGGTAAAAGTGGTAAGTGAGATAGTTACATATTTGTATGTCTTCTCTCATGATACAAACCCTGGGATATGCTAACGGCATTTTAAGGTAGTACATTTAAAACAGATTTAAAATAATCACAGAGTTGGAATGGATTTCCAAGAGGAAGAAGAGTCTAGAAATAATGAGGATTCAAGGCAGTATAAAATGAGAATATAAAAAAAACAAACCTAGATGAGATTTAGAAAGTTAAGAAGAGATATAATTTTTGCACTTCGTTGTAATCGTTAATTTTGAATCTGTAGCAGAGCTACTGAGCACTACTGCAAGAAGGGTAGTAATCACAGCTCCTAGTCTGACCACCTTCTCTGACCCAATATGTCAGTTCCTATGCTCTAGGTTCCTCCTCCAAGACCTCTTTATGACTGAAAAAATTCATATCAAATTGTTTGAAAATTAACCACAATGACAAAGGTCTTAAGAATTTGAAGGAGCTGCCTCTAAAACTGTGTTAATCTGGTGGTGCTGTCTATCATTAGTGGTTCTTTCACTTTCGGTGGGATGTGGACAGCAGAGAAGCTTTTGCCTGTACTTGCTGCTTTACTGCAGTTCTCCACAGCGTGTGCTAGCTTCTTCAGTCAGTGATTCAAGCTCAGAGCTTAGTTTTTTTCTTAAAGATACGTAGTTCTCTTAAGACCTAGCCTAGATGCTTTTCTGAGAGATTTCATGTTCACATTTTACAGTCTTAGAAAACAATTTTACTAAGCTATCCATACCAAATCCAGTCCCTAGCATGAGTGCTGCCAGGAAGCCATGGGAAGATGCAGTTCTGTAGGAGAAAAGTACAGGTATCTGTTGGATTACATAGGAAACCTGCTGGATGCATTCCTTCGTTTTTTTATGCCAATCTATCACTGTATTTTAAAAGAAATTAAAATGTTTTGTAGAACGATGAATAAGAATAATCAGATTACCAGAGCCACCCTGGAGTTTTGAAAGAGCTCTTCCATGAAAATAGTGAACTGAGAACAGTATGTAACATGTGTCTTGTAGCCGTTACTGTATCTCTGGAGGTGAAGGAGTTAAATGTGATATCAAACTTTAGCAGTCCATGGGTGCTCTGGCAACCTACAGACTGTAAGTCTAACTCCATTACAAGCCAAATGTTTACAAATTGTAATAATGAATAGAACTAATAGCCAAATACATAGATGAAAAGTTAAGATGTCTTTTGTAGAGGGAAGCCACTCTCACTCATTTATTGCAGTTCTTAGAAAGAGTCAACAGCATGAAGGTGGTCTAGTGACTTCCAAAAACTTTTCACAAAGTCCTCCACAAGATTTTGTGAAGAGGCCAAACTTCTGCAGGAGAAAAGAAAAAATATCCTTTCAAGGATAAATTACTGGTTAAAAGATGAGTAAGTTTTCACGGTGGTGGGAGGTTTCCATTAGAGTCTCACGAGGGTATGTGCTAGGAAGTATGTTCAGCTATTCATGAAGAGACTGAAAAAAGTGGTGGAATGAGGATATGAAGAAATTTTCCAATAATCAAAAATCATTCAGGATGGCCAAAACTAGGGTGAGTTGCCAAAGGACTTTGTAGTTTTCAGTAAGTGGGTAAAAAGATGATGCCTGGGTCTTAACACTAATAAAGTACAAGGAGTGGAAAAAGCCTTAATTATGTCTGCAAGGCAATGGATTTTAAAGGAGCCATTACTTTTAAGGAAAGACATCTTGGACTTCTTGGTCAGGCCTCTGAAAACATTGGCTCACATATTATCAGCCAAAAACATGAAAAGAATGAGGAAAGGAACAGAGAGTAAAATAAGCAGAGTCAGTACACCACTAAATAAATCCAGGATATGCTCAGATCTTGAACATTAAGTGCAGTTCTGGTTACCTCATTCCAGAAAGTAAATATTAGGATATAAAGTACAAAAATACTGGTCAGGAGTATGGAACAGAGGGAGTTAAAAGATTCGGAGAGACCCCTTTGGTTTGGAAAAAGATCAGAGGTAGGTTGAGAGGGAAACACGTAATAAAACCCTGGAGAAGGCGAGTAAGGAATGATTATGCACTTTGTAACACAGGAACTCTAAAAACAAAGGGAGCACTTTTTCACACAATGCATAATTAAGTTGTTGGATTCATCACCCCAAGATCTTGAGGCCAAAGATATGATTGTTGTCAAAATGAAATTATAAAAATGTACATAAGGTAGATTCATATTGCCAGGAAACATAATAGCCCAAATATGCCTTCTGTCTCAGAAGGTTCCTTACCAGATTGCCAGAATCCTTCCTAGAGCAAGGATCGCTCTGTCTGTTTTATACACTTTCTCTAAGCGTCTGCTGTTGGCTGTTGTCAGCATTACTTTTGGCACCATTGTAGCCACTCTGCTTATGTATTCCCTTGCAGTTAATCAAAATGGCATACCTTTTGAGTTTTAAAACTTTTAATCAAGGATTTATAAACTACAGTTCAGAGGAGTTGAGGTTTTGTATGCTTAATGGCAAAACTTGAAGGATTCTGCTTATCAGAAAAGGTGACTGTGCAGACTGTAAAAATCCAGTCACTTTAAGCTATCGCTAAGTAAAGACATGAGCCCCTGTTTGAAAAAGTTTACTTTTATTTGTTTCTTAAAGCATGTTTTATGTGTAGAGATGTGTATAGAGAGTTGAAAATGTTTCCATTCACTGTTTATCTATAGTTAATGCTTGTTGTAGCCATGTCAGAAAGACAGTATTGTTTCACTTCGTATATATGTGTGTCTTCAAGTGAGGAAGCTACTGAATTCTGCTAGGATTTTTTGTGTCCCACTTAGAAATAGGCCAATTTCAAAAGGTTTTCAGGCTCAGATGGGTTTGTGTAATGACCCCCATTTGAGCTGGAGACCTTCAGCGAACAGGCGCTCTCGTGAGACTGCCGGTATTTCCTGTTTCTCATCAGACCCGAAATACAGTAGCAGCAGAGGAGCTTTTCTCTTAGCACTGTATGATATTTGTGCTTCTGCCTGAATCTAGGAAGTGCCACAATGCATAAACCTGGAAGAAAACAAATAAGCAAATTTAGTGTAACCTTTCCAAGCCCCAGAAGAGGCTCATATTTGGCTTGTGTTTGGACAGCAGCAGTTCAGACCTCCCTAGTCTTGTGATATATTTTTGTTCAGAATTTAGGACTAATTTGCTGGTTTTTGAAGTTAATGGCACCCTTTTTGTCAGTCTGTCTGCTATAGAGCTCTGACATAAGTATTTTATATTGTAAAGACATAGGTACTGTACAGTGGCCCTCAACAAACCAATCATAATGTAACACTTCTTTGTAGGACTAAATATACTTGTCTAAAAATACCTCTTAATGAGATATGCATTAAATTAAAACAGGGTGTAATTCATTTTCTTGAAAGCTACCTAGTGATTTCTGTTATAAAGTGTGCAATTGTGGATATAAATTGATATCTGTGTAGACTTTAAACCCAAAAGGTCAAACAGCAGTTTCAGGTGGTTCCAAAGTAGAAAAGTTAGAACCAGCACAGAAGATTTCTGTTGATGTAGAGGATTATAATAATACAGAGTGACTAAGTGTGCATTTGTGTCTTTCTGGTACATGTACTACACATTTTACATTTCTAAAACTCACATAAAAATATTTGTAAGTATTTTTATTTCTTACAGTTGTATATTTTGATGATGTGTTTGTGTGTGTAGATTTCATTTATGTTAATATTTATGGTATAATACAATAAAATATAACCATATATATGTAAAAAATAGTGCTGAGGAGTAGGAACTTTTGTCTTTTTATATTTCAGATGTATTCCAGCTGCATCAGGCTTCAGCTGTTATTTTCACCGTGCTGACCACGTGGTATTGCTGTGGTGAATATGTGCGTAAGTGAGGTTTTTCTTGTGGATTTCCTGCAGGTACTGGGGAGTTGCAGATTATGCAAAGGTTGCAAGACAGTTTATTATTCCGGATGTTAAGAGATGTAGAAGGCTTCTGAAATGTTTTGTTTAAAATATTCCTCTTTTGGTATATCAGTGGGAAACCTACTGTGCATGCCCAAAACACAGTGCGTAATTATCCTATCTGTGGTGTGTTGCTATGCTGTAAAGCCATTTCCTGTGAATAAATCAGTAGCAGAAGCAAACTGTTACCGCTGCCACTAATCTGAGAATTTTTAGAAACTCCACTCAAGATCTTTTCCTAAAGAAAACCTAAGTGATATTTACATGTCCTCAAATTTCTTAATTTTTTTTCACTAAAGATTAGAATTTTTTTTTTTTTTCCACTTACAATTGGTACTGGGAAGATTTTCAAATTTGGGTGAAACAGATACTTCCTAATCACAGTTCAGTCATCAGGCAGCAAAATTTTGCCATACTGAGCAAAGTTACTCTTAGTTGCCTGAACGGGAAAACTATTTTGGCTTGAAGAAGCTAGTTCAATGAGGCAATTAAGTTTACAGGAAATGGCCGGTGAATTTGGAGAAGTTGAACGTGCTTCACCACCTGGAGGTGGTCCCACCATTGCTTTAAGCTGCTTCTTTGGTGAACAGAGAATCTGCATGGGCCCAAGTTAGACCCGTCTGTTACCTGATCTTTTTTCAGTCCATTTCTCTTGATGAATTCAGAACACTAAATGAGCATCACGGTTCCTTCTGCAGTGTTTCTGGAAATGGAGTGAGTCAAAATGAGATTCAAAACTTTCAGTACTTTGAGAATGTGACTGCTTAAAATAAATAGGCACCTGCCTACGACTAATCGAGTGGTAGGAATGCTAGGAAACAAACTGCTGAGAGGAGACACCCTTCTTGAAAGTTTCCCCTTTCTGGAGCCCAGAAGTAATCTGCTCCAGGCCTTAAAAAGCATCTCTTTTTTCTGTGGAGGTGCAAAACTTGGAGCACAGCTCTAAGCTCTTGCTTTAAATAACACCTGGGCAGGGCTCATGCTTTTAAGGTATGACCAGAAGCACAGCTGGTGACGCCCATCTTTTGTACTATAGGTTATTACTTAGAGCACTTACACAGGAAGTACAAGGGTTTGGTCAATGATTTTCTCTGCGTAAGGGCTTTTACACCGACAACTTTCACCACCTGTGACAAAATCCTAATCAGAGACTAGAGAATAGTAAAGGAGAATATTTGTTACTGCATTCATTGAAAGTGTGCAGGAAAAATTCAAGATTCACTGAGTCAGGAAGAAAATCTGTGAGGAATCAGAAATCTTTTGTAGTTTATTACTGACTGCATTTCTCTAGGAGCAAAAACTTGTGGTCTCTAATGCCTATTCTGAGCATAACTCTTGTGTTTCACGTGGAATAATTATTTAGTAAAATACTAATGTGGTCTCAGGCAGTAGTTAGGGTGGTGCTCAACAGAAGGCACTATGATGAGTGTCCTAGCTTATAGGGTATAATGTAGAGATCATGGGCAGAGGCTCCTTTCCAGGTCCCCTCTTTGAATAGAAAGCAGCTTTGCTAGCACATTCATAGGGACCCCAGTGCTCCAGATGTGTTTTGTGAATAGTTTGAAAATACCTATCAGCGTGGTCACCTCATGTATTTTAGCAGAAATATGTCTTCTAGATCCTGGAATCAATCCAGGCATTGAATTGTCCAGTTGAATGAGACTTGGAAAATTCTCATCATCCTCAGAAGAACACAGAGGACTCTAATGGAAAGCATGAAGAGCGGAGTGTGTCTGGGTTTGATAGTCAGATTTAAATACATAATCACCATCTAAATCTTAGGTACACACTAGGGACCTGGGTTGTCTGTTGTATCCGGCCCACAAAGCCATTCTGACTTGCTGGTTTGCTTTTTTTCTTCAGTCTGTTCTGTTCCACTTCTTTCCATTTAGGATGGAATAATGCAAGGACTTGGGAAAATCCTTAAATCTGTGCACACATCTTAAGTCACTGTTTGAAATCAAAGATGTCTGTATGTTCCTGCAGAATCAGGTCTCTACATTGTATTGATCATACTTCATGACTTCAAATTTGTTAGAAAATGTGTGCTGTAGGTTCAATTGCTATATCAACATATCATGAGAGCACTGCTGAACAGTACTTTCACTCTTAGTGATTTTAAGATGGTTTCATTTGTGCAATACTACAGGAATGGGGGGCTTTTAGAGGGGGATTTCTCAACAGCTTTGAGCCATATGAAATCATAACCACGTATCTAATCAAACTAGCATTTAGACTTCTATGTAAGTTTTCTCATGTGAATCCTGGTGCTCTAAACATTGCTAATTACCTGATAATCCTTTGTAGACTTTCTGCTGTAACCTCAGTAACCTTGCATTTGGTGTCTTCTTTAGACTGCATAGTATAACCAATTTTAGTGAAGTGGCTCAATTAGGATGTAGAAAAAAGATGCAACAGGTAGGCCATATGCAAGGAAAACCTGTATTAATTACTACATTACACATGGTTTCTTTTTACTAAACTCTTAGATTCCCCTTACTTTATTCAAAGTTTGTCATTGAAAACGAAACTTGCAAATATCTAGCTTTGCAGAAAATTCTCTTTGCTTGCCCTCAGTTAAGTGTGATTCTTATTGCCATAATTCCTCTTCAGGTGTTGCTACGTGACATTTTCAGCCAGATTAAAGATTTTGTATCTGGCAACTATCCAGCAACACAAAGGACATTTAATATTTCTAAGCTACTAATCTTTTTCTCAAAGAAAACACCATTATTTTTTGAACAGCTCTAAGAGTTACACCGACATGAACCTTGGAAGAGACTTCTAGCCAGTGCAGAGTATGGCAGGAGGTTAGGTAGTTCATTTGGTTTGCTGTGTCAGCGGAACACAGCTTACTCAGCACAGAGTCCCAAAAATGTGTCTGCTTTTTAAATGGAAGTATAACTGCCTGTACTCCATGTTCCCACCAATTCCATGGTGAGTGTTTGTAAATCGGTGATTTCCTGGATGGGGAGAGAAATCGGGATCCTCTGTAATGAAAAAATATGCCGTAATCTGTGGAAAAACAAAAACTTCCTATTTTGTTGTATTCTTTCTGCTCGTATGTTTTTTCTTCCTGCCTGGAGCTGTAAGTGCAGATGAATGAAAAGAAAACAGCAAACCAAACAATATAACTTCCTTTCTTGGCTTGACATTTGTAAAAAATACTGTCTATGTTAAATTCAAGGTAAAAATTTTAGAAGGTCTTATTATGTCTTAAAGTTTTCTCACCCCTGATCAGGAACTCTAGCCTAGAGAGAGTATGTATTTGAGCATTATATGCACTGGGATGTATGTATGGATAGATTATTCCTTTATTTCTCGTGTTCCTTACCATGAGTTTTATGAGAAGAAATGTCACAATAATCTTCTGAAATGGTCCCCCAGTGTTCTACCATCTGAATGTAGGGCTGGCACTGGTGAGAAAGGTTGCAACATCTATGTAGACTACGTCAGCTATCCTTAAAATCTACGCAGTGTGCAAGGGTTTGCTTTTTACATCCCGTCAACTCTTTACCCCTCCTCTGCGTACACATCCAGAGAGAGAGAGAGAGACTGGCTTTCATGGGAGATAGTGCCAGGTAGGTACTAATCTTAGGGCATGGGCAGAGTGAAGTCGAATATGATTCCTGGAGTAAGATACAGGAGTGCTGAAGGCAGCAGTAAGGACAGATGAGATGAGGGAATGCTCCAGGTGTGGGTAGTGGTGTTTGTGCATTTATGTGAATATGTAGAGTAAGGAGAAGAGAGAAAAAGACCAATGCAGAGAGCGAAGCAAGAACATCAAGTCACCGTTGAAGCTAAAAGCACAAGATGAATGATACTTCTGGTATTCTTAGAAGAGCATTCTCCCAGATCATCAGTTTGGAGCATAAGCAAAACCTTGGTAAGATCAGCAAGCTGTACCCACACCCAGCTCATCCACCTCTGGAGACTGGGATTGAATAGAAGGATTTCCTGGAATGAAATGTGGAGAAATGTTGACCAAAACATTAGTAAATGACTGCCATGTAGTTATGAAACATACATCAGTTGTCAAAGTCATCACGAGCCCTGTAAGCCAATTAGAATGGTTAGTATACATTTTCATTCTTTTTGTGATAAGTGAGGAGACAGTAATACAATAAAAGGAAGATGTCCCAGAGCAAGGTCTAGAGTTCAAACAAAATACCTTGGTGTAGTCTGTTAGCCTCAGCTTGTTCTGCCATAGTGCTGAAGATATTTCTAAATCAACAAATCCACCCAAAACAAGATGGAAAAAAAAAAACTGGACAGGAGCAGAGGCAGGTCTAGCATGGGGCAGAGATATAGCAGATCTGGTTTCTGTTCCGATCTCTCTCATTAGCTTTTGGTTGACAATAATGACAAGAAGCAAAAAGATTTTCCCACTTTCCTGCTAACATTTTTGTCGCATCTGCTCATGATATCTTGTCTAAGAGACAGAGAGGCAGCGGGGCACGGCACAGCACGGCATGACATGGCCCAGCACAGCACATCTGTCCAATCCATGCCTCAGATTGTGTGCTGAGGTCCTCGTGAAGGGGTGGCATAACTGTGGTTTCTCTACTCTGGAGGTATTCCCTGAAATAACCCCAAGTTCACTCAGCTGTTCATACTAAAAAATGAGCAAGGCAGGCCTGTAAATGACCACAGACCCAGACCTTTACTTGCTTTGCAGTTTAGATGCAACCACATGGACTAGAAAAGCAGGGGTAAGTAGGCAGTACGATTCTATCTACTAAATAATAATATGCTGCATAATAATGTTTCCTTCAGTACACATTTCTGATCTTTTCTTTTAAAGGAGTAAAGCAATAAACTCTGGTTTCTACATTGTAGTATTGCTTTTTAGATATTTATTTTAAAATATTTTTTAAATTCTAAATTTCCAGGAAAAGGTTACTTCATTACTACAGAGTTACTAGCTGTTATTGCACGTCTTGGCCTGTGTCCACAAAAACAGAAGAATAACTTTACCAGATGCTCACGAGTCTTTTGTGCAGTGGGACCAAGTCTATCTGAAATAATGAAACGATGCAAAGAATGATGCCATCAAAAAGTATTTCCTTAAGAAAACACTGAGGCTCTTCCTTAGAGCTCAAAACGTAAATGCACATTTTTCCACTTCAGTACTATGAAGGGGATCCTCTGGTCAAACAAGGTCACTGTAATGTTTAAAGGTACGGGTACCAAATAGTTAAATATGAACTAAATTATTTTTGCTATTGCTGTCTGTGAAAGGAAAAATTGCACCTTTCTTCTCTGCTTTCTTTCCTTTCCATCCCCAGTTTTTCAAAGCAAAATTAGCTTCTCAAGTAATGGCAACAACAGTGGTTGGTACTGAAATATTTTCAAAACATGTATGAAAGAACAGAGGATTCAGAAGATTAAATCTTGAATTATCAGTCAAGTGGGACTTTACAGTCCCATTTGAATCAATGGATATAATAGCTGTGTAACATGACAGAATTCAACACGCTTTCTGCCATTACTGGTTTATTCTGGCTATGTAATTTCTGATTATAAATTTAAATAAAAAGTAGTATATCAGGCCTTGTAACTGTTACCTCTACAAAGGAGATTTTTGGTTTTAATCTCCTGCTACCGTTATTTGAAACTGTTTTTGTTCCCTTGATCTCTTATGAAAACTCAGTTGATTGTAATGGTTATGTCAAAAACTTTTCCCATTAGTCTGTAAGACGACATTTGAAAAACCAAGAACTCTAATGATCCACAGAATTTTGTGACAGCGAGTCTGACTGGAACCATGTAAGTGAATGTCAAAATTGCATTTTGAAAGATTGAAGAACTACTAGCAGTGGCAGTAATAGTGAGCAAAGCACTGTAGTTATCCTACAGTGGAACAACTAGGAAAAAAGAAGAGAAGAAGGTTAGTCGCACTGAATTTACATTGCATATGATCGTGACTTCTCTAGGTTACCTGAACTGGTATCTGAACATCTCTTCTAAGGTTGCTGGTCTCCAGGCAGATTGACATTACCATCCCAAGTCTATCCTAGGCGTATGTGTGAGTGGTATGTTAGTATGTCGAGCCCAGCTCCTTGAGATAATTGGAGCCAGCTTGGAAAAAACCACTGTCAGTGGAAAAGGAAGTTATTCTAAAGCACATCTTAAGTGCCACTGCTACTTAATACACACATAATTAGAAACACTATAAATACACAAGTTAGTCTTCTGGTTGCTTCAGCTGTGGCAGAAACCTTTACAGTGCATGATTGTGTAAGGCCCTTCTTGCACAGCCCTATGATGAAGGGAAGGGTTGGACGTGACCTATTCATCAGCATGCTGACATTTGTATCACAGGGTTAGAGTAATGTGAGATAGATGATAACTTACGTAATGAACTTTTTTAAACCTGTTTAGAAGTGATTCCAAGAGATTGGCTTATTGGTTACAGAGTGTCCGAGGTTGGGTCAATGGGGGAGTGTGCGCAGGGATCCCAAATATGTTCTTCAGTGCTCTTGCAGAAAAACACCTCAGGAAGAGAGTGGGAAGGTGACAGTGGGAAATCTTTGGAAGATGAATAACTGAGCATGGAAAAAGACACTTGGAGAGTATCAGCTCTCCCCTTCTCCTGAAGTGTTTCCCATGACCAGCAAAATTAATCATGAGCCATGATTCCTCTGAGTTTCATCAACTGAAGTCTTGGACACTTAGTTGTAGGCTGCATTATTAGAAAATAGATTACTTTGATTGTTCAGCAGATTCATAGTAAAAATAGAATAAATCTTGGGAGACACCATGAAATAGAAAACATAACTCCCTTCAGTTTCACTGCACAGAATTTTTTTGGTTCTCCTTTTGCTGTTTTGTTTTAAGCCATTTTGCTTTCCATTTTTTAATCCACAACTTATACCGTGTAAAGCAAAATGTATTTGTAATTACTTTTATCTCTCTCAGTGTAGTCACATATAGAGTCACAAACACTTTATCATCTTCAAACCTGTTTGTTAAAACCTATTTGTTAAACCTATTTAACAACCTAGTTGTTAAAGTATACCTTTTAATGATCCCTAGTTAAATATAGCACAGTTACAACATCAAACATCTGAATAATAAACTGAGATCGAAATTAGTAGACTGAATTATACAAAAACATGGAAACAACTGTCTCCCATTGTATAAAGCATATTTACTTAGAAAAAAGAGACATCAATCTTAAAGTTGTAGTTTTGGATACAGTTTGTTTATTTTTCCCAGAACAGATCAGTTAATAAAAATATTATGCATATTTTTCTGAGTCAGAGTCTTTTTTGCTTTCAATTAAATCTGATTTTTAAAGTAATTTTAAATTTGAAGTTACTGATCCTGTAATTATAGTTAGGGTTTATTTACCCTTAAATTGCAGGATTTCCTGCAATGCTGAAGATGCCATTCTTGCAAAACATTGTTGATTTTGAGCAACAGGTCCAAATTTTTCCAGCACCTATGGGCCTCATATTAAATAATACGATACTTGGAACATAGTATGAATTGATTCTAAGGATATATTAATACAGAAATAAGGTAAATAAAATCATCAATGAACATGTACCAGATTCATTTTTTTTTCCTGCTCATTTCCTAACTGATAGGAAGTTGGGGCTTGAACTATCCTCAGATGTTAAATTCTTAAAACTCCTGCTGTGTTTGTCCTTGAAAAGCACCTTCTGCATAAGCCCGTCTGAAAATTTTCCAATGTTATGAGTATTGAATAGATAAATTGATGTCTTAAGGTGAGATTAAACTCATCTTTACAACAGGATTTAGTTTATTCACTCTTACAATAGGATTTAAACTGTAATTAGTATGGAGTAGGAATGGGTGTAGAGAAACGTAATGTCTCTGTAATGATAAGTCACACAAATACTAGGGCAAGGACTAGTCCTTGATCTTACATCTCTAAAACGTATGTTGCTACTACTCCAGGTAAATGTCATGCTTTGGTAAACTGTCAGTTTCAAAAGGACTTCTATGTATTCTGAAGGCTGAAGTCAACCAATAGTGAGAAACGTGAAAAAATCCTCCAACTGATGTCCCATTAAAGTTAACACCAAAAGCAGAGTATGTTAAAATTAACAGAATCAGAATTTGACCTTAAAGATGGATGAGTCTTGAGGACAAAAGCCCTGTTTAATTGTTATGTATTTTCTTTACATGTAATGAGAATGTAATTGTACAAGAAATGAAACCGTGTGGAAAATTTGAAAGGTTAATAACTGAGTTTCAGCATCTCAACAGAAGTCAGTGAAAGAGAAAAGAACAGAATCTTAATCTCTGAAGCAATAAACCCTTGTGTTACCCAGAAAGTCTCAGTGCCTTCTTGCTAATTGCTTTTAGCATCTATGCCCATGTTAATGTAAACCCAAGCTGAACATAATCTCTTTTGTAAAACTACTTTCAGTCGTACAACATAAAATTTCTTTTTGTGAGGAAAGAATTAACAAGCATGGGGGTTTTTAGACGCGGGGTTTCTCCTAAACACGCATCAGTGTAACATTTAAGCACCACAAGAGCCTTTTAATGAGAAATCTCTTGGAAATGTGTAAATAATTTTGGCCTTGCTTTTTTTAGTTTGTTATTTTCTTCAAATGGTTTTTCAAATAAAAGCTTTGATTGTATTTAGTAATCTCTGCTTTTTGTAATTAATACTCTTTTTTAGAAAATAATACCATGTCTGAGCTTAGCAAGTATTGAATTCATTAATAAAGACCAAGTTTTAACCCAGGATTTCATTTTTAGGATCTCTTATGCTCTAAAACGAAGGCTCAGAACCCAAGTGAAAATGAGATTTACAAAGAAATGCTAAAATCTGTGGTAACTAGAGACAAGTCTGGTCCTTTTGAAGCTTTACATCTGGAAGTTGATAATTTTAGAACCAGTTTAGTGATGCATGTGAAGTGTGATAAAGTAACTAGAATGGATAGCTGTCTAATACTGATAGTTTGCAGTCCAGTGTAACACCTGAAAAGACACAGGCGCAACTCAGCCAATTTAGTTTCAAATCAGTAGGTACTTCCATTATCATTAGTCAATTCACTAATAATATATGCTATCCAGACAGCTAACAAAGATAACAGTGATTTGTCATTGCTGGGAATGGACAAAACAAATATGAGTTCACATGCTGATAACAAAGGATTTAGGAAAGAAACAGGGATTTAAAGCCTGTTCCTTCTTCACTTGCATTTATTCCCTTTGTATTACTTGCAGTACCAAGGTCCACCCTAGAATAAGGAAGAGTCTCCTTTTGCTGTAAGCCAACTTTATAGTTATGTTTTTAGATTTGTTTATGTCCCTATATTTCCTGGGATATAATAAAATTGCTCTTTAGTTCTCTCCCTGAGGGGAAAGCAACAGTGTTTACAAGCTGTGAGAAGTACCCAGAGATAGAATGGAGGTTGTTATTTACACCCATGATGTTGTCTGCAATTAAGAGGTCACCTTGGACTTTCCCCTGCTTTAAAGTAACCACCTGCAAGTAGTGATTAATACCAATACTTATTTCATAGCTTTTGTTGTTGTTTTTGTAGTCTGTTCGTAAGCAAGAAGTCGGCATCCATCGTTTTAGGCACAGGCTTTTGCCCAGCTTGCCATGATCCTCTCTGTTCTCGCAACATCAAGGTTTACATTACATCTGACGATGAAGTACAGATTTTACTGAAGTAGACTGTGATGGCTGGCTTGCTAAGTCATACAGAAAATGTGTTTTGTTCTATCAATAGCAGCTGCGTACAATGACAGCATATGACTTCATCCCTTCCGTTGTAAATAATAGATTACCGTAACTTAAGAGCAGATTCACTTAATAATTATGCTTTCATTTTGAAGGCAACATTTTTCTTATACAATTATTGTCTTAAATCTGTGCCCCTGTTAACATTAACTTCTAGCATTTCTGAGAAGTTTATATTTCAAACACTTTTGCCCAAATAAAGTGTAAATGACTTAGCTTCCGTCAGCTTCGGAGACCATCCTTTCCCCTGTAGTATAAGATAGTAATTATGATAAATGGAAGTACTTAAAAGTACTCTTATTTAACAGAAGGGCTTTCTACATTCACTGTCTTCACATCAGCAATTTATTAATCACTGTCATCTTCAGGTTTATCTAACCGAGGTTTGATCTATTCAATTCTAGGACTAGCTGCAAAACCTATTTCTGAATTTGTGGTGTGGGATTCAGAGGTTCTTTTGTTAACAAAGACAATTCTGTTTTGTAAATGTTTTGTTTGATGGTAAATAATCTTGGGGGCAGAGGCCTCACATAGGTCATTCTGAAGATGAATGTGACTGACTTTTGTAGCAGTTGAGTTTAATCCACACTGAATACTAGTAGTAGAAGTAAGACAATTTAATTCTGAGGGCTTGTCAGATTTAGGAGTGTATCTATACAGCACAGTGGAGCATAGCACAGAGATGCCTCTACATTCTTATGAATGCACTATTTCTGGAACTTAATTTGCCACTACCAGATTGTTTCAGGACCTTAGCTCTGCCTGCTCCTATGTCATCTGGATGATTTAGATCCAGTTAGCACCAGCATTGACACGGCTCTATCACATGGTAGAGATACATTTTTGAACCTTTTGAAATTCCTGTATCACTGAGCAAACCTTATGCAGCATACAAATTTTACTGTCTTGCCACTTCTAAACTGAAATGCATCTGACACCTCTCTTTAGGTTGCCTGAGACTTGTATCAAAACTCCTTTGCACTGAGCAGTCATATTTAAACACTGAACTGTAAGTCTGTGGTTACTGGCTAATAGGATGATAGACTAAACACTAATTTAAGTAATAATTTAAACTTTTAAAATTATGGTAAGAGTGCCTGGTCTTCTATAAGAAACTTTAGGTATTAATAGTGATTAGTCAGTCCACATAATTAGATTTCTGCTGCACCAGAGCAATATTTTTTAGGCTGCAGGGTATTTCCTTTTAAAAGCTGGATTTCATTTGTATTCTATGTGGCTGTCACTTCTACAGTTTGTGCTGTTGACATTTGTATTACTTTTGAGGGGGAAATACCCATCATCTGAAAGATATCCTGAAGATTAACCAAGCGTTTCATCAGGCAGTATCAGTTCCTTTGCTTTATATCAGAGTGTATTGACCATCAAATGCCCTCCCTGCTGCAGAAAAAAAGTGCTGAGTATTGTGTGATATCATCCCCCGGAGGCGGCAGGAAAAAAAGCAGGGTTAATAGAAGCACGTATGTGGCCAGTGGAGCCTAAAAACCCCTAACAGGTGCTGGGCTGGTTACCAGTTGATTAATCTGGTCAGCAGCTGATGCACTTCTATTTTAAGGTCACTCTGTGCTAATGACTTTTCAGCAAAGTCCTCCTGGTATGGTGTTTCCCAGGAAGGTTGATTAAAGAGTTTTATAGGTTAACAGCAGACTGAACAGTATTATCATTTACAGGTGTCTAAGGGCAAGACAGCTATCAGACCACATCTCAGTGTCTCAACTATTTAGACAGGGTCCTACTATCTTTTCAGCAATTCTTTGCATTTTTGGTCTGTGAATGCTTTCTTTCTTATATTCTAGAAAGAAAAATTATGCAATTGTATCAGACATAATTACTCTGATGTGGAAATTTCTTCCTTGGTACTTATGTTTTCCTGTATGCTAGGAGCTGCTTGTTTTGCTTAGAACTGCAAAGAAATACCAGGTCACCAGGCCCATCCCACAGCGAAGTCTGCTGCCTCCCTGGGGCCCGGGTTAGAGATGTTGCTAGAAAGCTCCCTGTTCCGGTGTGACCCTCTGATTTTTGCCTGCTGTTAGTAATGCAGGTTGGTGGTGATGAGATCATGGAGAGAAGTCCCAAGGCCATCAAAAGGGACTTCAGAGCACTGGGGCGACTGGTTGAAGGATCAGGGGCACAGGTGGTGTTTTCCTCAATCCCATCAGTGGCAGGGAAGAGCACTGAAATGAACAGGAAAACTCACCTGGTTAACAGATGGCTCAGAGACTGGTGCCATCAGTGGAATTTTGGTCTCTTTGATCATGGGGAAGTTGCATGGCACCGGGCCTGCTGGCAACAGATGGAGTCCAGCTGTCTCCAAGGGGGAAAAGCATTCTTGCCCATGATCTGGCAGGGCTCATTGAGAGGTCTTGAAACATAGTGGCATGACTCTCATGACTGGAGTGCTGCGATGGATGGCTATAAGCTCTTCAGAAGGGATAGGCAAGAAAAGAGAGGTGGTGGGGTGGGTCTGTATGTTAGAGACTGCTTCGATTGTACAGAGCTCAACGATTGTGATGACAAGGTCGAATGCTTATGCTTATCGGTAAAGATGAGGGGTAAAGCCCACAAGGCAGACATCCTGCTGGGAGTCTGTTATAGACCACCCAGCCAGGATCAAGAGATAGATGAAGTTTTCTACAAGAGGCTGGCAGAAGTCTCACTATCGCTAGCTCTTGTTCTCATGGGGGACTTTAACTTACCAGACATCTGCTGGAAATACAACACAGCAGAGAGGAAACAGTCTAGGAGGTTCCTGGGGTGTGTGGAAGATAACTTCCTGACACAGATGGTAAGCGAGGAGGCTGAGGGGGGACCTTATTGCTCTCTACAACTACCCGAAAGGAGGTTTTAGTGAGGCAGGTGTTGGTCTCTTCTCCCAAGTAACTAGTGAAAGGACAAGAGGCCATGGCCTCAATTTGCGTCAGGGGAGGTTTAGATTGGATATTAGGAAAAATTTCTTTGCTGAAAGAGTGGTCAGACATTGGAATAGGCTGACCAGGGAAGTGGTGGAGTCATCATCCCTGGAGGTGTTCAAAAAATGTGTAGATGTGGTACTTCGGGATATGGTTTAGTAGACATGGTGGTGTTGGGTTGACGGTTGGACTTGATGATCTTAGAGGTCTTTTCCAACCTATGGTTCTATGATTCTATGATTCCATGAAAATATATAGACCTAAAACACAGTGAAGCATCTTGCATTATCCATGACCTCTCTGTGTCAGCTTGCTCTTCTGATCTGCAAATAAGTCAAAGTTGCGTAAATATTTCAATTTATAGGGTAATTTAAGCAATTTTTTAGTACTGCATATGATTACAGCAGAAATAAGAATATCAATAGGTTCTTAGTATACAATAATTGATTTTAACAGTCATCAGCAAGTTTAAGTAGTGTTTTGCTTTACACTTCATTTATATACCTGTTTTTACAACAAACCAATAGTTACTAGACCAGCCTGTATCATTTTTTGTATCGTTTTTTTAGATATTAGTTTGACATTTTACTTTATGACTTAAAAAGAAACCTCCCATAACATTATTCGTTGAAACAAAGTGACTAGAACATTCTCCTCTGTTGGCTAGTGAAATGATGTTCTGGTTTGGCTGCGGCCGGCAACAAAAGTGCCACGAGGCTGCCCCTCCCCCCGCCGGGGTGTGGAGGAGAATGGAAAGAAACAGGCAGAAACTGGTGGGTCAGGATAAGGGCAGTTTAACAGAACAGCAAACAAAGGGAACAGGAACAACAACGATACAGATAAGGAGAAAACACAACACAAACTGCACGACCCAGAGAGCCGCCCTCCACGACCGCCACCGTGAACTCCCGAGCCGCGAGTGAGTTCCCGCCACCCAGCTCCCCCCCACCGGCACCCAGCATGATGGCACATGGTATGGAATACCCTGCTCTGTTTGGCCAGGTGGGGTCAGCCCGGCTGGCTGTGTCCCTTCCTGGATTCCAGTGAAAATTAACCCTGTCCTGGCCGAACCCAGGACAAATGATAATTCTGTAAACTTAAACCATATATCCTTAGGGCATGTTATGTTCTGAATCGTCTTTTCCTTATGAAACTCAGGTATATTTTGCCACACGGTCTAGAAATCTTTGGAGTGATTGATAATTCCTTATCCGTTATTCTTTTTCAAGTACTGTATCAGTGTCTCTGTAGGGGCATCTTCAGTCTTATATCAAATAGTGGCCACTATTGAGACTTAGCAGGCCAAAATCACGTCTTCCTTTATTTCTCGGGCAATGTCTAACACAGGGGTGCTAATTCTACGTCACACCTCTGAAAGCTAACACCAGAATAATAGACACTTTTGAATAAGGTTACTCACTGCTAGCTATGAAGAAATTACTACAGCTGTTGCTGTATTTGAGCATTCTTCTGGGATAATGCAGGAGAGCTTTTATGGCTCTTCGGAATATTTTCTTTGTAATGTGCCGCATGCATAGCTTTATACTGAAGAATACAATATTAGAGCAAACAAAATAGGAATAAAACATATAAATGTATGGCTTTTATTTTTAAAAAGCTACACAACATTTTCTGTAATGTGAATTTCTTTTTTTAGACTCTCTGTTCTGATACTTTATGGTAATAGAAGTTGTATAACACTAGTTTTTTTGTGTCACCCTTTTTTCAGCATCTCCCTTAGCCTTTCTCACTTTTCTAACTTGTTAGTTCCACTGGACATCTCAAACTTAAACAATTCAATGTGAAAGAGTTCAGTGAAAGCTGTTTATTCTCCTTACTGCAAATTGCTAGGAGCACTGAGGGCTTTTAATTTATTGAGGCAATAGTTACAGTTAAAACCTTTTATAAAGTTGTACCTAATGAGCAAATTAGAAGTTTGAGGAGTGGCTTTGTTGCTCTAGTATCAGTCATTCCCATCACTTTCATTTCATATGTGTCTTTGACTTTAAAAAGGCTGCCTCTTTCAGGTAAGCAGGAGTCTGAAGGAAAAAAAAACAGTTATTTATCTTCTTTAGCTTGCAGTCTTACATAATAGGCAGACTCAGTCTATTAACACATGGCTCCGTGACTGGTGTCACCGCCACAACTTTGGGTTCTTTGACCATGGGATGACATACACAGCACCAAGCTTGCTGGCATCAAATGGGAACCAGCTTTCTCAAAGGGG
>Ga0065711_1036196_pt1 | contig 21323 bp, 21 predicted proteins | sample Hoacrofraction12_FD_59098 | JGI IMG/M metagenome (GOLD analysis project Ga0065711, IMG submission 59098) | Hoatzin crop microbial communities from Cojedes, Venezuela - Epithelial fraction 12 v2 (version 2) | ecosystem: Host-associated > Birds > Digestive system > Esophagus > Crop | place... | reverse complement strand
AGGCCTCTCGCAGACGCGGAGGATCTTTCGGTCCGGAGACTTCTTGTGCCCCGACCCCAGCCCAGCCCCCCCCAGCCCCTTCCACGGAGATCTGCTCCCCGGAGCGTTTTCCGCCGGGAACCGGCGCGGGCAAACAGATGCGAGGCCATAAAACTCAAAGCAAATTGATTCATCTCCAGGGAGGACCATTACCCGGTGTCTTAATGCGGTCCTCTCTCTATAACTAACGTTTCTAAATAGAGTAAACACTTCCCCCGCCAAAGCAAATGAATTTCGTATAATTTAGAGCTAATTCTCTTTCATTCTGCCTGCGTGAGCAGGCGATAAGGGCGCGCTTTGCCGTGCTGACGACAAGGCGGCGAGCTGCGGTGCAGGAAAAGGGCCCCGCTTGGGTATCCCGGCATTGCGGACCCCGATTCCAGGGATCACTGCTGCCTGGCTCCTCGTCCTGCGAAGCAGTCTCTGAGATCTGGCTGAAGATCCACTCCAGGCGAGGCCTCTGAGCTAGGAGTGGGCCCCACTCCAACGCCCACTCGGTGTGGGAAACGGGTGACGGAAGGGGCAGGCAGCAATGGTGCGAATGGACCCGCTTGCCCTAGCAGCAGGCTCTGCAGACCCCACTGTACCGACTCAGGGCAAAGGTCTGGTGACCACGTACCCTCTCCCTAAATGAAGTCTGTACGCATCGCCTCGGGCAGTCGCAGCGGAGTGTGCACATGAGATACTACCCCCAGATTTTTCTCCCGAACTTCCAGAATTTTCTGCTCCAGGGATTTCCTGAGCTGCACGGATTTTATGGTCCTCAGCTGCTTCCTCCGCATCGTAAGTGTCCCCTGAAACCTCATGCCAACTTTTCGCTTCCCACCATCTTGTGGCAAAGCATTCCCCCAATTAGCAGCCACTGTGCGAGGCACCGCCACCCTTTGCTGACCTTGCACCTGGCTGCATTTGCTTAGTCCTAATGCTCCAGCTAGCAGAACCTTGAGGTGAGTAGGCACGATGTCAGAAATTGAGTGGTGCAGCATTGCCTCTTTAGCTCAGACGTGGACCCTACGAGACCAGCAGCACTTCAGCACTTTGAATAGCAAGCCCAGGGGGACACACTGTCATCTCCCAGCTGAGAACTTCCCCTGCCCTGACTCTGCAAATCTGTGGTTTTGGCAAGCTTGGAGTGACAAGAAACGTGGCCACCCTCAGTCTATAGGTAACCGTGCAAAGAAAAGACAGCTGATACAAATATCTTTATTCCCACTGATAAATGTATGACAGAGTTTTAACCATTGAAAATAGAAAAGTAAGGAACATGCTGCACACTAGAGCAAATTAACGGGTTGGGTAGATTCCTCCTCACCTTGAAGCCTAGCTGGGTGTATGCTGCAGTTCAGCTGGAGGTCCTGTGCTTTACCTGCAGTAAGAAGTTTTTATGGACCACAGCAGCCCCCAAAGACCTTGGGGATACCCATGGTTGCCACGTTTAGATGACCCAGTTTCATCCGTTGAGCTGGAAAGCTCACACTACCAGCTCTGCATTGCGTCTCATTTGTGAGCACAGTCCAGGTTGTTCCCTCTAACAGCACTTTACTCCTTTGAGGACAATTTTCTGGGCTACTCAGTGCTCTCATTAAAGTTGATGTAAGCATCTGCTTAGAAGGTAAATCCCTGCAGTCAGTCGATTATTCCAAGGGATTAAACAAAAATGAACCCATGAGTCTGTATCAGTGATCGAAGGGTGATGGTGGTAGCAGCAGTACTGAGCAGAACAGGCATGTTGTAGCTATCCTCAACACAAGCGCAGAAATTCAGGTGTTCATCAGTAAGAAATTTTTCAGGCACTCAGCTGTTGCCATCCTCCAGTAAGATCACACAGTAAGCACGCTGAAATACTTGTATTATCATAGTAGATTCAAGTATGTTTTAAGGGCTTATTAAGATCTGATCGTATTCCTCTACCTTGATGTTTGCCTGACAGAGAAGAGGTTGTCTGCATGGTGAACTTTTACTCCGTATTATATGAAGCCTAAAACTTTACAATGTAATATGAGCGCCCAGAGCTTTGGAAAGCCAAGATGTATACCTAACGTGGTATCTATGTTTTTTTAAAATGTATGCCAACATATACAACATGCCTCTTGAAATTCAGTGACGTTTTCAATGATCTTACCTTCAACGGTTAAATTAGAAACTTAGTCTGAGTCACTGTATTTTGAAAGTCTCGTCTGTGTCTTCCCCAGTAGTGTCTGACAGACATCACTGCAGGCTGCTGAGCTCAGTGAAATCTAAAATCATCTGGACACAGCAATTTTATTTATTCCCTAGGAAAGGTGGCAGGAGGAGTCTGTTTGCCCTTTCAACGCAAATAATTTGTGAACCTCTACTGAATTAGCTCCCTTTCCTTTTTTGACCTTTACAGTTGGACTCAATGATCTTTAAGCTCTTTTCCAACCTAAATGATTCTGCCATTCTACGATTCTGTGATTCTATGGCTGATGGCTGTTTCACCCTTCCTCCCACCTCCCTGACTGTCTAACTCCAGTATAAAGTAGCAAGGAGTGTAGTTCAGTCACACTTCTAATAGTAATCTGGTTTGATTTTCTACATCTGCATGGTATTTGATGACTTCTCGGTGCTCAACCACTCTTCTGCAATCCATATTTTGACAGAAAAGTGTTGAAGGTGAGTGGAATGCATTCAGAATCACTTCTTTTTCTCTACCGCCTGTGCTCAGATCAACACAGGGAAACTGTATCCATGGGAAGGGCCGGCAGCGGGAGAAGCAGTTGACTGAGAAACAGAGCTTTCCCAGGGATTGATTTTTAACACCCCCCACGGCTGTATCTAGCAGCAAGGTAACCTTTCACAAAGCTGGTTAATAATCAATAACCATGTGAAAACAAAGCTGTCTTTCCCTCTTAGCACCAACGATAAAAACAAGAGCATGAACTGTTCCACCTGCCTTAAAGTAACACTGGTCCATCAGTTGGGGGTTTTTTTTGGCAAGAAGCTTTTTTGGTCTCTGAGCAATTCTGGCAACTTCAGTTTGCTCTTCCCATTTCCCACCACGCATCAGCTTCTTCACAGTGTAGCTGTGGGCCACATCCTGAACTTCAGGAAGACACGATTACACAAGCTGTTTTGAATAAGACCTTGTCCAGGATATATGCAGGAAAGTTGCCTTGGAAAAGGCTGAGAGTAGGAGAGGATTTTTCATGTGTAGTCTCTTTTCACACTTTCTCTTTTACACCTTTTAATTTCCTTCCCCTCCCTCCCGAATTTCATAATTTCTTTTTCTGGTAGGAGCATTGCCTGTCACCAGGGACGCACAATTTCATTGCCCTGTAAGAAGAGTAGAGGAATTACTTTAAAATATTGTGAACCTTTCCACTGAAAAAACAGAAATTTCATGTTGTCTGCCCTGCACAACTTTTTATTTTCCACTTCATGTTTATTATACCAGATAGGAGTATAAAGTTTTTATATATATATATATTTATATATATATATACATATATACACACATACTCAGATAGTTACAGACAGAGGAATTCAGGGCAGAACTATAACCCAGAGAGAACTCCCTCACATCTCTTGCCTGCTTTATTTTCCCCCGAGACGCTAGGCTCTTTGGAGCAGGGCAGGTTTCGGGCTCAGACGGAGCCTGGCCACGCAGGTGGCACCTGGCAGTTCTCACCATAGCCCTCCCCTCTTGTTTGTCCATTGTAACTTTGATGGACTTCAACCACTTGGGCTGAAATTTTCCATTCTGTATCTCCGCCTCTCACCAAACCTGTGGGGAAACTTTCCTTAAATTCTTTGGGCTGGTATGAAATGAAGCTGGGAACCGGTGATGCACTGGGGCTGGCTGTACTGGGAGGGGTGTGGAGTCGCTGCCTGTGCAGGTCTCCAAAAATGAGAGTAACCGATCTGTGGCCGATCCCAAACTGGAACAACTGGCACCTGGAGACAACAATCCTGCACAGCATTTTCCTACCCTGTTTTCTTTGCTGCTGTGTTTCTTCGCTGGGTTTAAGCATGTTAGAAGTCCTGCTGGGATGTTGTCCCACAGTAATTCCCTCCAGACCAATCTCTCTGTGCAAAGCTGCCTACATTTAGTCAAACTCTGAACTGCTGCACATTGCACAGGCTCCACAGATATGTCTTAAAACTTAGCAGCCAAGCCCTTTGCAACTTCTTTCTACAGTGACCTGTAGTCCCTGCCCTGATCCTCAGGACTGAACGAGAGCTCACTGCGTTGCAGTTGTGGTATTGAGCCTGGGAGGTGAAAAGCTAGCAGATGTTCCTAATGCTCCATCCTCCAGCCCTGAGTAGCTTGGAGGAGGAAGGTGATTTATGCAGGGGACACAGAAGACGCTCACCCTTCAGAGGAAAGCGTTTGAAGGTCCGGGTTTGGGCGTGCTCCCAGATCACCTCTGGGTGAGACCTGGGAATGCACCAGCCTGGCGTTTTTCCCCTCCCCTGTCCCTGCCCACAGGAAGAAACATGGGTGTAGGAGCCAGGAGAGAAGGAAGGTGTGCTCTCACCAGCCAGATGCCCAGGTGGAAAGCAGGACTCGGGCTGTGCTGCCCAGTGCTCCAGCAGGTCTGACCAAAGGGAGACAGTGTAACCATGATGAATCTCTTGGGTGGAGCTTCCCAGAAAGGGTTTCCAGCCGCAAACACCTTGCTTTTCTGGGTGACTGGTCTGCAGCAGCTTGAGGTACTTCCAGGAGAAGGGGAAGCTTTCAGGGAGTCTGGGTGTGAACACCCAGTGTCACAAGAACGGGGCTCTGGAAGTGTCTTGACCCTCTCCAGGGCCGTCCCCATGAGCTTTTTCTGAGCTGGTGAGTCCAGTAGCACTTTTGAGCCCTTCAACTAGGCATGAAGGATTAGTGGGGACTTTTTAACTTAATCCCATTTGTTCTAACATGGATTCCATAAGGCATTTGCAGTCATTGAAATCCGTTTGAAAACCAGGGCACCGGATTTCATTCTCCCCTCCGTAAACTAACACCACATCAGCCCTGGAGTTGCTGTGAACCTCCCGGAGCCCACAGAGGGAAGTGCTTGGAAGGAGCCCAAGGAAACCTAACCCCCTGGCCTCTGAGCATGGGTGTAATGAAATCTGCAGTGAATAAGTCTTGGACTCAAGGACCTCAGGAAGGAAAGCAGAACAAATGCAGAGCTGGTTTAACTGGGTTTTGTCTATAACATGTTGTTAATAAGAGAGTTCTGGGTAGGAACAGGAGGAGGGCAGGGGATAAAATGCCATCTCACAAGGTATATAGACAGCGGCATCAGCTGAAGATGTTCAGTCAACTTCCTTGCTCATAGTTCCTTGCCTGTGTAATACACTGTAATGGGCCTAATTCTTCTGTTCATCCAGCAAGGGAAGAGAAATGTGTCTACACCTTACATGTCCAATCAGTTATTAACACAGATTGAAATCTAAATACTTAAACAAATATGTATTTTTTACATTGAGACATCTACCTGCTGAAAACTTTTTAGGAGCCCTCATGTTTTAAAAAAGGAAGAGAAACTAGAATTTTCTCACAGACGGTTCACAGACATGAGAGTAAGAACCACTTAAATAATATGGATTGCTCATTTTCTCAGGTGCAATGACCACTGTTTTCCGCGTGTATATGAAATAAAGTTTAGTGCAGTGTAACACCTAGTAGCTTGCTTACTTATTTGTAATGTAATGTTTCAAGTGCAATTTAGTCATGCTAAGGATCCACGTAGCCTCGACTATTTCCACTTACCTGCAACAACTCTCCTCTGCTCTCCTTTCTTGCCCCTTGCCTTGCTTGCTCTTGCCTTGACTTCCCTTTCCCCACTTTCTCTTTCACTTGCTTTCTCTTTCGCTTTCTCTTTCTCCATCATAATCTTCTTCATTGTATTTCCATCTAGTATTTCCCAGTCCCTTATTTACTTGTTTATTTCCTTGTTTTTTTATAGTACTTCTGTTCAGTATTTATGCATTTATATCTGTATAACATTTGCAAGTTCAGTTCAGCTCGAGTTTGAAAAGCTGTGATTCAAACCCACAATTACATAGCAGACCAATAAAAAAATCCAGTATCTTTATGGAGCGATGATGAACTGTTCATGCATAACAGGTAGAAATTTGAACATTTAACTGAAAGCTTGACTGGATTTTCATTCTCTTAACGATGCATGTAGGTTTTATTGCTCCTTACCCGCACACTGGAAAGCACATGGTCAGAGCCTGAAATGATTTTATGTACCTAAACACTACCTGATTTAATGCATCAGCTGACAAGTACAAAGACATTGATTAAATGTCCTGCCTTAGGTGTCCAGAAGGCTGGAAAAGGCTGTCTCCTCAAAATAACCGGTGAAACTCCACCCAGTAATCATTAACTCAGTGTTTGGTCCAAGCCCTAGGAATAACAAGAGGCTTTAAAAAGTAGCAGTCAGAAAACACTCAGTGTGATTTAGGAGACTAATTGGTCTTGTTCCTTCAGGCGGAGTCAAATGGGAAGAGTCTCTCCTGGCCGGTAAGGAATGCATTGGGTGTTTGGTCCTTGGAAGGACACCTCTGGACTCTGGACTCTGGTGCTTAGCGAGCAGGTAGAGAGCCCAAGGGTGCGTGGTGAGCGCAGAAGGGCTTGTGAGAGGATTGTAAGATGGTCGAGCTGGAGTAATATAGAAAGACAGAGGGAAGAAGAAATTCTAGTCTGGTTACTCTCAGGCCTTCTGAATTTGTAAACCCTGAGCTGTCCCGCTCTTAACACAAGGTGATACCTGCCCTGCCAAGGAAGGGATTAACGCTTGAGGCAGCATTGAGAGGCTCTGCTGGGTTTTAAACTTTAAAAGGCCATTTGGTGGGCTTCAGCAGAGCAACACCGCCACTGGTTGTCTAACCAGGCAGGATCATTAGACCTTTGGATCTAAGGCTGTTCTCATATATTACATCTGCAACAGTTTTTCACAGTCAGTAAAATCCACATGGCATTGCAGAAACCTTGGCGAGAGTAATTTCTGCATAGCAGCCAAAGCAATTTATATCACATTTTAATAAAGAAGCTTTCAGAAGGCCCACAGCCATCAGGGCCGTGTAGCCCCAACATCAGCTCAAGGAGATGACCTCCTTGCAGGGTAAAGCACAGTCCAAAGACCCAGGGCAGACAAAGGCAGACAGACGCTCAGGGGACAGAAGGCACCTGCCCCCAGAAATAACCCCAGGGAAAGGCTCCAGGTCTCCCATCCTTGACCGGGGTCCTATGAACAGATCACTGCCCCTCCCTCCCTCCCCCACTGCAGTTAGGAAACCTCCAAGTGAATAAATGAGTGCTACAGTTCCAAAATCCATCTCTTAAACAAGATCCTTTTGTGAACCTCATATGAAATAAACTATCTTAGTGCTATTTGTGCAGCAGCACCATTAATATTGTTTTCTTATTTATTGAGTAGCCATGTTCTGGTTAACCGTGCCAGAGGGGGCAAGAAGGCAATTAGTGGTCTATTTTCTGTGCACATTGGAGCAGAAACATGTATATAAAGGAAGTTCTTCTGGTAGGTACAGCATGCTAAAAAGCTTTCACCTAAAATTATATAGCCTGACAAACAATATAAAAAAGTAGATTGCCCAATAAACAAATAACATATCAGCCATTTACACAGAACCATGCTACTTAGACTCTTCAAGCTTGAAATGACTGTGTATTTTTTCCCCATTAAAATGTTATGATGATCTATGCATAAATTGTTTTAAATTCAGATTTGACATCACTGTGCTCTCAAAGCCTCAATGGACTGAACAATTTTCCCAAGATGAAGCATTAGCTCCGGGTGCACGTGGAAATAACTCCAAGGATTTCCTTCCCCTCTGGACCATGACATGAGTGGCCATCAGCCTCCGGGCTCTGATGCCCGAGCGGGAGCCGTGTGGGCGTGATGGAAGGGTTGTGGAAAGAAACAATCACTCCTGGAGGTGAGGCCACACCGCTAACACTCTCTGTGCCCTTCCCTGTGGTTTCACTCAGACTCCTCACAGCTTTTTTATTGGGGAGGACTTATACCTTGTGAGCCCAAGGGGAAGAGGGGTCTCAACTAGTACTCAGCAATGCAAAGGTGCCCGTTCTCCCGCTTGCTATCCAGTGACTGGCACCGGCACCACATGCTGCACCCCGCTCAAACCAGGGCCTGGCACAGGCCCCTCTGCCACCATGTCCCTGCCCTGCCAGTGCCTCCCTTTTTGCCCAGGGCTGTGTGCATTCCCAGTGTAGAGCTGCGAGGGTTTCCATCCCCCCTTGGCGGGACCAGCGGGGCTGGGCTCTGGGGCTGCTGGCTGCACACTGCAAAGCTGCCCGTTATTTCCAAGAGGTTTTTCCCTGTTGGGCAGGACCAGGCAGCCAGCCAAGCCCTTCGGAGACAACATTAAAGCCGTGCTCAGGAAAAGTAAATGGTCTCTGCTAATTGCTGGCGTGACATGGGCACCAGGCAGATGGACACAACATGTTTAGCGCATGAGTCTTCACCCACCAGAAAGGGACCAGCTAACTCAGCCTTGGACATCGGTAGTTATGTGAGTGAAATCCTGCCTAAGTGTCTTGTTGTTTTAGCTTTGTATTATTTGTTAATGAAGAAGCAGGGACAGCACACTTGTGCTTTGGTGCCTGGCAAGAAGGAAGAGGTGGGAAGTTGTGCCCAAAGCCCTTAATCCACTTCTAAACACTGCAGGAGCAATACCCTGATAAGAGCGTGACATGCAAGGTGCATATTCTCCTGTTTCCTGCTCTGCACTCCTGGGTAAGCTGCGTGTGTAGGTGTATCACACCTTTCTAATGCTCCTTGCTCACCTGCTGTCCACCTTACTGATTCTCAGGACCGTGGCTGGAGCCAGAGCCATGCTGGCCGCTCGGCGTGGTCTTGCGGAAATCGAGCAAAAACCCTGCCTTCTGCTTGCAGAGGTCACACCATGCCCAGCCAGCCAGCATTAGCCTCTTCGCCATCTGAAGGAGCGCCTTCCTGGCACCCACTGGCCAAACGTCCTCCCATCTTGCCACTGGCATGTGTTAAACCTCTGCTAAAGGTCCATTTGTCGGCTGCTCTGTGGGCAGGTTGTCACAGACATGCGTTCAGCCTGTGGAGGCAAAGAGAGCTCTCACAAGCTAATGCCAATCTCAGCTATCCTTAGAGGACATCTATTTACTTAGTGTAAGGTCAGACACACTCCCAGTGACAAGCTCCTGTCCCACAAGTTTGCCACAGGCTTCCCTTCATGACCCGCTGAGGCTTGGGTGAGGACCGTCTTTGCAGGGGATGCGTTTGTGTGCTACAGGAGACGCCTGCAGCCTTGCTGCAGCCTGTTCTGTGAAAACTAGCTGCTGTTTCAGACCCTCACTTAGGTCACTGCCCCTGAGTAAACCACTCTGTTCATCACATGGCAGACACCCCCATCCTCAGAGCTCACAGCTAGTATCATACTGGGGAGCTGCTGATCTGAGGCAGCCTGGGACAGCCAGGTCCCAGCTGATAGCAACTTCTCAGCTACTTCCTTTTCTGTCACCGGGGTGTGAGAAGTTCTGCTCCTGCTCCAGAATGCTTCTGAATAATGCAGTCCCCTGTCTGCACTAGCAGTCTGCCACCCAAACATCTGTCCACAGCTGGGCAATGCATGGAAACTACCACAAGCAATGGGTGTCTCCACAGTGCCAGGAGTGAACTGCCTCTGGGAGTGCCGTTGCCTTATGAGATGACAGAAATCAGGGATGACATGCCTGGTGCCTCCTTCTAGACCTTACCTGTGTCCTGCAACAGGCAGGCTGCCACCAGCCACCGCACGTCTCAAAGCAGAGGCTCACCCATGTGGCCCTGGCAGAAGAGAGTAGATATGAGCAATGTGCAGGCCTCAGGGTGTTGCAGCTGAAGAGCAAGGCAAAGAGCATCTCTGTCTACAGGGCTGGGGAAGGCAGAACTGTTTCTCACCTCAGGAAGCAATACAGGAGTGCACAGGTTGTCTGAAGTTGGTCAGGTCACCAAGCAATCTGGGCTCCTCCCAGAGACCCTTCCCCCGACCCTGGCACCTGCAGTATCCCTGTGGCCAAGCACAGTGGAGGAGAAGATCTCCTTCCATAGGCTTCCTGCAGGTCATCTGCATGGACATGAGAAACACTGGCTGACATGCACAAGGACCAGGCACAATTCCATTCTGCAGTGGAAAGACATCCTTGGAGCAAGTTGATGCGTCAGCCTTTGCTCCTCGCCTTCGTTGAAGAGAGTTTTTTATGTCATCTGAGCTTTTTTCCCAAGCAGAAAAAGACCCTGGGCCAGGAGCCTGCTGTGATCAGCCGGGTCAGGTCCTGTGTTTGTTGTCTCTGCAATGCACTATCAGTCCAAGGCCTTGGGCTAAAGACTGAAGGTCTCCCTAGGGCAAACAGTCAAGTGAAGGAACATCTTCCAAGCAGTCCAGGAAATCCCCATGCCACAGAAAGCATCCTGGGACATCCCTAGGTGTTTACCCTGCTCATCTCCTGTTCTCTAGGCATCCCCTGGCCACTGCTGGGGAATGGATAGCCAACAGGAGAAATCTTCAGCCTGACCTGTGCAGCTGTTTCTATGTCCTTATGTTCCTTACTGTTTCCAGTAGGCACTTCTCCATCTAAACTAGCTGTCCTAACCCACTTTATAAACAGTAAACAGGGACGTTAGGTTTCAGCTGTCTCCTGGTGAAGCCAGTGTCCCAAACAGGACAGACAAACACATGCTAGGAGGTGTCCATTGACAGTGAGGAGAGCTGAGGGTGACCAGCACAGCCAGAAGCGTCTGCCTTACTGCCAGTGAAAGGCAAAAGAGGAGGGTCTCCCCCACCATCAGTCTAACCAGAATGCCTCGTTCAGGTGCTGGGACTGGGGACAGACAGTTACATGTCCTTGTGCAGGACACAGCTTCCCTCTAGGAAGGCAAGCAGGCAGCGGGTCTCAAGTACCGTGTAAGCACCTTCCTGCATACAAAGCCCTGAGAAGTGCACTTGCCAACCCTTCCTCAGATATGGGCAACACCTCTTCCCCATGTACAGAAACTCAGGTTTATGGTTAGGTGACATGAGATGGGAAGTGAGTAAAGGGGTAGACCTGGACTAGACATGAATTAGCGCAGCTTCTTGAAAATGGGTGAATGACAATTTTAAATATTCCAAGCAGAAAACAAATACTACTCCGACCCCCTTATGTATTTCTCTCTCTTCTGTCTTGCAAATTCTGGCACCACCATTTCAATTTAGTGATTTGGAGCCTCAAGGGCTTCTCTACACAATTGTGATCCAGGCTGGGTTATTATTAACCTAAAGAGCAGTGAAGAATAAAAATGCTTGTTGGCTTATTAGCAGTGTTTATACTGCCAGATGCTGACAGACAAGAAAATGATGTACTGTCAGCGATTCTTCAGTTAAAGACGTTCAGAGAGAGCCATTTCAACAAGTGAAAATACACAACTTGTCACAATGGAAACATCTCCAATAAAGCTGAAGTCCTGGATCACCTCATTTCAGGAGCAACAATCTCTCCAGATGCTGTTACATGCTAAAAGGTACACTTTTTCAAATCCCACAATCTTCATAACCAAGCTACGGACCAGGATTTTTAACCCATGACAGCCTGGCAAGAAGATCAAATCAGACAGGAACCCTGAACACAAAATTTAAAGGTGGTTGTTCTTTAAAAAATGTTTATTTCTTTTCATTGAAAAGTAACCCCCAAACTCTCAGGTCTCCAATCAAGAAGCATAGGGTTTGGAGTTATAATTTTTCCAGCAAAAACTGAGAAAATCTCTTGGAAAAGGAATTGCTTTCCCTAAGATAGACAGACAAATACATTCTCCAAAAAACACTAACCAGAACCCTGTTTTCAATTTAAAAATAGTTTTGCCAGAACATTTTGAGCAAGCCTTTGTGAGCTGGTCATGGTAATCATCCCCATCCCGGTCTGAGTACTGTGAGTTGCCTTACACCATGCTTAGACTCCACTGACGACATTCTGAATAATAATAACTGATACATAGTAGTACAGAGCAGTGATTTTGTGCTGAAACTCCAGAGCCAGAAAAAAAACTAAGCTGAAAATTGAGATGCCAGAAGACTTCTTTCACTAGTTGTGACACAATGACATCTTGTGTAGCCTTTTGCTCTCCAGTGTTACGTCCAACAGTTACCTGCAGACAGTATGTTAAGACAGAAGGATGCATACATTTAATTTTTTCCCTTTGGCTGTTGCTACTGACATGTCAAGTCCATTAAAACTGCATTCTGTTTCTTTCTGTTTTGGACAAGACTAAGCATGCTGCTAGCTCCTCTTTTTTGGCAGTGGTGGGATTGCGAGACAGTGAGTGACACTGACTGATTAGCTTCCATCTCCTTCTTTGCTGAAGTGTGTTGGGTGTATATGTTCGGTGCTTCTGTTCTCTTATCACTTTGAAAATGTTTCCTTGTGAAAATATCATTACATTTTCCCCAAAAAGATAACACCTACAGCTCTGAAGATGTAGGTATTCCTTGCGAATGCCATGTAGTGGAGCTTTGAAACAGCAAAAGAGGTAGTAAAATCTAGGCAGCCTCCAGTGTTTGGGTTCAAACTAATCAGAGAAAGTGTGGAGACTTGTAGCTTCTCAAATAATTTGAATCTTGGCATCTCAAGAGAGCAGGATTCTGATCTGTGCTGTAGCAGTGCAAGAGAACAAACTCTTTGGTCAACGTAGGTCACTGAAGGCATTTTATTTCTTCAGTAAGGCTTCAAAGGAAGATGCTTTGGCCCTAGAACAGTGACTCTGAGTACATAAGCTTCCTATACATTCAATGGAGAGAGAGAGATGCTCAAGGATGATTCTTAATGAGCTGACTGGGTCTGTCCAGAAAAGGCAGGGAGTCTTGCTAGCTCAGTAGAACAGGCAAGTCCTCATACCTGTGGAGTGGGAAGCTGCTTGGGCCATGCCATGAAGGAACAGAAGCGACATGCTAGCACAGTCACCTTCCTGGTGTTTGAAGGGGATTTCGGCACACCGTACAGTCTTTGAAGAGTGGAGGCTGGTTGCAGCATTTACCAAGGGTGCTGGAGACTTGGCCTGCAGGCCAGCCGGAAAGGGAGCAAACTCTTATGCCCTTGATTGCAACTGAGTGCCAAACCATAAGCCAGGAACAAGAGGGAATGAGCTTTCCTTCCTGCCAGACACCTCAAGTGGGCCTTTGCTATAGCTCTCTTCTGCAGAGTGCCCAGGGGGTGAGCCACGTGCTGGAGAGGGAGTAAGAAAACTTTCACTGATCAAGAAAAAGCAGGTCAGACCTCAGGTTAGTGTTTGGTGTGCTGAAGGCTTTTGAGTAGATGTTCAGAGCTAGCAGCCCATGTCAGCTGTCTGCACAAGTCCCCATGGCCTCTCATCTTCAGCAGAAGTGGTAAGAAGGAATATGACCTCGGTGGCCACCATTACTGCAAGTCCGCTGTCATCAGCTGTTCACTGACAATGGGGATGTTTTATGCACTTGTTGCTTCACATCATTGCCAGAGGGACACAGCAGAAGGTCTCAACCTCCTCAGTCAGATTCGCCAGAGGTCATCCAAGAGACTGCTGGGTGTTATTCTGCACCCTAGATACTTGTGGAATTTGACATTCAGAGATCAGTCCACGCGTTTTGCTAGCGTGAAATCAAAAGAATTCCCTCATACAGGAAATATCATCCATGGAAAACACTAAGGCACTAGTTTTAACAGCCAGTTCTGTTGTTCCATGACACAACTGACGAAAAATAGGAATGAGCTATACTAGCAACTTCTGTATTTATATAACAGATAATCACATCACTGGCATATATATATTTGTGTGTATGTGTATATATATATATTTTGAAAACAGCTAAACAGCAAGACAGGTAAATAGGATATTGAAGTACTTATGTCTACCTATGTACCCGACAGCCCATCCACCTACCTGCTCCGTAGGTCCCAGAAAGTAGGTGTGATACAAGCTATCTAGACAGATCTGTTGTGATTCACCTGGCCAGAAGACATCCACAGTCCCATCTTCCTGTGCTCTCCTCAGAGGCAACAGAGAGTAATAGCCACAAGGGATGCAGTTCCTAACATTTTCAGGTAATTGCCATTATCCCACAAGCCTGGGGCACCTAGCTCAGATCCTGTACACACCTGGAGTAACATGGCATGAAACCCCCTTTTGTTCCTATGGTAGGATTTCTTTGATTTATCTTTGTTGATTTTCTGATGAACCCGAGAACTATTTCTGACAGCTGTGCAAAGAGAAGAAGGCCAAGGGGTCAAAATGGTTTCTTGAGGTGAAGATCCTGCACCCATTTTTCCGGATGAAAACCTGTGGGATGGTGGCCATTCACCAGACCTTGAACTATCTGTGTCAGAGGCATGTGGTGCTTTTCTTTTCCTCTAGCAAAGAGACATCAGGGTGCTGGGTGGCTTTGGCAGCTGGAGTGGTGCCTATCTGAGTATGGGGTGCCTCATTGCTTCTGTCAGCTCAGACCTCTTCTCTCTGTGAGGTCACTTCACAACACTTAATGTCCTTCAAAAGTGCTGACAAGGTGGTGGCTCCTACTGAAAGGGTAAAGGCCTTCATCCAGGCAAAAGCCATGCAGTGAACAGCTGCACCGGGCTGTTACTATATGGTTAATAAAGGCACAGTTCTGCTGGACTTGTCTCCAACGGGTCTTCTCCCGAAGGCAACTTCTTACATGGCGTTGTGTAGTGCAGCCCCATGATGCTGATGAGTGCTTTGAGGGGAGAAGAAAAGGCAGCAATGAAGTAAGATGACACCAAGATATGACGTCAAATGGAGGGCTGCAGGGCTCTAAGGCAGCAGGACGAAGACTCCCAGCAAACAGGACGAGGTCTCAAAACATCCACCATTATCTGAAAGCTTGGCCTAACATGAAGCACAGCTCAAGCTCTAATGGTCACACATCTCCCAGTATCCACATTAAACAAATTCTGCTGCAGGAGGACTGAGCTTTTGCATCTTTGCAATGAAAATCCCACATTATGAAGTGAGAGCTTTCTGTTTTATTTTCCTCCGAAAGAAATGTCCCCACCAAAAAAATTCAAGTGCTCTCCTAAGAAAACTGAAGAGATAACCAAGTTAGCTCTTTAAGCTAGCCTGGATGCTGGGCTTTACAGTCATTCTGATCCTCGTTCAGAAGACTGAATTTCCTTGTTTGATTAGATGATGGCATATTAATCACAGTATTCTCTGTTAGCTATAGGTCATGTTTGACGCTGTCTACTACAAACTCCAGGTCATCCCTCAACTTAAGGGTTTGTAAACTCATCTTTGTTCTATGGAAAATTAATAAAGATATGAGCTCCCATTTCTCACTGCTGTTCTTGCTTAGTGACTGCTTCTAGTTCTGCATCCCAGGAGTTTTACGTATGTGAGCGTACAGAGACTGAAAGGAGACACTGCTCTACTGGGCTACCCATGGCTTTTGTGCACTGTGCAAGTGAGCGCATTTACTTAAAGAGCGGTCTCACGTTCAGAGTGATTTTCCGGGGAGAGCATTCAGGGCAGTGAAACCATCAGGCTCGTAATTATTCCCACTAAGCCAGACACCAAAAACAACACTAGTGGTCCCCAGAAGCTTGCAGATGCTTCTCCTCTAAAGCGCTAGAAGTCTGAAGCATGATAATGTGGTGATCCTGCCAGGGAGACAAGAGCAAACTTTAAGCACAACTGCTTGGCAGTTTGGCAATGGGGAAAGATTGTGGCATCCATCCCCAGGATTCGATACAATTTCTCTAGTAAAGTCCAGCAGGGTCTAAAACAGGTTTGTTCCTTCCTACATGTGTGGAGCACATTTACCCTCTGCATAGCATCATTAGAAGAAAATCACGCAAGAAACTTTTATTAAACAAATGGCAGACAGCACCGCTCCAGAGGTCCTGAGCACTCCCGAGCCAGGCCACTGTGCTCTGGAGGACTTTTCAGTGAGGGTCAGCACAATCTGTTTCCTGGCTGAACAGCCCTCCCCACACCTGGCACTTGCTGAGTCCCTCCAGGCTGCCAGAACTCTGGCTTCAGTTGGACCCTCACGAGAGGATGGGAGCAGCTCTTTGGAGGGGGAATCTGCCTGTGGCTGCATGGACAAGAACAAGGCAACACTTGAGAATACAAAATGGATTGCCTGAGATTCAGTTGCCAAACGTAGGTGCTGTGTGGGCCACTCTGGGATATTCTGTCTGGTCTCCAGTTGGCTGCTTTGCAATGGAACAGTTTCCCATAGGACCTACGTTATCTTTGCTAGCCATGTGTGGATGTCTTAGATATCTTAGACATCTAAGATGGCCCTGTGAATGACAATCTAGGCAACTAAGTGCCTTCCCTACCACCTCTGAAACGCTTTGGTCATTAACAAGTCCTGCTCTTATAAAGAAGACATTTATGTACTCCAGTCTACAGTTCTTGTCCTTCCTGCAGACAAGTAAAAAGCATTAAAATGAAACTTGAGTGCCTTGAAAACATTCGGGTTGCTCACAGCAACCATGTAGCCATAGGGTGGTAATGAAAAGTCTTGTTTTAAATCAATGACAGCCCTCGTATTACAGCTCTAGCAGAACTACTGATTCATAAAATAGCTGCTATTCTGTGCAACGAAGGGCCATAAATCAAGCTATGAACATTTTCCAGAGCTGGAAATGCCGACATTAGGTTTTTATATGTTACTGTTTCATGATTTCTATTACAGTGAAGGATTCCAGTGTCCTGTTGCTCTTAATGTTGTACAAGTCCAAAGGTTCAGTATTGTAAATGGGGCAAATTTTGTAGAAGAGGCAATGTCTCTAATTAGCCAGTGGAAACCCTGGGAAGAAATGGAGAAGCTTTTCTGAGCAGAAGCCCTTCTTCACACTTCTGCACCAGGTTTGAAATGGCTTTTAGTGCCCCAAAGCTCTGTGCACTTTCCCAGTCACAGCTCCTTTGGCGCTTGGGTATGGGCTCAGGTCCACTCACAAGCTCCATCTTGCCCCAAGCGCAACCTGTTTGGAGTAAAGCCTGTGTCAGGCACAAATTTGGGGTGAGATGTGGAGTCAGGCAAAGAGAAAGCTCAGACTCATGCCATCTCTCAGCATGGACCTAAGAGTACTCCTTTCTGCCACACGGACCAACCTCAAGAGCACCAGGAGCTGATGAAGTCACTCAGTGTCTCGACTCGGTGAGCACACCTGGTACCAGAGATGGGTATGCACTGCCTCTGAGCCACTGTTCAAATCAGGCTCCAGGCTTTGCTCTGACCAGTGTTACACCTGCCAGAGTAGACATATCCAGAGGAACTTAATGGTACTATGCAGTACTGACCTCACCTCCCTGTGAGATATTTTTTCCTTCCATAGCCATCTGGATGACACTTCAGCAATGTTTTACTGTAAATCTGGAAGCATCATGGTCATAATTACGCCACATCTATTCACAACTGTTATCACTTCCCTGGAGGGCTTGGCTGAAGCAGATATTAGCCTTTTTCCTACTTGGTAGTATATTTTAAGTGATAGGCATTATGTCTGGTAGCATTATGTATCTGTTGAGTTTAACCTCCTTGCCTCTTTCCTTTGGACCTTAAACATGCTTTATTATATCAAATAGCAATTAACATTCCTCAGGGGTGAAGGTAGCTACATGGCGTGTTTACTGAGGCAGCCAGCTGTCGCCATTTGGCAAGCAACTTTTATCATAAGCTAGTTGAATTTAACATATATCAGCATTTATCAGCCGAGACTTTGTCAGTTTTATAAGTGAAAACTGAGGGACAATAAATCATTTGGTGCCCAGGTGATACTGTGTACATCAGAGAGCCTATTTACCAGGGTGGGTGGATTCTACCAACAAAAGGCATCTCAGGTTTTGTTATTTGGTCTGTATTGAATATAGCCTCAGGTGTCTTTTCCACATTTGAAAGCTTTGGTAAGATGTGTTCTGAATGGTCCCACTTGTTTTCTTCTAGGCTGCTTGCTGGAGACTTCACTCCTGCTCAGTCGTATGGAACATTTACTCTGACTTCTGTTGGAGTGCATTTGACTCAGCATCCATAGCATAATTAATAAGTCTCCTCACTTGTGGGGGATGGAGCACAGAGCTGTGAGGAGAAACACACTGAGATGGGACAAGCCTCCATACTTAGATGCTTTAAACATAAAAAATTTCTCTATTAATTTGCAATCATGTTTTACCATAGTCTAAACAGACATCCTTTGAATCTTCCAGGGTTAACCAGGATTCTTAGATGACATCTATACCAGTAAATCAAAGGGGTCAGAGAACAGACACTGGGGGTAAGTGGCAGGCTGCTGCTCACATCCATGCAACTAAAACCTTTTCCTGTGGTTCATTCATAGCACCTGGTGGGAACAGCTCTGTGCTACTCCTGAGTGATGCCCAGGCTTGCTGGTATGGAATGAAACTCTGGCAGGGAGTGTGCTGTACCCTTAAACAGTGTGGGTGACTGCAGGACAGGGGCCACACCCCACATTTGGGGATAACTTAGGTCATGCATCACTGCCCTTGCCTTGGGCAAGATGGAAGAGGGGGTACATTTTGCAGACAGTGATTTAATACAGCCTGAAAGATGAGGTTGATGCAGTGTGTGGCAGCGTGGGACGTACTCTAGAGCATCATTTCACTTTGGCATTGCATCCACAGTCCATAATGTTAATGGAAATCCAACCTCAGACAGTGTTTACACTTGTATGTCAAGGGGGGAATTGGAGCACTAGAGGTTCGTGAGCAAAGTCTCATCCACCACGTCAATGTGTCCTCCAGCCAAAGAGAGGACAACAGCAAGGACTGTAAGGCAGTAGCCATCAGTGAGGGTCATAAAGACCATCTTTGTACTGTTTAAGAAGGAAGGGTCAGGGAGTGATGTCTGGTTAAAGCCAAATGGCATCAAACAACTCATTGCCCACTCTGCAGTGCACCGACCCTTCCCTTCGCATGGAGCTAGGTGGAGAAGTCCATCCAGAACAGCAACACGGAGGGAAGTAACACCTAAACAATGTGGCCAAGCAGGGGTCCGGTGCCCAGGCTCTCCCTAGCCTGTATTTAGCAACTTATATCATGCTGCTGTATTAAGATTAACAAGAAGCCACAGATCAGCCCTGCAGAGCTCTTTGCTATGACAGTGTCAGTCTTTTTACTTGACTGCAGTGATGAGATCCCTTGTGCTAACGTGCCTGAAGCCACCTGCTTTACAGCATGAGCACAGGTCGCTTCACTCCAGGTCTGGGAGACCTTCCATGCTTTCCCACAGTTTGTCCCAGAAGGACAGCAATATTTCACAGAAGGTTTGGCTGATTTTTCTCTTCTCAGAGTGTCCCAATGCAAAGAACAGTGAGCTATGCCCTCGCAGGGACACCAGATGTCATGTACAAAAAGAAAGGACACAGAAATGTTGTGGGCACTTGCAGTGAATACTCTTGCATCAGGTGGGACTAACCTGAGCACAGAAAACTAGGTTAACTGCAACATAAATATAGCTACAGCCAGAGTATGAAGTGTTCAACTTTTTTTTTTAATTATACAAATCTCTTACAACTTCCTTATGTTTTCCTTCCCTCAACATAGATTTGTAGCAGATTTTTTATGTCAAGATTGTCCAAGGCCTGTCTATATAAGATGAGATTTTCACTGTTTATTTGGCTGCCAAGAAAGCTAATGGGATCCTGGGATGCATTAGGAAGAGTGTGGCCAGTATGTCGAGGGAGGTTCTTCTCCCCCTCTACTCTGCCCTAGTGAGGCCCCATCTAGAGTACTCTATCCAGTTCTGGGCTCCCCAGTTCAAGAAAGATGAGGAACTACTGGAGAGAGTCCAGTGGAAGGCTATGAGGATGATGAGGGGACTGGAGCATCTTTCCTACGAGGAGAGGCTGAGGGAGCTGGGCTTGTTCAACCTGAAGAAGAGAAGGCTGAGGGGGGACCTTATAAATGCTTATAAATATCTGAAGGGTGGGTGTCAGGAGGATGGGGCCAGACTCTTTTTCGTGGTGCCCAGCAACAGGACAAGGGGCAATGGCCACAAACTGAGGCACAGGAAGTTCCATCTGAACATGAGGAAGATCTTCTCACTCTGAGGGTGACGGAGCACTGGAACAGGCTGCCCAGGGAGGTTGTGGATTCTGCTTCTCTGGAGATATTCAAAACCCTCCTAGTTGTAGTCTTGTGCAACCTGCTGTAGGTGACCCTGCTTTGGCAGGGGGTTGGACTAGATGATCCCCAGAGGTCCCTTCCAACCCCTAACATTCAGTGATTCTGTGATTCTGTGAAATCTTCAGATTGTACCAGTTTTATGTCTTTCAACCACTGCCTTCTTCTCATTGTCTTGTTCAAAACAGAAGTCAAAAATGTCAGGGTTGTCTGCTTCCAAATCTTCCCGCCATGGATAGACCCAGGATATTGTTAATAACCAGCAGCATCTTGTTATCTTGTTGTTCATTCTTCTTACAGTGACATGCAAATTCATCAGGAGGTTACAACGCAAGGAGACCACTTCTCCCAGAAACCTCCCAGCACATTTGCTGGCAAAGCATGCTCACCAATGTCAGTGCCATTCCCACCGGTCTCTGAGACTGCAGCATGAAAATAGCAGAGCTGGAGAATGAGCAAAGAACAGGAGTTATGAATGCAGTGAAGAAGAAGAGGTAAGGATGAAGCTTACACAGATGACGCAGAACTCAAATAGCCTGAAGCAGTGTACTCAGGTACACTGTGGGATGAGCTAAGTGCTGTACACAGAGTTTATGGTTTTTTAAAGATGGGACAGAGCTCAAGGGCTGTTCAGTATGTCGAAGCCAATGTAGCTACGGCACAAGAATGCTGTTGTGAAACATCAAAAGACCTGGAGAAAATGTGGAAGTTTTTGCTTCGTGGCACAATCTGAAAATCAGCTTGCAACAGCTGCGTCAGTGAAGGTGAGACCAGATGTGGCAGCTACTTTTTAGGTAAGGACATTTCTGAGTGAGGAGAAAGCTACTGGAGCCAAGCGTAAATCAGGGGTAAGGAGAAGGGTTGGTGGGTGGCACTGCTGGCTGAACACAGAAATGTGTATCAGTGGTGTTTGCCCCAAAGAAACAGAATGGGAGAGAACCTCCTACCTGTGCTAGCCAGAGGGATTCATGGCTCAGACTGCTGTTCCCCTACCTTTTCCTTGTCCTGTGGGAAAACAAAAAGAAAAAAATCAGGGAATTAATTTATTCTCTTTTACAGAATCACAGAATCACAGAATCACAGAATCACAGAATAGTAGGGGTTGGAAGGGACCTCTGTGGGTCATCTAGTCCAACCCCCCTGCCGAAGCAGGGTCACCTA
>Ga0065711_1036194_pt1 | contig 21323 bp, 23 predicted proteins | sample Hoacrofraction12_FD_59098 | JGI IMG/M metagenome (GOLD analysis project Ga0065711, IMG submission 59098) | Hoatzin crop microbial communities from Cojedes, Venezuela - Epithelial fraction 12 v2 (version 2) | ecosystem: Host-associated > Birds > Digestive system > Esophagus > Crop | place... | reverse complement strand
GGCGGGGCTGGAATATCTCCAGAGAAGGAGACTCCACAGCCTCCCTGGGCAGCCTGGGCCAGGGCTCCGTCACCCTCAGAGGGAAGAAGTTCTTCCTCGGGTTCAGACGTTCATGCATCTCCATCTAGGAGTCGCCAAGGGCGTTAGAAACACTGTTCGAAACAGCCTCATCCGCTGCTCCGCGGAGGGGATCCTGCCTGTTCGGTGAAGTACACGAGCAGAGGAAAGCGAGTTTCGGATAAAAACATTAGATTCCCATGCTGAGGACCCGTTACCCAAGCACTACCTGATATTAACGGCTGCGGTAGACTGACTGTTGCTCCCTATATACTGCTGCAGGCTGATTTTAAGCACTTCCAAGGAGGTCAAGAGAGGGATTAGGGTGCAACACTCAGGATCCTCGTTTGAGAACCAAGACTGGCATCTGGAGCCGGTAACCCACGCGCGCTGCTGGCTGCTCCCCCACGGGCGCCCGAGGCAGGCGCAGGCTGCCGTGCTGGGCAGGGATGCCGGGGCGAGTGGGCAAAGGGCAGGTTTGTGCCTCCTGGGATGCCAAGCCAAGCAGAGTGCTGCACACCAGCTCAGAGGCCGGCTGGAGAGGCTTCGTGGTGCGAGGAAAGCAAAGCACAGTTCTGCCTGTGCTCGCCACTTCCACAAATGTTAATTCAAACAGCTTTTTGCTTGCACATGTGAAGCAGAAAGGGGAAATAGTTAAACGATGTTAATATTTTTTAAATTAGGGGACAAGGAGATCCCGTTTAGGAGTCAAAGGCTGCTCTCACCCAAGGCTTTGTTTTAGAAAGGAGTGCAGAAGTTAACGAACCTAGAATAACCTTTAATTTCCAGTGTCCCCTCACTGCCTGTTCACTCCGCATGCATGGCGGTGGCATTGCTCCTAATGAACGACTTGGTATTCAGGCAGCTCTCCCAGTATTACTTATGTGTCTGATCTCTCCTAATGGAAAAAGTGATTGTCACTGGGAAGTTATGAGGAAATATGAAAAAGATCTGATCCACAGTGAAAGTTTCTGCACTGTAAATGAAACTGCCAGATGATGAATGCAAATAAATTTAGGGAGCTTATTGGTACTGAAGTTTAGTGCTTTTATAATTTATATCTTTACTGGAGAGCATCTGATCTCCAACTTAAATGGAACCAAAATCATTATGAAAAGAGGAATCGCCTTACTTTCGCTATCTTTCCACCAGCAATCACAGCCGCAGCCTCGCCAAGCCTCGTGTTTACATCGCAGCTAATTTGTTTTACATCCATGCTGAGGTAAAGATTCCTCACTAAGCCAAGAGAACTTCTTTCTTATTTTTAAATTATCTATGCAATGCTATAGATGCATAGAGAAACCATGCTGTGCTTCCATCTTCTCCTCCCGGGCCGATCACCGCTCGGGCTCCCGGCACTCGCGATGCTGCTGCAGGAGGCAGGCGGTGCCGGGGCCCGGCCGCGGGCGGTGGGAACTCGGTATCCGTACCCGGCAGGTCAGATTCTTCCAGTTTATCACCCTGTTGTGTATCCACCTCACCCGGCGCCAAGTCCCTCTGGTCAGGGATGCTCAGAGTCCCCCCAGTGTCTGCCACTCCATTGCTACCCTCCCACGGTGGTTTAAAAAGGCACCTGGATCTCCCGGCTATCCTGAAAGAGGATGCCTTAAAAAAAATATATAAAAGGAAAATAAGAGAGACACGCACTGTGCTCCTGCTTTCTGCTTCCGATGAAGCAGCCATAGAGGACGCCTCCCGCATTCCCTTTCCGCCTGCACACGCCTGGCATGTCCAGCACAAACCTGGCAAACAGCAAGGGGCCTGGCATGTGGAATAATTTTCACTGTTAACAGTTGTATAAACCAGGCAGAGCAAAATAATTCACAATTTCCATCCAGAGCAGACCTAGGCAAACCAAGCTACATAAACCCTCTGAAATCTTTCCGTATGATTTGTATATTTGAACAGGCTTTGGTATTAAGTCTGGGCTGATTGGGAAGATGAGTTCAGAGGCGTCACACCAGAATACCAACGGGAGCTGCGGCTCAGCTCGCTCCCCTCCTTCCTTCTCCCCTTCTAAAATTCCCCTAGAGGTAGCAAATATCTCCTCTCCTTGCAAGCACTTTACAGCAGCCTTTCTTTAGGATAATAACGCTAATGAAAAATGCATGCGAATGATTAGTTCTAGCAAAACAAATTTCCTTCCCAGAAAAGCTGGGAGTTAATGCCGCGCTCGGAGCCCCGCGTCAGCCCGAGCCCCAGCACAGACCACGCCGCCGCTCCCGTCTCTCCCCAGCCCCCAGCCAGCTCTCCTTCCACAAAGGCACCGCTGGGCCCTAAAAGGGGTGAAAGCCCATCGTGTTTGGCTCTTTTGGCACAGCCAGACTTCTTGGAAGCAGCAATGGTTCAATGCCGGCCGAGAAATGCGTTTTAATTTTTCCACCGTCTTCCCAGGCAAATTCTTCACCTGCTCAGCGCCTCAGTCCCCTTACCCAACACCAGGTACACGAGGCTGTTGCAAAGCTCGCCTGCTTTTTGGTTCTTCAAAACACGCTCCTCCCTACTCCAGCTTGTTGTGGCCCGCGATGTGCTCAGCTGGTTTTTCCCTCGTCAGCAATCCCACAACGAACCAAAGCTCTCCAGACGCAGAAGCTTGCGACGGCAGTGCCGGCGGCGCGCACTGTGTCCCTCCGGCTGACCCAGGACAGGCAGCCAGCACCCCAACCTCCCCTGCTCCTGCAGTCAAGTCTTCGACATCCTCACTTTTTCAACAGCTTTCTCTGTTCCTCACCAACACTTTTTTCCCCAGTCCTTTTCCATTCCCACCCTAACAGACATTTGCACAGGCAGGGTATTTTGTACGAGCACCTATGGAAAACTTCTGAAGAAGCAATTTTTGATTCACAGAAGCACAGTGCTGGTGCCAGAAATCCGACCCTGCTCCTCTCCTGCGGACAGGTCGGTGTAACCCACGTGCAAGGTTCCACGGCCGCACCAGCCCACATCCAGGAGGCACCTGGAAACGCTTTTACGCATCTGAGAAAACCGAGAGTGGCTTTGCTCACCACATCACCACAAACAAGTTTGAATTAATCCAGTAAAGTCACTCTTCATTAATTATTTACCCAGATTCTGTCGCAGCTAAAGCTACGGCTTCAACCCAAGATCATCGATCATGGGTGGTAACCATTGAGGGCTTTATTTGGCCAACAACAGACACTGTTTTTCTTCACGCACCGCAGATCGCTTGGCAATGGCTGCTGGGATCCAGCCCTCTTGGCTGGAAAGCCTTCCAGATGTTGAAGTGTTGCCCTGCACCTCATCCCGGCACCCACGCATGGCTGGGCTGGCCAAAAAGCAAAGCTTTCCAAAGCCTGAGCTTCTCGTGCCCAGACAGCCCACCACAGCTGCGCCGTGGCATCCCACCAAGGCGGGCAGCAGAGTGAGCTCCACGTGTCACCTTGGCGACTAAGATTTAGATATATTTTAATAAGGCAAACTAACAGTTAGGAAAAAAGTGATAATTTAAGGATAGTTACCAACTCATGAAAAAGCATTGGAACAGCAGCCAGTGCCCCAGATAAGGAGCATCGCATGGTTACAGACTTGCTCAACCAAGGACGTGCATCCACTGTGAGACTGGGAGCTGGCAAGAAAACAAGAACTCTGGTGTCCTCAGATGACACGTAACCATAAAAGGACAAAACAAATTGGGGCATTCTTCCCCCAGATGACAACCAGAGACCCTCTGAGACCCCCGCGCTGGGCATAAAAGGCTTTGTTTGCTCAGCACAATGAATGTGTGTGAGAAAGGTGGAATAATTGTATTAGTTAGGTGGGGCTTTGTAACTTTTGTGTCCAGTAAAGAATCCCAGGGGTGTGCTTGATGCGTGGGAATCTTTCCCCTCACGCCCTGCGCAGAACACCACAATATCTCCTCTCTAAACATACTTCTCTGTGTTTCCAGAGTTATTTTCGATTTTGGGCAACACACAGGTGTGATGGTGGCTGCAGGCTCCCTTGTCCAATGGCTAAGACCTTCTCTTCTGCACCACTGGCCACCACCATGCTTGGCTGGGATGTCCGTACCCACCCTGCCTTAACCCACAGCAACGCGAGGCGGTCGGGGAAGGGGAGAGCCCTGTCTGGCACCTCAGGCCACCAGCACATGTGAAATGTCTCCGAGAGGCTCTGGGCAGAGCCAGCCGCCCACCACGGGTGCATGGCCGGTGTCGGTTGGGCTCCCGGCGCTTTGTTCTGGGGCTGCCAGATGGGGTGGGATGGGGGTCAGCCCTGGCAGTGGGACACAGAGCTACTTTACTCACTCCAGCGTGAAAAATGTCACCCTCCTTCGGGTTGTGGGGTTTTTTTTCCTCTCTTTTTTCTTCCCTTTCCCCCCGCCTTCTCCTCACAGCTGTCAGCGAGACAGTTTGCTGGAGCCAGACACAGACAGGCACGGCTCGGCTGCTGCCCGGGGAGCGGGCAAACAGGGCAAGGTGGCACTTTTGGTGTAAACATGTGGCACGTTGGCGTGCCAAAAGCTTGGTTGGTGGCCTCTATTTGTTTTTCAAAGAGCTTGTCAGGTTCATTTACACACGTCACCGCCCGCATATGCTGGAAGAGACGGGGGGAAACACATTCTTTGTCTGCCCTGGGACCGCAGGGCTGCTGGAGCTGCCAGCAGGAGCACGCGTCCTCCTGGCAAGCGGAGGCAAGCAGCAAGGTCTCCGCGTGGCTTCGTGAGATCCTCACGCCACCAAGAAGCACCTCCTCAGCTTTCAAGGAACATAAGCGGCAGGTCCTGTCCTGTCATGCGTCTTGTCCTGTTTTTCCTAAAGCCAAGCTTTTCTTCCAGGGTCTGGGAAAGGCAGACCTGGCTCCTGCACCCAGTCCCTGGCCGAGAGGGTGCTCAAAGCCTTGTGCCTATCCAAGCACCTCTTCTGAGCATGAGCGAGGTTGCTCCTCGAGTCCCACACAAAATTGAGATCTTCTGTGGTGGGTAAAAATCCCAAAACTTATCAAGTTTTGATTCTTTTCCGAGATGTTTTGAGTTTTGCAAAGAAACTGGTACTGGAATGACGATCACCTGTCAGAATTGCTACCAGGAGATACGTGCCTTTTAACCAGCTCTGAAACGCTACTTGAGTGAAGTGGAACAGAATTGAACCAAAAGGGTTTTACCTCCCCAATGTTAAGTGCATATTGAAGATTTAAGTAGCAATTAAGGTTGCTGTAGAAGATGGCAAAACAGCATGTTTATTTTCCAAAGATAAGAAAAAAAGAAAGAAAGAGGAAAAAAGGAAAAAAATAGCAATTAGGAGAATAGACTGGGGGGAAAATATTAAATGGATGTTTCTGCACAAAAAAACCCAGGCTGACAACATTTCTGCTTTGTAAGGGGGAAATTACTGTAACGCGCTGTTTACATAGCAGAAATCAGGGGAAATTATGCTGTCACACTGACATCTGTAGGAGAAGGACAATTTTAAAATTACACTGTTCAACACCTTTAATGATTTGTAACACAAGAGGTGTGGCTACTCCTATTAAATGTGTTGCCAAATCAATAAAAGGCATAATTGGAGTTGTTAGAGCAAATTATAGCACCACCGTTATGTTGCAATACAATGTTCCCTTGTAAACTGCTATTACGGGTAAAGCTGTATTTCTCTCTTATTTGGCTGTTTTGTAATGAGTTGGCATTTTGCTCCATAATAGTTCCACTTTCTTTTATGGAGCTTTCACTTTTACTTTCCTCTTTTGTGCAGCCTATAATTTCCCTTCCCTTCCCTACCTCTCTGCCTGTTGACAACTGGTCTATACACCTTTGAAAACAGCCCTGAGGTTATAAACTATATTATTTAACATTATTTGTAATCTTTTTCAATTGGAAGTCAAGGGGGGAGGCACAACATTCGCACATTTAGAATCCGAGACGTCTTTAGGCTGAGCCTTCACCTTCCCCGGCGGGAAGGGAGCTGCAGCGGGGCAGGAGGTGGGAAGACGTTGCATCAACTCTGCAAGGGTCTTGCTACCGGCATCTCAAATGAAGGATTTGGGCTTATCTATCTAGAGCACAAGGAGTGGCTGTAAAAGCGCTGGCGAGGCTGCGTATTACTTGTAAATCACAAAATGTGCCCCGCGTGCTAAAGTTACCGAGGTCTTGGGTACCGCCTTGGATCGCGGTGCCCAGGAAGGGGACCACTGCTTTGCTCAGAGTAACGAGGGGCCATTTGTCCCTCCAGGCGAACCGACATCCGCTCCCGTACACGCTCACCCCCCATCCCACGGGATACAGAGGCAAGCGGGTGCCAAACTGCAAGGTTCCTGCCCGGATTCTTAGGTGCTCACGCAGGCTGCTGGGCTCCCTCGCGCCTATTCGGTTTGAGGGAATGCCAGAGATTTACCATTATTCAACAAAAGTATCTCTTCAGTTCACAACTAAGAAAAGAAAAAGAGTGAGGGAGGGGAGAAGGAGAATTGATCCTGATACAGACTTTACCCAACACAGCACAAGCCTTACCCCACTCCACACAAAACCCTCGGGACCGCTGTATTTTGAGTACCTGCAGCCCCAGAGCTGTTGAAGAGCACTGCCCAGACACGCCAATGCCCACGGCAGAGGAAGTTGCTGAGCCAGCCTGACTTCTCTCTCCTTGTTGAGAAGAAGGTAATAGCTAATATTCAGCCTGCTTTGCTGGGAGAAGTCACTTATGTCTTCTTTTGCCACTAAAACAATGTAAAGCTTTATCAGCAGAAGACGTGGACATGTTTGGGTCATGGGACAGAGCGAGCTCTGGGCAGGCAAAGCTCTCCAAAGGTCCCACAAGCCGACTTTTGAAGGGAAGTTGTTAAATCAGAATAGTTCTAAAATAAATCCTTGCAACTCCTAACCCGCGAACGTGGAGCGTCACAGCACCAGGGCTGCCCTTGGCAGGGTGCTGCCAGGCTCAGCGGGCAGGGATCCGAGCGGCGAGGCGGGCACGGCGCGACAGGCAGGGCTGCGTGCAGCTCCCAGTGCTAAACTTCTTGCTGGAGTTATTTTTGGCAGTTTGAAACAAAGTCACGAAACAAGCTGCGATTTAATGCAGGCGACCGGCAGAAGCGGGGAGGAGGCGGCTGGTGAGCTATGAGATGATTTGTGATCCGCAAACAAAACCAGGGAAAATAATTGCATCGCTACGAAGCAACACACAGATGTTTGGAAATTAAATATTCTCCCCATGCTGGCAACCATGAGAAACAAGGGGTAGACTTTGCCCTTTGGTTTGTGCCGGGGAGAGCTTCAGGGTTAGCACGCGCCTCTCGCACGGAGACGCTGCTCGGGCGGGAGAGGCACGCGAAGTTCGGGCAATAGGTAAAGGCGCCTAAACACAAAGACTGCAAGTTGTATCTTCACAAAATCACATTTATTTAGCCTCATTTTATCAATAACTAGAACCTGCAATACATCTAATTTTTATTATGTTTACAGAAAGTTTTCTCCGAGCCCCGTGCCAGCTTGCACTCAGCTCCTGTCCTCTCTCCCAGCAAACAGGGAAACTGAGGCAAAGGGACGCTCAGCAGCAATTTTCCTCACGTGCTCTCGAGTGAAAACAGGAGCAATTTTTGTAAAAGATGTGTGTAAAGGACTACGAGAGCCTAGTGGAGAAGGCACCGAGGTGCACCCTCACAGCCTGGCTCGGTGGCTCCGGGGCCCCACGTCCTCACCCACCCCGCAGGGTGGGCAGCAGGAGAGGCGATAGAAGCCAGCAGACACTGCGCTACACAAGCGCTTCCCTGAGCTCAGCATGAAGCCCCCCTCCCTCCATGTTTTACCCTTGAACCAGGAGGGATCTGTTCTCTGTTTTGATGCCATCGTGCTCCAACACCCACTGGTGTCCACCCAGGTCCGACCCTTAGACCCATTCTGTAAGCGCAGCCTGGGCAGCGCAGCCCCAGGGACAAACGCTGGTGAACCAAAGGGGACACGGAAGGTGCGTTTGTAAACATCTTGGGATAGAACTCAGGTATTCTCTTTCTGACATCAGAGGGATGTCATCTGACAGCAGAGGGAAAAAAATCATAGAATCATAGAAAGTTCTGGGTCGGAAGGGACCCCCAGAGGTCATCTAGTCCGACCCCCCCGCAGCGAGCAGGGACACCGCTAACTAGATCAGGGTGCTCAGAGCCCTGTCCAACCTGGGCGTGAATATTTCCAGGGATGGGGCCTCCACCACCTCTCTGGGCAACCCGTTCCAGTGTTTCACCACCTTCATTGTAAAGAATTTCTTCCTTATATCCAAGCCTAAACCTACCCGGTTTTAGTTTAAAACCATTACCCCTCGTCCTGCCACTGTTGTCTCTACTAAAAATGTTGCAGCTTGTCTCACAAAACTGAAGCCGTAATTCCCCCACGCACACGTCTGAGCTGGACGTGCGGCTGACTCCCGGGGTGGCACTGGTGGCAGAGGACGAGCAGTTCGGCCCCAGTGGGGCACGGAGGAAGCCAACGCGCCGCGTGTGCCTCTAGCGCAAACCCCTCTCCCCGCTCCGAGCACCAAGGGGGCAGCGGGGAAGAGGAGCAGCTCCGTGTCCACGTATTCCCTGCCAGAGGAGACCCAGACACGAGCCAGCACGGCGAGACGCGGGCGAACGGGAACAGGCATTTTCCCAGCAGCTGGGGTTTTGTTTCCAGCTAGAGCCCTCCTCCTCGACTCCTACGCAGCAAGGTGGGAGGGGGACAGCCAAAAAAGCGAGGCGCACATTTCATATCGGCACACGAGCTCGTTTCTCGGGGTTTGTCAGGCATAAGAATGCGCTGCTCGTAGCCCAGCCGTAGAGCAGTTAATAAACGGGCTGTTAATGTGTCAGTAGACAGCAGTAGACAAGACGCACCGTCTTAGGCTCCCCCCACCTCCTCATAATCCTAATTGCATCAAATCTAATCATTTTTATGGGATAAAAAGATTTCCATAGATGACAAAGGGTTACATCCTCAGCCCTGTTGATCCATCTAGTAAAATTAGATAAGAAATGGATTTCCAGGCAATGCATTAAAGACGATTGAGGGAGGGAGGTAAAAAGAGAAAGGGGAGATCATTTACTGCAATTCCGTGTCTCGCTCTGGTTCAAGAAAGAAAATGTAAATGGGATGTTCGTTTGGCCACAGGCAGCTGCTGCTATCAGCCACCGCAAACTGCAGCAGGACAAAGGGGTAACTCCGGTAAAAGGAAAGGTTAATAGCAAAGCCGGGGAAGGGGGGGACGCTCATCGGCATGTACAGCACGTCGCAGCCTCGACACTCGGTGATGGGTTCGAACTGGGAACTGACATGAGATATAGAAGTGCTCACTGAAAATAATTCAGAGTGACGGCCGCGTTGGCCTGAAAATGGAGAAGGGCTGAATCACCAAGCGCTTGGCGAATATGCAGGAGCAGGGTTGCCAACTGCTCCTGATTATTTTCAGTAATAGCCTGGATTTTACTGACCACTCCTCTCCTCCTCTCCCCTACCTGCCCCCCAGCATCTCTCGGAAGCTGAAGATTCAGCGTCCTGGTGGAGGTGACGCTGCCGTGCGCTTGTGTTTTAACAAGAAACATACGCACCAGCCCCTGCGACATCTGCGGTGACATAACTGCGTGATAATAGAGCGAATGCTAATTAGGAAAAAAATTAAGACCGCAGTCAGCCTCCGTCTCTAACATTAATTTTACCAGCAAATATCCTTAGAGTCAAACTGCATCACTCGTGCTGAAAATGAAACGTATGAAAGAATCCCAGCCTAGCACGTGGCACACGCGTCCGAGCGCAGGGCTATTCACCGTCTGCAACAGACACTCTGAAGGAAGCTCTGCATGCACTGGACAATACACGCACGGATATTACGCCAGAAAAACATTATTCTTGAGCAATCAAAACACCACCTTTTCTATAGACGCCCACACGCTGGCATTCAGGTGTCTAGCATCTCAGGGTGCTGTGGAAGAGCAGAACAGCTCTGCTCTGCAACAAAATGCAAGTGCTGAACAGTTTGAAAAGCTCTCCATCGTATCCATTAGAATTTCAAATGATCCTCTTCCAGGTTTCTATAGACAGATAGCTCTCGTTAGGGCACGTAGCTCCCCTCGCTGCCCTGGAAGGACAGGGAGCAGCCTGTCCCAGGTGGGATGCCGGGGTCCTGCTGGGAGGGCAGCGCGCGTGGTGGCAGGTCACAGCCGCGTCCCTGCCCGGCTCAATAGCTCAGCCTGCCCCGATCCCCTCCCCATGTAACTTGTTCCAAGAGAACAAGAGGGTCCCTGTGTCCTAGCAGGCTGCTTTCAGGTATTAACAAATGGAAAAGTCTCACCGGGTGCCTCGTGGGTTTTGTTTGTTTTTAAATCTGACATGAATACGTTTGGAACAACAAAAGAGAGGTTAAAAATACGCTAAAGCAAAAATAGATCCTTCATCCGTGGTTCATCTGGATGGTTGGCACTCGCCCTAAAACTTGAGTTACTGGAAGATTCTGAAGCTCCAAAAATCAGTATCCAAAGAAAAAAAGACAAAAATGGAGACAATCTCCTGCAATGCATGTATTCATGTGACCCCCAGCACCATTCCCCCTCCGGCATGACCCTCTCCTCTTGGTCTTAGGGGGTCTTTTCCCGGTGTGCTGCTGCAACAGCCATACGAGCCAGAGCTAAGGCCGCTTTTGGACCATCACCTGAGCATACCACAAGACAGTGCTGCTGCAGAGAGGCAACCTGTCGTGCGGTGATGCCAAAGAACAATTCTTCTAGCGCTGAACATAATTTGGAAAAGGACAGCAGTGCTAACCTGTGAGCCATATCGTGAAGAGACCAGAGCCTCTTCTCTACAGCAGGCTCCTCGCTAGCTCAGACCCCTCAGCAGAGCCCCCAGTCTCGCACGTGCCCAACAGACTGGGGTATCGCTTGGACCCCAGAACGGAGCCTTCCTCCCCCTCGTACGAGCCAAGGCCCTGCAGCAAGCTCTGCCTCCCTTCCCAGAGGCTTGGCACAGCCCCTCTGTGCCCCTGCTCCAGGTTAAAAGCCACAAGCCATCACACAGAAAGCAGGCAGGGCGCACTCCTCAAAGGCACCCACGGGTGAGCCCCACCAACCCCTGCCTGCTGCTGGCCCAGGGTAACGCCAGCCACGCTGAGCACGCAGCAAGAAGCATTTCACAGGGTGCTGGGAGTAGGCTTGCACCAGCTCCACTGGCTTATTTTGGTGTCCAGGTAGCCAGTTATTCACTAAAAAACCTGCAAAGTGTCTTACAGAGCGTGGAGTTACTAGAAACAAAAAAGCCGTGAGGAAGGAACCTCTGGGCAAGCTTCAAGTTGGCTTTGCAAGGCAGCACGGCTGAAAAGCCCGGCTGTAAGTTCAGAGAGGAGAAGATGCTCGCTGTTAAAGCGTGGGACACAGGGTCCCTTCAGGCAGGTCACCTCTCTGGGGTCTCTGCAGTGCCCTCAGGAAAATGGGGCACACTTGCAGAAACCAGCGACGAGGTGTCCGTGGAAGCCGTCAGCCTTTCACGGCTCTCGCGACGGAGCCGGCTCACAGGTCCAAGGGCACAACGGCAGCCCCGGAGCCACGGGCTCTGCTGGGGAGGAGGCGAAGGCAGCCCTGGGAGGTCAGCACAGCAGCCGTACCCAGAGCGGTGCCAGCCCCTGCAGCTGAGCTGCGTGGAACGGAGAGTGCTGGGTGCCGACGTCCTCTCCCCCTTCGCAGGCTCACTCTTCAGACACGCATTTTCCCCTCAGCACAATCCACTGCAGGATCTGGGGCGCAGCTCGTACAGCGCCTGCCATGCTCAGCTTTTCCTTCCCTCCTTTGTCATTTTAAAGCCGCCCTTGCGAGGGCCCTGCTGAAATTATGTAAAGCCCTGCTGGTTAGAGGAGGGCAACCTGTATTTATAACACCGGTGTTGAAACACACACTAATTCCACATAAATCTGCGGCAAGTTAATCATGCCTGCATTTCCAATCCAGTTTTACGAGGTCGGAGCTCGCGGTCCAGCACTCCTCCCGTGCAGAGGCGGTGGTGGCTGTGCCCACCCAAGACCTGCACCCACAGGCTGTGCCGAGGGGGTTCCCCTTCCAAGGGCTGTGGTCTGGCTCCCCCCAGACTCATCCTACGGCTTCACAGATGTCAACGCAAGTCAGAAAGGACCCGCTCTCTGCAGCCAACTGCTGTTTGAGCTGGTCTGTTTTTTACTGTTGTGCGATCTACAGAAAGGCACCAAGTTGTGAGTCATTACAGCTTCAGAATGACCCCATTTTGTTCTCATCCAAACCATCTTATTAAGTTTCAAAGCAATTGCTACACCCTGTACCTGGTTTAATGCTTAGCAGAGATAGGGAAAGGCGGCACGGACACCCGAGACAAGCCATGTGGAAGCCATCGCTAGAGCCTACAACCAACACATCAGGCAGCACATCACCATCACTTCTCCATGGAAGAGCATTTTATATCCACACCTCCTTAAGCTCTTCTCCATCATTTGCCAAAAGTTTTACTAATAGCTATGCAACACCTAAACCTGGTGTCAAAGCTGGTTTTTGTATAGCCCTTTCCCATCACAAGAATCAGAGCAGGTACCATGACATCTGGGGTCTCCTACACGAGCTCAGGAGGAAGCTGCTGTCATCCCGCCTCAGTTTTCCCTCTCTGTACTTCGAACACAAACTTTTGCTCAGATCACAGCATTGCTGTGCTGTCGACCTTGCTAAGGCTTGGCTGTGGCATAAGTCTTTGCTTGAAGAACCAAAGAGCATTTGGATCCCAGCTCGGGAGGGTTTTGGCACAGACGGACAGAGAACAAACAGATTTCATGCCACGTGGAGTCACTGGAAGGAAACAATAGCTGGTGGCAAAGAAAACAACCAAGCTCAGAGGCACGTCCTGTCCCTTCCCATTTCTGCGCTTGCATGAAATTCGCAAAAATTTGGGGAACAAAAACAAGCTTTGATGCTTCAGTTGTTCTTCCCTGTGGATGCAGTTACTGAAGTAGAAAAAGAAAAGGTCGCTCGGCTACAGTCACCCTTCCAGTCCATTTCAGGGTTTTAGCACTGACATTAGCTCATAAATAGTGAAGGTATTTTGTGAAATAAATTTTTAAACTGTTGTGTTTATACTAGACTTAGTAAAACATGTAAGGTCTTCCCACAGTCAGCTTTGGGAGGCCTATGAATTGATAGTCGCCTGAAGAAAATGAAGGGAGGGACTTCTGGTGATTTGAAGATGCAGCTTTTTACTTATTTTACCTTTTTTTCCTAGATGACATTATTTTGCAATAAAAAACAGTTATCTAAACTCATTTCTTAGTTGCTAAATAAACTGGTCAGCAAAGATGACTCTGAAATGCTCGAAAGTTCTTCCAGTGCACGCAGAAAGCTGAAGATGCTGGGACCACGTTGCCTGGATTTCTGTGCTCGGATATTTGGCTGCAGAATAGGCTTATCAGCTTGCTAATAACCATCTGCTTAGACCTCAGTTCTCAATCCCATTCAATCTACACTCCCACAAACTGAAATTAAAAATATTGACAGAAACAATTTCTGCCAGGCAAGAAAAGTTCAAGCTGTTACTGTATTTTTTTGTGTTTCTCTTGAAGTTTCTCTGTGCACCCTGTATTACCTGCCAACCATTATTCTATTTATTTCACATTTCTGAAGTGTGAGATATTAAGATAATATAAAATAGAATATAGAGTGTAATTTCTCCTGCAAAATGCAGGCAAAAAGCAAGCTGGGGAGCATACTGAGCCACGGTTATTAGAGCAGCAGCCCTCACCAGGCAGCGTTGTGCCCATCAAAGGAACAGATCCTGCCAGATGCCAGTCCAGAAGGGCCCTGGGATGTAGCTGGGAGACCCGAGGAAGCCATGCGATATGTCCAAACTATGTGCAGATAAAATACCAGACAAGAAGGGCTGACAGCTGCTCACAGCCCTCTGGTATGCACTGGCTGGGCCAACGTTAGCATCCAGTCCAAGAGAGGCTTCCATGTCACTTCAGAGCACGTTTGGGCATGGGTTCCTGCCACTGATTTTTCACACCCTTCATTTCACATCACTTCTACTGTCCATTCTCCAACGCACGTAGCTTATGCTGCACATCAAAACCCATTTATAAGATCTTTTGCCTTATGATTCAAACTATTCCATACCTTGGGAAAAACTTAGATATGTGACTTTTTGTTCAGGCCCATTTGTACTTCAGCAGCCCATTGGAGAAGGCTGCTGTTATAGTCTACTCCTGAACTAAAACCTTGTTTTGGAGGCTGCGGGCCTCCAGGAAGGAGTCCAAAATAAATCTATACATGCAAAATAAATCCATACATGCAAAATAAATCCCTATCTTGATGACACAGGGAAAAGCCGATATGATGGATGCGACCGGCAAGCATCTCTGCTTTCAGGGACCCTACAGCAGGTTGTACTCTTGGGACCTGGTACAGCTCTGATATATATTTTTTTTAAAAATCTCTACCAAAATGACTTTTTACACCTGCTAGAATTTGGCCCTGCAGTCTGAGCCCTACTCACTCAGTGACCAAGGAAGCATTTATAATAGTTAAGCTGTGACACCAGGCTGCAGTTGCAAGCTACGCAGTGCTAATAAAAATGTGAGTATTGGGGAAAAGTGGCTGCAATGGAGCCAGTGCCCAGCTTCTTAATATTAACTATTTTGCCTTCGTCCTGGGAAACAAAACCAGGCCTAAATCCTCAGTGCAGCCCACGGAAGAGGATTGCAGTGTTTCTTTCTAACCCCTGCACTGCTGCTTGGCTTCGTGCCTGTGTAAGCGCAAGCTGCCAGCGACCCTTCCGCAGAGGGAGCGATTATCCCGTGCCCATCGCGTTCGCCGGCGGGCAGCAACGTGCCTCTGCTGGAGATACTCTCTGTGAACTCAGATATGATTTATGGAACCAAAGAGTTCATTCAAAATTAAGAAACACTCAAAGTGTTTTCCTTTAAATGGCCTGCCTAGCAAGGAGACCGGCCATGTGCTTCAAACCGAGAGGCACAGGACTCCCAGACCGAAGTCTCATGTCCATTCCCTGTGTTCTCCACTCACGGACACGTGCTGAAGGCCAAATTCTGGCTTGCAGGTGGCAACAGCTTCCCTGCATTCAGACCAAGCTATTAGTGTAAATCCACCTCGTGCAGCGCTTTTTCACCATCCAGGCAGCAAACCCTGCAGCACCCAGTGTCCCTCAGCCGCTGGGACTTGCGGTACGCTGCCCTGACTTCCCAGAGGCCCCTTTTCTTTGCCAGATGCAGGGGGTGGCTCTGGGTGTCTCCATCCCCATCCTGTCCTCCCCCCCAGCCTCATATGTTTCTCTCCGTAGTGTCCCCGGGCGTATTCCTCAAGAGGCCAAGGCAGGGGAAGGTGACCCCCTTGTTTGCCAGATCACTCAGAGCACAGGACGAGCTCGCTTTCATCCTGGATAACAAACACCACTCCAAGCTCTTTAAAAAACAACCAAGCAAAACCCCCCCAAAAAACCCCAACCAAACCAAAACACACTGCTATTACTAATTTGATAGAAAACATTCTTCTGCTTTCATGCTGGGAAAGAGAAAACCACAAGAACAGCAAGAGATACACAACCTCCAATAGGAACAGGGGGAAAAAAAAGTCTTGTGTGGTGTCCAGAAGATAATTAATGTGCCTGTGCCATCTAAACTGGAGTCCACCACTTCCATCACCTCAACACACAACTTCTGAAAAATCTGCCAGTTTGCATTTTTCTGCTTCCAATTCCTCAGAACAAAATGTCCCCTTAAAAAAATAAAACACCACCAAACCCCCCAAAAAAACAAAGGCACACACAAATCCTGCATGTTCCTGTCCAACAAAATCAGGCTGGACTTCGAGCATTCGGGGAGTCCTCTTGCTGCCAGCCAAGCAGCTGAAGCTGAGCTCATGACAGAGCTGTTTCCTGAATTGCAGCTGTCTAAAAAGCATCAGGAGCAACCTTCCTGCCTGCCAGCATCACCTTCAAGCCAGTGTAACCAGTGGAGAGGCCTCCCAAGCGCTGCCTTCCTCCCTCAAACCTCCCTTGGGGTGCCCGGGCCTCAGGCACCACATTTTAATGGCCTCAAGTGGCATCAGTGGTCAAGCATTGGAACAGGCTGCCCAGGGAAATGGTGGAGTCCCCATCCCTGGAGGGGTTCAAAAAACATGTGGATATGGCACTTTGGGACATGGTTTAGCAGGCGTGGTGGTGTTGGGGTGATGGTTGGACTTGATGACTTTAGAGGTCTTTTCTGACCTCAGTGATTCTATGTGTCCCCACGTGTCCCTCGCACCCTACGTTCCTACAGCCCGAGTGCTGCACCCAGGGCTGCCAAGACTGCAGGGTGATGCAGGGTTTCTCAAAGAACACAGCGTAACCAAATCCTACTTGCTTAGGATTGTTTGGAGCATTAAAATAAGGAAAGCAAAAAGAACAAAGCTGTAGTAATTATGCTCAGCGGGACATATCTTACTCAATTCAAGTGTAATAGGAGCATCACCGGGTAAATGCACACACATAAACACTCCCTTCCTCTACACGTTCTTCATTCAGAGGTGTATTGCATGCACAAAAGATACTTTTAAACCAAATATACACAGCATTAAGATTGTTTTTATTAGCTGAAATAAACTCCACTCTGTTGTATATGCACCTACCTCCACCTGACAGGGTAGATGCTCAAGCTCCGCAAACCCTCCTGCACAGTCACAGCAGAGTTTGCTATAGAATTTCTCACTAGAATATTTAAATTTTAAAAATTTCTTTAGCTTTTCCACCTTGATTTAGATAGGTTTAAAAAAAAAAAAATCTTTCCTGAGATCATTTGCAGGCCTTTTAAAGGAAAATTAAACCCCTATTACCTCTTGGATCAATACTCCGTAGAGCCAGCCATTAGAGCAGGCTGCCCCAGACCAGTACCCTGCATAAAAGGAGGGGAGGGAAGAAGGGAGGGGGACAGAAGTAGTTGTCCTCATAGGGACAGTCCTACCCCTGGAACCCAAGACCACCCTCCTGGCAGAGGTGAAAATCCAGGGAAGCAGGAGCGGGATCCACGACAATCATCCAGCTCAGGGTTCACTACTGCCCTTTGCTTTCCAACTCCCCAGAGCTCGCCTCCTCCTTTTTTTTTCCTTGCCTAGGTATATCTATTTTCCATGAGGACAGATGATCTATTTGGAGTCTAGTTATTGCACACGGGATTTTTCGTCGTTGTTGTCTCTGACAGACTTTCCCCTCGCAGACTTTCGTCCCCCTTTCTGCAGAGAAGCCCCTGCAGAAGGAGCATCCCAAGAAGGCTGCGAGCATCTCTCGTTTGCGTAATCAACCTGTCTGCCATGGAGTGGGCTGGGAGGCAGGAAGGGGACATAACAGACTTGCCATTATCTCTGCTCTTTTTGCACCTTCTTTTCAGTCTCTCTCTCTCTTTTTCCCCTTACCAGCTTTGCTCCCGTCTATGAAAAATCAGCAAATAAAAAGTTACATTAACCCCACCCTGACCTCTCCGACATAATACACTGTGGGCTGATGGGCTGCCTTTGGAGCTTCGTTGAAAAGCTGTCATTCTTCGGCATCCCAAGTACAGCCTAGGGAGCATTTACTGGATAATTAATATATTAAATGCATGAAAAATAGTTACACAGGGCCCCCCCGCCAGATCCTTCCCCCCCACCACATATACTGCCATCTTTTTCAGGGAAAGAAGGGATGCAAAAAAGAAAAGGGAAAAAAGATAGATACAGCATGCGCACCATCAATATAAAAGCATCCCCTGAATAGCCATCATAAAAACTGTTCATAATTTTATAGCTTCATTCGTGCTGGAGCACCATAAAGGCAAGCCATATTTTTTACACTCAGGATGCCTCATAAAAAAAGAAGAGAAAAAGGAAGGAAGGAAAGTTGGCATGGGAGAGATGGAAGCACAGCACAGAAGCCGTCGGCTCACCTGAGGACAAGAGCTCAGCAGAAGGGGGTTTGAATCTGTCCTCTCTGACCTGCGAGGTTCTGAATCCCACTGAGGCCATCAGAATAATTATTAATTGGGAAGTCTTTAGTTCGCCCCCCTCCCCTCTTTTTCTTTTTTTGCTGACTGCATATTTGCCTTTTAAAAGGATGATGGAAGGCCAGGAAGGCAGCCCTGCCCTCCAACTGTGTCCTTCACCTTTAAGTGGGCCAGCATCTTTTTTGGTGCTTTGAATCCCCCTCCCCTTTCCCTCCACCTCCCCAAATGCAAAATTCATGAGCTGGAGCATGGATTAACAAATAAATTATAATGAAGGCAAATGGGCGGCAATAAAAAATAATAATAATAAAAAAGGAGGCCTCACCTTCACGTGACAGAGGCTGAGCAATATAACAAACCAGCTCGTTTATTTTCACCAAAGCCTGCTCTCCTGCTTGGGAAGGTAGGTTTTTAAAGCATTTTATCCTTTATTTCCTGTAATATATTTGGACAAGGTAGCTGTAAATCTGAGGCAAGAGGAGAAATCAAAGAGTGGCAGGAGAAGATGGGGGTCGAAGGGAAAGGAGCTGTGTTGGTTTGTGGATATGGCCCCTGAGCTTTTGTGATCCAGGGATTTCGAGCCGTCACCTACACGTACCAGTCCGCTGGGCTGGCTGCCTCTGCAGGGCTCCCAGCATGCCAGCCTGCTGCACCCAGCCGCTCCAGGAGGTCAGACTGGGCCTTTCTTCTACACTATTTTATATATATGCGTGTCTTTTTAAGTGTGATATGTACAATAGCAGCGATGTCCCTTAGGCATGTACACACTAGCCTGGCTACACCCATCAGACATCCCCGAGTCAGGAGAGAAAACGTTACAGAAATCAGCTGTTCTGGCCAGCAAGGCAGAAGAGGTAAGTTTAAGGGAAAGCCCTGGATACCCATTCTCCACTCGGAGATAGTCAGGGGTAGCTATTTCCTCCTCCAAGCGCTGTATCACAAAAAGGATGTTTTTCAGCCACGGGAAAGTTTCAGATGAATCTCACCTCAATTTTCAGTCAAAGGTCAATATTTTGCGGGTTTATTTTTTTTTTTTTTTTAAATAAATCAAGAATAGAAAATCCTAATTTCCTGCACAGGACTGTTAAAAAAAACCCAGTATTTGGTCCCACACTAAAGTTTCTGATTAAAGGAAGCTTAAGAGAACCTAAAGAAAAGGAAAGGAAAAAACTAGTCACTATTCTTCATCCCAGTCACCCTCCAGATCCTGACTTCAGCGGAGCTTGTCCCCCACCGCCTAAGCACTGACCACAGATGGAAGCCCGGAGATGTGAGTCCCTTTGGCTGCGGACCCGAGTGAGGGCCCAGGGGCCCAGGGCAGCACCCGCCTTCTGTACCTGCCAGGAAGTTCATGCCATGTGCTGGGGGCAAGCTGCTGTCTGCCATGATGAACCAGCAAGTTCAGAGCAATGGTTTTAGCCAGGTACTGGGAGATGCCCAGCTGCCTTCACTGGCATGATGCCCTGTGGCCAGCTCCAGCAGCTCCCACTCCTTTGCTGCAGAGTCGGCAAGGCACCAACAGCACGGCTTCTGTGGGTCTCCACAGAAATACCTGTCACTTCTTTCCAGTATCTTGGAATCTAAGGAGGTATTTTCCTGCCTCAACCATGAAAGCATCTTCCAAGAGGCAGCGGGAAGGGTCTGCAGGGCACATCCCACTCCTGACCAGCATCGCTTGCTGGCAGCCACCAGCTTCCTCACAAGTCTACGTCGGCCAGTGACCCCACTGCTCCCAACCTAACATGCTTGGGAATTAAAGCCAGCTGGAACCCAGAGTAACTTCACTGATTTTGCTGAAACCAATTCTAGTTCACACAAGTTTAATTCCAGAAGTCTAGCGGTGTGTGTGCTCACAGGACTTCCAAAAAGCTGCAGGAAACACGCTTGGTTTGCCAATCCAAGCATGGCTATACCACACCATTTCCAGTCTGGGCTCCCAAGCGCTGGGAAGAGAAGTCCAGTCCCCGCAAACTCCCCAGTGCCTCCCAAACCACCACCGAGGAGAAGCCACCCCACCGGGAGGTCCAAAGCCCAGCCATCTGCGGGCATCGGGAAGGAGGAATAACGCACGGCTGGCTGCGAAGCAACCTCCAGCGCTGCCTCATTTGTCTCTTTCATGTTTATTCATGGCGAACTCTGACAGAGGGATACGGCTCCATTCGGGAGTTGTCAGCAGGTGGCCTAATAGTGAGAATTAGTGAGCCACACAGCAACGAGACATACTGGGGCTGCCTAATGCCGCTGATATTAATGCACGCTTCAGAAATGAATAAAGCTTCTTCGAGGGGAAAAAATAACAATAATAAGGGGATGAAGAGGGGTAGGAGGAACCGAGGGGGAGCCCTATGTGCTGTGCTAAGCTTGGCCAGCGCTCAGTTACTGCAAAGGTGTCCTCCTTCCACGTGGGTGCCGACCTCGGTCCCACACGCACAGACCCCATCAACCACAAATGGAAGAGAAAGGTTTTGCTTTCAAACAACCCCTAAGAACTTGCAGGAGAGAGGTGGGACAGGTTCCCTGGGCCATGCCCGAGCCACCAGCAGCTCCTGGGGTACCAGGCACGGGGAGGCAGAACCCCAAGTCTCTACTGGCATCATCTCCTGCTGCTTTCACTACAGCGTGACCCAACCCAGCTCACAACCTCTGGGTTTTTTTAATACAATTTCAGCACACAGTTTGCATCCAGAAACAGTTAACTCCTCAGGAAAGGAAAACAGGAGACTCCAAATTATTTTGCATAACATCAGCTCTTTCTATAGCCTGTTTCACCTGCTCTTTGGAAACCAGGGGCCCAATTTTACAACCTGCTTCTTCAGTCTCAATGGCTCCAAGAGTGAGACAAAGACAAATGAAGAAACAACATCTCTCGCAACACCAAGAGCTAGGTAGCATCCAGTTTTCAGGCAGAGAATAGGAACCAAAAGTACATACGACTAAGCAGGTCTCCAAAGGTCCCTTCTCACATTTAGCTGCCATATCACATTTTCTAACATAACTACCAAACATGATGGCAGGAGCTGAAAAACTGTTCCAAGAAGCAGCATCTCGGTAGCCAATTTCCTCACCCCTTTCCTCCTGCACACATACCCGGTAATCCTGAACATCACTCTAGGCACAAGGTTTTGGAAAAAAAAAAAAAGACCCTAGAAAACCAGAGGACAGAATAATATCCCTGTTAAACTCACTTAAAAAAAAAAAAAAAAAAAGGGTTGTGCAGGATTAGCCCCTAAAAGCAGCTTCTGCCTTCCCCCTCGATGTGCTCGTAACACTTGCATTAGCATTGCTGGCAGCTTTGAGCGTGGGGAGAAAAATGAGCGC